>Ga0315912_10002513_pt1 | contig 19365 bp, 17 predicted proteins | sample VfabasoilMG_FD_204469 | JGI IMG/M metagenome (GOLD analysis project Ga0315912, IMG submission 204469) | Garden soil microbial communities collected in Santa Monica, California, United States - V. faba soil | ecosystem: Environmental > Terrestrial > Soil > Garden | place: USA: California...
GCGATGAAACCTATGTAAACGGCGTGCTCACGGGATACCGGATGATCTTTTCACAAAACGGCAGGACCAAAACATCGGAATATTACAAAGACGGCAAATTAAACGGGGTACGGAAAGCCTTTTATGACAATTCCAAGTTGCAGGAAGAAGGCACCTGGAAGAATGGCGAACGCGACGGAAAGACGACCTGGTACCTGCAGTCCGGAACACCTTCCCTGGAGTATACCTACAAAGACGGATCCCTGGACGGTCCTTCCGTTTCGTATGACGACAAGGGGAAAAAGAAACAGGAAGGCAATTACCGGAATAACCTCGAAGAAGGCGAATGGCTCATCTATAACGATACGATCCTTGAGAAAAAAATGATCTACAAAGAAGGCAAGGTCATGAAGGAAGTTCCGGCGAAGAAATAGCGGTTTCGGCAATTACAGAAGCAAACTATTCTTTGTTAATATTTTTAGGGAGCTCCCAATCATCTGAGTCTCATTCCCCCTGACCTTTGTCCCGGCAATGAAAAAATTGGTGGTCTTTACCGGTTCGGGCATCAGTGCTGAAAGCGGCTTAAAAACATTTCGGGACAGCGGCGGATTATGGGAAAATTTCCGGGTTGAAGAAGTAGCCACCCCACAGGCCTGGCAGCGCAATACTTCCCTGGTGCTCGAATTTTATAACCAACGCAGGAAACAGGTCCTGGAGGCAAGACCCAATGCGGCGCATGTTGCGATCGCCGGGCTTGAAAAATATTTTGACGTCCAAATCGTTACACAGAATATCGACGATTTACACGAACGGGCCGGTTCCTCGCAAGTCACGCACCTCCACGGAGAAATCCGAAAAGCCCGGAGCACAGCCGATTCGTCGCTGGTCTATCCCGTGAGCGGCTGGGAGCTAAAGGCCGGAGACCGTTGTGAAAAGGGATCCCAGCTTCGCCCCCATATTGTCTGGTTTGGAGAATTGGTGCCCGAACTGGAAAGAGCGGCCGCACAGGTAGCTACAGCCGAACTTTTTCTTGTCATTGGCACCTCGCTGGCTGTCTATCCCGCCGCCGGGCTTATTCAATACGTTCCGCTGGCGGCTGATAAATATTTCATCGATCCGAAGGCGCCGGACGAATTTCCAGGCTATGAAATCATCCGGGAAGCGGCGGGTACGGGAATGCCCCTGCTGGCCGAAAAATTTATTTCAAAATACGCATCATGACTGACCTCATTCATTCCGAATTTTTCAAATGGGTGCTCCTGCCCGTCCTGATTTTTGTCGCCCGTACCTGCGATGTGACCCTGGCTACCTTGCGAAGTGTTTTTGTATCCAAGGGCATGCGGCATGTCGTGCCCTTCATTGGTTTCTTCGAAGTGCTCATCTGGCTGGTATCGATCCGCCAGATCATGCAACACCTCGATAACCCCATGACCTACCTCGGATTTGCCGGGGGATTTGCCATGGGCACATACGTAGGATTGCGCATTGAGAGCCGGTTGGCGCTGGGCATGCAGGTCCTGCGCATCATTACCCAGGGTGAGCCCGTGGAATTGATTCTCGCCCTGCAAAAAGCGAACATCGGCAATACGGTAATTGACGGCCATGGTTCGAAAGGGCCGGTAAAGATAATCCTGACCATTGTGCGCCGTAAAGACATCGAATTAGTGCGAAAACTGATTAACGAACTTCAACCGAATGCCTTTTACTCGATTGAAGATATACGGATTGCCAGTGCGGGGGTTTTTCGCAAGGGTCGCAGGGAAGGCAGCATGGATTATATCCGGGGAATTATACCGGAAACCAGGGATTAAAATGTGCCTGGGTTAACGCGTCATGCCCTGAACAATTCACGAACGGATCATAGCCGGGCTGTTTTCCCAAATCAAGGAACAAAATGCGGTTGATAACTTGAGGCAGGGGCCCAACCCCAACATGAAAATATCCTAATTTTGTCTACGTTAATCAAACACCTAAAAACGAATAAAAAAATGAAAACTAAAATGCTGATGGCCTGCCTGGTAGCAGGCGCAATGATCCTCACTTCTTGTAGCAAGAAGATCGATGAAAAGATGATGGCTGAAATCAACACCGTCGGCACGGACTGGACGGCGATGAGCGACAAAGCCATGGCCTGGAGCCAGGAACTGAATACGTCGATGGAGAGCGCGAAGACTTTTGCCATGAAGCAACAGGAAATGATGACTTCCATGGCGCCGAAAATGGAAAAAGACGCGAACATGAAGATGGCTATGGAAAATTCCATGAAGATGGCCAATGAAGATGTGGCGAAATTTGAAACCATTGCCAACGAATGGAACAGCTACAAACCTACCTGGGATGAAATGACGAAGTCCTTCGGCGAGTGGAAAGAAAAAGTAATGAAAGGCGAAGTCTCCGCGGAAGACGCGATGAAAGGCCTTGCCGATTACAAAACAAAAATGAACGAAGCGCAAATGAAGATGGACAACTGGGCTACGGCGTATGCCGCAGCAAAATCATCCAGCGACAAAAATATGGCATCGGCCGATGAAATGATGAAGACCATGGAAAGTGCCGGTATGAAGAAATAAGTTTTTGCACATACGGTAAAAAAGGTCTGAGCAATCAGGCCTTTTTTGCTTTCGTCACCTGCACGAAGCAGGTCCCAGGCCATGGCGATTGAGCGCCGGCTCCTTTCCATGACGCCTGCTTTTTTTCAGTAGTGTATGCATCAATGACATCCTCCTTTCAAACAAACCAGCGTTGAAAAGTTTTCAAATCCGCATCCGCGGAAAGCCGCGCCTGCCGCGTTCTTTTAGTAACTTGCAACAATCCAATACGTACGAATTATCCTTATGAATGTGCTAGTAAAAATCCTTATGCCGGTGTTTTTCCTGTCGCCTTTGCTGAGTATGGGCATCAGCGAAAACGCGCTCGCTGATCCGCGGCATAAAGAGCAGTTGAACGGATATATAAACCGGGCCAAAGACCTCGAAGCAAAAAACCTGAACCGGTTTTCCATGGAAGTGCTCTACCAGTATGATAAAATTTATGATTCGCTGTATGCCGCGGAAAAAAAAGATACGCTGGCCCGCATTGCATCCCGGTTTGAATCGGATAACCGGGAGAAGCTGGCCTTGTCGGACAGCCTGGATGCAGGGGTGAAGAAACAAAGCGCGGAAAAGGAAGAACTCCGCGTAAAATATTTCGGATTGCTTCAAAAAGCCATCGTGGCTTTAGTGGTATGGCTGATTATTGTCACTGCCATTCTTTACTTCCGCACGAAGGCCATGCGGAAATACAAATCGCTGCAGGCCGGTAGCGAAGCATCCCGGTCGACCTACCAGGCCCTGCAAGCCAACGGCGAGTCCCTGATTCAGCTGGAAAGCCAGGTGGCTACGGATGCACGGGTAATTGCAGAAACAAGCCGTGCACTTTCTGCCATCCAGGAAGAAATAAAACAAAAAGTAAAGAATGGCGAGTGGACGGCTGAACAGGCGAAAGCCATCCAGGGAAAATTAAATGAAGTGGGAGTCCTCTGCGAAAAACAAAACGGAATCCTTCAGGCCCTCCATGCGCAGAGCCACGCAGATTCAGAGACCCGGGAAGTCACGGACATGAACGCGCTTTGCATGCATTACCTGGACCTCGCCGCCAGCGGCGTGAATCCCGAAACGATGAGCATGAAAGTTTCGACGGATTTTGAAAAACGTCTTCCGCAGATTAAAGTTTTCCCGCGCGCCATTGGCCACCTGCTGATGAACCTGCTGTCGAATTCCATCCAGTCCATGCAGGAAAAAACGCTGGCCGGCGATAAAAATTACAAGCCTGCATTGGCCGTCAGCACACGGGTTCTTCCCCGTTTCCTGCAAATCCGGATCAAGGACAATGGCACCGGAATACCGGATGCGGAACTTGAAAATGTGCTGGAATCTTTTTACAGCCTGCACGCGCCTGAAAAAGGCGCCGGCCTGGGACTTGCCGAGGCGCAGCGCATTATGAATGAAATTCACCAGGGTGAAATCAGTATTGAAAGCGACAAAGAACGAGGTACGGATGTTTACCTGAAATTTTTTACCGGAAATGAAAAAGCGTAATCTCCTTCCCCTGCTCTTCGGCTTCCTCCTGCTGCCTGGCTTCGCTGCAGCCCAGTCAGACTACGGACAGATTGTCTCCACGCTGAAAGACCCGCATGTATCCGCGGAAACGGTGGATGCCCTCCTGCCCCAATTACAAGCTCTCGAGAAAAAAGAAATTTCAAACAGGGACAGCCAGCAGGTGGCACAGGATATTTTCCTGCAGGCCGCCTATGCTTATGCACGGAATTTCCATTTCAAGCAGGGACTGCTGGTATTCCAGGGATACCTGGATTTGAAGGACAAATTTGCCTCGCTCGATAAAACGAATGCCGTAAGCGAGCTGGTTGCAAAAAACAAGCAGCGGCAGGATCAACTGAACGATGAGATTTCGAAGAAAAAAAACGCCGTCGATCAGCTAAATATGGATATCGATTCCTGGAAAAAAATGAACGGGAAATTTTCACGGAACTATTCCCTGGTTGTCATCCTGCTGACTGCCGTACTGGCCCTGGTATTTATCCGCATCAACATGCATACGGTGCGTGCGAAAAATAAGCTGCGTGACAACCGCCATCAAATGACGGAGATGCAACGCATGGCTGTATTGGGCCGATTCCACGACGGAACACGGTCCTTCCTGAAATCCTCCTCCTCACAACTGGCTGCAAGAGCATCCACGCTGTCAAGCGTCATCCAGGAGAACAAGCTGGGCGAACTAACCGCCACAAAAGGCCTGGTGGAACTGGTGAAAAAATTTGAACAGGCTGAGCGAAAGATCGAGTCATTTACGAATACGAATTAATACGAAACTACGAATGTACGAATAAGAGCTTTTCTCCTTGATTCGTACATTCGTAGATTCGTATTGATCAGTATTCTTAGATTACGCTACTTTTTCTTCGACGAGCGTCACCTCAAGGGTAATCGGAATAGCTGCAAGCGCTTTGGAAACCGGGCAATTCACCTTGGCATTTTCAGCAACTTCTTTCAACTTGTCTGCCGTGATACCAGGCACTTTCGCGTTTAAGACCAAATGAGAACCTGTAATAGTTCCGCTTTCAATCGTCACCGATGAAGTGGTTTTCAGTTCTTCAGGCGTAAACCCTGCATCTCCCAAAAGGAAAGCCAACTTCATGGAAAAACAGCCGGCATGCGCGGCCGCGATCAATTCTTCCGGGTTCGTGTGGGTTCCGTCCGAAAAACGGGAATGCCAGTTATAGGCATGTTTATTTAATGATTGCGTGGCTGTGGATAAATGGCCGCCGCCTTCTTTTCCGGGACCATGCCATACGGCAGTTGAAGTTCTTTTCATTGCGATCTTGATTATGAAGTAGTTACTGTTTTTAATTTACGTGTCCAAGATAAGAAAATCATTTTCCACCTGCAATGCAGGTTTCCCGGCAGTTTTTTTATTCGCGGTAAACACAGATTGTTTTTTGGAAGGCCATTCACATAGCCAGATGTACTGTTCACTCAGTATGGCTTGCTTAATCAGAAGGATTGTTGAAACCTTTAGTCATGTTCCTCACACAAGAAACCAAATTCCAGACCACATGAAAAAACTACTCATCGGCATTTTTGCAGTGTGTCTCGCTGCCTGCCAGAAGGAAGATCCTGAATTGAACCTTTCAGCCGGCGGGCAAAACTCCGTTCAGGCAAACCGGCAGGCCCCTCCCTCTCCTGCTGCCAATCCGGCTTTTGCATTCACGGACCAGTTTAAGCAGGGAAACCGCAGCCTTCCGGGCCTCTTTGTCATGGATGTCAACGGCAGTAATGTCACCCGTGTTTATGCGAATTATACGAACCAAAGCTACCAGACACCGGACTACCCGGCCTGGTCTGGTGACGGTTCCAAGCTGTGCTTTACGCTAAACGGCACTGATCTTTATATACTGAACATCGCCGTGGTAAATGGCGTACCTACCGGTTCCGGAGCCACGAAGATCGGAGATGGCGTAACCGGCGGCGGCAGTTACAGGCAAGGCAAATGGGTTCCGGGAATGAACCAGGTTGCCTGTGTATGGAAGAAGGCCGGCGACCCCGACAGGATTCATATGCTTTCCACGGCAGGAGGATCTCCCACGGTCTTATACAGCGCCCCGGGAACAGACTGGATCCTGGAAGACGATATTGCCGTAAATTCCGGCGGCACCTCCCTCGTATTCAGTGAAAGGCAGAACGCAGGAAGTACCGTACTTCTGAAAGTGCTTGACATCGCCAGCGGCTCCGTGATCAAAACCGTGGACCTGAGCCAATATAAGGCTGTCAAAGAAGTAGACTGGGCAAAATCCGGCGGCAGTACGCTCGTGGCCTTAACGACTGTGCCACTCTGCGATCAGACACCTATCGGCTCCAACGGAAGGCACCAGCTTCAAACAGTGGATGTAAGCGCTGCCTTGCCTGTACTGAACCTGGTACGCACCGACGTTGGGAATATCAGCTGGAGTCCGAATGATTTGCAAATCGGGATCAACGCAGGCCTCGACCGCTTCTGCGGTGGCGGATGCTGCTTCAGCTCGTATTTCGGTAAAGCCATCCTGACCCTGTCAACAAATAATTTTTCCCTGCCTGCCTATTACTCGGGAAATCACCATGACTGGAAAAGGTAAGTAGAATCCCGGTTAGTTTTTTGCAGGTTCTCCTGCAAATTCAAACTGGATCTCGTAGAGTTTTTTGTAAAGTCCGTTTTGCGCCAGCAATTGCTGGTGGTTGCCTTCTTCTTTAATCGCTCCTTTATCCATGACCAGGATCCGGTCGGCCTTCTGAATCGTGCTCAACCGATGGGCAATGACAATGGACGTGCGGTTCCGGGTTAATGTGGCCGTCGCTTTCTGGATCAGCGCTTCCGACTCGGCGTCGATGGAAGACGTTGCTTCGTCGAGGATCAAAATGCCCGGGTTAAAAACATAGGCGCGGATAAAAGAAATGAGCTGTCGCTGTCCGACGGAAAGCATAGCTCCGCGTTCCATCACATTAAAATCATAGGCGCCCGGAAGCCTGGAAATAAAACGGTCGGCTCCCACTTTCTCTGCAGCATCCACCACCTGTTGCCGTGTAATCGTCGGATCTTTCAGCGTGATGTTATTTTCAATGGTATCTGAAAAAAGAAACACATCCTGCAAGACGACGGCAATGGTCCTCCGCAAGGCACTCAGTTCATATTCCCTGATGTCGACGCCGTCGACGAGAATGGTTCCTTTGTTGATTTCGTAGGACCGGTTGAGCAGGTTGATGATGGAAGATTTGCCGGCGCCGGTAGCGCCAACCAACGCAAGCGTCTGCCCCGGCTTAACTTCGAAGGATACATCTTTCAGGATCCAGTCATCCTCATTGTAGGCGAACCATACGTTGCGAAACTCAATATGTCCCTGGATGGCATCGGCCCTGGCAGTTCCTGTATCCGGAATCTCTTCCTGTGTATCCATGACTTTAAAAATCCGCTCGGAACTCACCATGCCCATCTGGAGCGTATTGAATTTATCAGCCAGTTCGCGGATGGGCCTGAACAGCATATTCAGGTACATGATGAAAGCCACCAGCCCTCCAATCGTAACTTCCGCACTCAATACGCCTTTGGCACCCCACCAGATTACCAGGCCCATGGAAGTAGCCGAAAGCACTTCTACTACCGGAAAAAAAACGGAATAGTACCACACCGACTTAATATGTGCCTTCCTGTGCAGCGCATTGATCTCACGGAATTTTTTCATCTCCACATCTTCCCGGTTGAATACCTGCACAACACTCATTCCTGTAATATGTTCCTGCACAAACGTATTCAAATGAGCCACCTGGGTTCGTACTTCCCGGAAGGCTTCCTTGATCCCGTTTTTGAAAATGTTGGTGGCAATCATCAGCACCGGCATGGTACCCAGGCTGATTAAGGCCATCCGCCAGTCCATCCAGAACATGACAAGGACGATTACAACCAGCTGCAACAAATCTCCGATAATTACAATCAATCCTTCCGAAAAGATATCGGCTACCGTTTCCAGGTCGGAAATCGTACGCGTCACAAGAGTGCCGATCGGTGTATGATCGAAATACTTATGCCGGAAGCGCAGAATCTTCCGGTAAAGCTGGATACGAATGTCGCGGATTACACCCTGGCCCAGCCAATTGGTGAGAAAGGTATGATAGTATTGGATGGCACTTTGCAAAAAGACCAAACCCAGCATAATCAGCGTCATGCGTACCAGGCCGGGAATGTCTCCATAAGCGACGTGATGATCCAGGGTATATTGAACGAGGATCGGTCTCACCGGTGAAAGAAAAGCCATGAGCAGGGTAAGCACTACGCTCATGACGAAGGCGGATTTATAAGGCCGGGTAAAAACCAGGATTCGTTTCAGAATCGGAAAATCAAAGGCGCGGCCGGTAACAGACATCGTGTAACCTACTTGTTCCCTCCTGTAAGGATGGTCTGGTATTTGGAGATGTTGGCAGGATCAATAAGGCTCAGCGTCGGCACCATTTCGCCTTTCTCCTCCTGGGTTGCTGCGGAATAAATATTTACGATTTCATCCGCTTTGGTGTTGAAGAATACCTGCATCAGGAAGGAATTCGGCTTGTCATTATAAACAGCCCGAAGTCCCTTCAGGCTTTCTGAAATCGTGGCCCGTGATTCGGTGCTGTTCTCCGTCATCTTATCAAGCCCCATGCGGTGAAAGGAATACAGGCAGTTTCGCATGGGCTTGAAAACGGGGTTCAGCAGGTTTTCAACAAGCCAGTACCGGTTCCTGCTCGATTCAAATGACTTCCACCCTTTGTCTACGGAAGCCTGTGCGTTGTTTACAATCGTCTGGGCTTTCTGATAATACACCGTGCCGCCTTCGGGTGAATAGGTGTCGTAATCCAGGCCAATGAAGATATAGGAATAGTATGCCAGTACAGAAGTCAGGTTGAAGGTATTCCCGGATTCATCGTAATCCAGTGTCTGGTCCTGCAGGTATTTAAAGGTAAAGTCGTTGTCGAGATGGTTGATGATGGGTGAACTGTAGGACGATTTATAGACCGGGCGCCGGGACTGGATCTGGATGTTTCCCCGGAACTGGTCGGCGCCGATTCTTTCCGAAATCGTAATCAGGATGCTGCATTCGATACGTTCGCTGTTCTGAAATTTATCGCCGGTCCATTTCCTGTTGTTCACAAAATCACGAATGGAATTTTTCAGGGTCTCATAAATGGTTTTGTCACTGGCCTGGATCTGGGGAGTGAGGACGCTGACAGTGCAATTCAGTTCCTGCGCCCGGGAAAAAAATCCCGTCAATACGAGGAGCCATGCCAATATGATCTTTCGCATACTTACTTTAATTTTCCGAGTATATACTGTACAATATTCTTTGCCGTCGCTTCTTTCGACATCAGTTCGTACGGCGTCTCCTTCCCTGCGCTGTCGATCAGGGTAATTTTATTCGTGTCATGGCCAAATCCCGCTCCTTCATCATTCAGCGAATTCAGCACGATCAGGTCCAGGTTTTTCTTTTTAAGCTTGGCCCTGGCATTGTCGGCCTCGTTGTCAGTCTCCAGGGCAAATCCCGCCAGGAACTGGTTTTCCTTTTTCAGGCTGCCCATGGTGGCCAGGATATCCCGGGTAGGTGTTAACGAAATTTCGAATGCCTTATTTTCCTTTTTTATCTTCCGGTCGGAGGGCTGTGACGCCGTGTAATCGGCAACGGCAGCGCTCATCACGGCGATGTCCGTGGTTTCATAAATACGTAAGCATTGCTCGTACATCTCTCCTGCGCTTTCCACGTCGATGCGACGGATGGAAGAATTTTGTGTTTGCACATGGACAGGTCCGGAAACCAGGGTAACGTCCGCTCCCTGTGCGGCAAAAGCATCGGCAAGGGCGAATCCCATTTTTCCAGTGGACCGGTTGCCGATGTACCGGACGGCATCAATTTTCTCAAAGGTAGGTCCGGCGCTGACCAGCACCTTTTTATTTTTTAAGGGAAGATTGGCGTCGAAAAAATGCTGAATCGCCCGGAAAATCAGTTCCGGCTCTTCCATCCTTCCTTCACCGGTAAGTCCGCTGGCCAGTTCGCCGTGAGCAGGTTTAACGATGGCAACACCCCGGGAGATGAGGGTCTCTATGTTGCTTACTGTCGTTGCATGTTTCCACATGTCAAGATCCATGGCCGGGGCCACCATCACCGGGCAGCGTGCGGAAAGATAGGCGGCCATCAGCAGGTTATCACAAAATCCGTGGGCCATTTTGGCCAGCGTATTTGCCGTGACCGGGGCGATCACCAGCAGGTCGGCCCAAAGGCCCAGCTCCACGTGATTCACCCATTCGCCTGTGGCAGGATTGCTGAACTCGCTGTGAACGGGATTCTTCGACACGGTGGATAACGTCAGGGGCGTAACGAATCCTGCTGCGTCGTTCGTCATAAGCACCCGTACTTCGGCGCCCTCTTTCACAAGAAACCGTACGAGCAGGGGTATTTTATACGCCGCGATACTTCCCGTCACACCGACAAGGATTTTCCTTCCTCTCCACATCATCCAACGAAGATAAGCAGGTTCTGAAAAAGAAAAAATCCATCCTCTCTACAGAGTGATGGATTTCTAAAATCGTGTTCCCGTTTCAATTACGCTTCTTTAGCGGGGTTTCTGGAATAGATCTTGTCTTCCATAAATTCCTGGGCCGAAATCAAAGTCGGTTTGGGAAGACGTTCGTAATGCTTGGAGATTTCAATCTGCTCGCGGTTTTCGAAAATCTCTTCCAGGTTGTCACCGGTCGTGGTGAACTCGCTGAGTTTTCCGTTCAGCTCTTCCTTCATCTCCGTGCCGATCTGGTTCGCACGCTTGGACATGATGGCAATGCTTTCGTAAATATTGTGAGTCTTTTTCTCAAACTCTTTCAGGTTGCGTGTCACGGTAGTGGTAACGTCTGATTTGTAGTTCATCTTTCTTGATTTTTAGTTAATTAGTTTAAACTGATGTTATCAGTTGCCATTTTTTCCAATTTCTTTTTCAATACATCGGCCAGGTTATTCGCCTCTTTCCGGAATTTGCTTTCCGGGAAGACATTCGTGAAGTCGGTATAGTAAACAAGCGCCTGCTCCATCCGGCTTTTTTTCTTGGTCTCGACACTGTTTCCGGCCAGCAGGTATTGCGCCTTGAAGATCATGAACAGCGACTCTTCCCGGAAACGCGTGGAAGGATAATCGTTGATCAGGTTTTTGAACGCTGTTACTGCCGCCGTATAATACGCCGTTCCGAAATAGAGTTGCGCATTTTCATAATCCTTCTGTTCCAGCTTCAGCCTCAGTTCATCAATCATCACACTGCAATCCGGCAGCTTGCTGCTCTGCGGATAGCGGTCTGCGAACAACTGCAGCTTTTCAATCGCTTTGACGGTACTCGTCTGGTCGAGGGAATAACTCGGTGAATCTTCGTAATAACATTTGGCATGCATGAAAGCACATTCCTCGGCAAAATCACTGTTCGGAAATGTCCTGACAAAATTGTCAAAGTCAAAGGCCGCTGATTCATAATCCCCGGAATAATAGTTGCAATATCCGTAATAATAATAGGTCCGTTCAGCTTTGGCCGTTCCGCGGTACACTGTCATAAGTTCTTCGAACAGCGGAAAAGCTTTGTAATAGTTCTTCTTGTTGTAATACTTAAGCGCCATGTCGAATTTGGCATCGTAATCCTTGCCTTTCATTACACGGTTGTAGTCGCTGCAAGACAACAAAAGTGCGAAAATCGAGCAAAAAACGATTATTCCAAATCCCTTTTTTAACATGGTCGCAAAAGTAATAAAAATAAACAATTTTCAGGCAAGAACCTGCATTTTAACGGATTATCGGGATCTAAATTGTAGTACCTCATAATCACATGAGAATCTGGCTTTGCCCTCCGAAGCCTTGCACCAAAAATTTGAGTCTAGGCGAAGGAGGGACGCTGGACTCTGGACGCTGGACTCTAGACTCAGGACTAACAAAGAGATTCTTTGGTACCTGGGTGTGGCCGGAGTTCCTTTACTTCGAAATAACAAATGAAACTTGCCGGCTTTGAAGTCCGATGCAATCAACAGACACAAAATACATGCCTGCAACCAGTTGTTCCCCTGTCACAAAAACACCTTCGTTTCCGTTCAATTCTTTTTGCAGCAATACTCTTCCGGTAACATCCCTGAGGAACAGGGTGGCTTTATCTTCCTTCCCGGGTATGCTGTACCGGATGTTCACTTGTCCGGATGAAGGGTTTGGGAAAACGACCAGGTTGGAAAAAAGAACCTCGGTATCCGTCAATCCGGATGCCAGGCTGCCTGTTATCCGGAAATAATCAAAGCCTCCTTCAAGGACATGATCCGCTCCCACATCCCTGATGACTGCTTTTAATTTCATCGTTGCCGTAGGTGCCAGGTAAGCGTTGATCGGAATGGAAACCGGAAACCAGGTGCCGTTACCCGCCGAACAAGTCGGGCACATCACTTCCACCGGCACTTCAGCAACTCCATTATCCAGGTAGATGATCATGGAATCGTTAGCCGTCGTGATTCCCCTGTCCACAAACCAGCGGGAATAATCCAGCACAGGGTTGACAAGATAAGTCGGATCAAACTCAGGCGAAATGAGGATGGCCACGCCCGTATCCACATCGTGCGCTAAAGGAGAGCCTGCTGCATTGCCCGTTACATAACAGAAATTCTTGCAATCCGTTTGATCGTCCGCGCCGGGATTCGCGGGCAAACTAAGGTAGGTTGTACCAAGAGGCACCACTCGTTGCCAGGGATTTAAAGATGTGCCAATGCTGCTCCATCCGAAGTCAAAAGTAAAATCATCATAATACCCCTTCGCCAGGCGAAGGGTATCGGCAGGCGCGTTCAACGGAATAAACTGCACCTGGCAAGAGCTTTGATAACCCCATTTTCCAATCGTCACGTCGTAAGTCCCGTCATAAAAACCCGGGATGGAAAAGAACCCGTCTGTATCGGATTGCGCGTAGTATTCAAACATTCCGTTTTGAATCCACAATTCCGCGGAAGCCAGGGGCTGACCGGTTGCGCTGTCGGCAACCACACCTGAAAAAGTAAAATTCTGCAGCGACAGAAGCTTAACATCCAGGCTGGTGAGCACACCATTCGTAAGAACCACGCCGGGTACAGTCAGCGGGTAATATCCGTTCACCGAAAAAGTTACCGTGTACGTTCCGGAATCGGCGGTGCCTGTTTTGTAAGCCCCGTCAATATCCGTTGACTTATTCGTTGCCATGGCGTTTATGCTGACATTCACATTCTGCAGGGGAAAATTGGTAACAGAATCTCTGACGATGCCTTCGAGATAACATCCACGGACGTAAGTCGGCGTGAGTACAAAAAGTCCGTTCTGTATATCGGACACCACCAGGTTTCCGGAAGGAAGATACGGGTAGACTCCCCAGCATCCGTTCTGACCGCCGCCCCCTGCAGCATAGGTGTCGTACTTCCCTACTTCAATGGGATTTTGAGGCCGGCTCACATCGGTAATCACCACGCCTTCGGTATACCAGGATGTCACGGCGTAGTCGTTGAGGATATGTGTATTGTGAACGGTGGCATTGCTTCCCGGGGCGGTCTGGAACCGGCTTAACTCCGTAATGTTGCCAAGATCGGAAACATCATACGCCGTCAGGTAGGAATCTGATACTTCGTCGGTGGTGAATAAGGTTTGCTTGTCGTCGGATAGCCAGGTATTGTGTGTGAATTGACCCGGTGTTGTCAGCGATGCCAACAGAACAGGGTTTGCCTTATCGGCGCAGTCCCAAACCATAAGCTGGCCTGAATTAATGTGCCCGGCCCAGAGGGTATCGTGGTACACATAGCCGTCGTGGACATAGGAGGCGAAGGTAGTTCCCAGGTCTGTCGTATGCCCGAGATAGTGCGGGTTCCAGGGATCGGCATGCAGGTCACAAATTATGGCGGCGCCATGAAATAACCGCGAAGTCCCGTTGCCACAGCCGTACAAGTATAAGTAGCCGTTGTCAATGTGCAGCGCATGGCAGGTTTGCAGGTTGCCGGCGATGGTGCTGTCGCCATGCCATTGCGTGATTTGTATCGAATCCGGAAGATAAGCAAGGTTCAGTATCTGCAGTCCGTTTCCATTTTCATTCGTCACGTAGGCGTAATGCTGCCATGTTTTTACTTCACGCCAGATCGAATTGACGCCGGGTACCTGGAAAAGCGGCAATAGGCTGTCGGGATTCGTGACATCGACAATCGCCAATCCATTGCTTTCGCCTACCAAAGCGTACTCCCGTCCTGCCGAATCCACGTAGCCCCCAATATTAGCCAGGTTTACCGGCGAATAGGGCAAATGAGCGCGCAATTGGATATTCTGGCCATCAGCCCAAACGAAAAAGTGCAGAAGAATTGACAGGGCCGTGATTGTTTTTCTCATCCGAGTTTTTAATTTTAACTCACAAAATTAACAAGCTTTATCCGTGCATTCAAATAAAAGCCCGGATCTATGTTTCTATTTTACAAACCAAAGACAATTTCTTTTTTATGTTGAGAACCTTCTTCAAAAAACACAAGCTGGCGGCCTCCCTCCTCCTGGTATTTTTTTGTTTCCTCTCTTTTTTGCTGGTTGGCCAGGAGCCTTCAAACAAAAACCAGGTGACACATTATCCCCAGGAAAAGCACTTATCTAACGTAAGGCAGCTCACATTTGGCGGCGACAATGCCGAAGCCTATTTCAGCCCGGATAATAAAATGCTGGTTTTCCAGGCAACCAACAAAGCCTGGAATGCCGAATGCGACCAGATCTTCTATTCTCCTATCGACTCTTTTGTTCCCAGACGCATCAGCACGAACATGGGACGTACGACCTGCTCTTATTTCCTGCCCAATAATCAATCGATCGTCTATGCTTCTACCTATGCAGGAGGCGTGCAGTGCCCGCCGAAGCCGGAACCCCGCGCAGACCATAAATACGTGTGGCCGGTCTATTCCACCTTCGACATTTTTGTCTCCGACCTGGAAGGAAACATTTTCGGAGCGCTGACCGATACGGCCGGTTACGATGCCGAAGCGACGGTTAGTCCGAAGGGCGATAAAATTGTCTTCACATCCATGCGCAGCGGGGATCTTGAGCTCTATACCATGGACATCAACGGAAAAAATGTGAAACAAATAACAAATAAGCTCGGTTACGATGGCGGGGCTTTCTTTTCTCCCGATGGCACACATCTCGTATTCCGTGCCAGCCGTCCAAAGACCCAGGAAGAAATAAAAACCTACAAGGATCTGCTGAAGGAAGGCCTGGTGATGCCTACCAATATGGAACTTTATACCTGCAAAGCCGATGGCAGTGAAATGAAACAGATCACCAAATTGGGCGGCGCCAATTGGGCTCCCTTCTATTCACACAGCGGCAAGAAGATCATTTTTTCAAGCAACCACAAGAGCAAAGGATTTCATTTCAACCTCTGGATGATAAACACGGATGGTACGGGACTGGAACAAATCACCTTCGACCCGACTTTTGACGCCTTTCCTGTTTTTTCTCCAAATGGAAAACAGCTCGTGTTCTCCAGCAACAGGAATAACAACGGGTCCCACGACACGAACCTGTTTATAGCCGACTGGAAGGACTGACGGCGATTTCGAAAAAATCTCAACCATAGAACGACGAAGGTTGATGAATTCCTATTTCCATAGGTTGTAACTTATTTCGCACGGAGTGCACGGAGAAATCACACGGCGATATGAAGCAAGATCCTGTTAAATAGCGAGAATGAACTGTTTTCTCTACCAGTCCCTCTTTGTCATGCTGAAAGCCTCTTGTTTCTGCTTATCTGAAAGATTCTCTTACCCATCAACAAGTTTCTTCCAGAATGACCAAAGCAACGCATATGTTGGATTGAATGAATACAGTTCATCAGTAGCGCACGGAAATATTTAACAGAATATCCGTGCAATCCCCTGATTCGTTAATTCGTAACTGATTCGCTCCCGATGGCTATCGGGATCGTTGGTTTTAAAAAAAGAAGCTGCCCTTGTGAGGCAGCTTCCATACGTCAGATCAACCTGTAAGCCGGGTTCTGTTTCCTCCGCCAAAGGCGGAAGAATTCTATCATTTATCTAGCCCTTCCGTTGCCGGAAGGATCGAGCGACCTACCCGCTGCACCTGCTTGCGCAAATAACGAGCAGTTATTTCTTTCGAAGCACAGCCTATTTGGTCTTTCAACTCCTGAGGTTTACCAGCATGCCCTGTCACCAGGACATGTCGTGGGCTCTTACCCGCACGTTTTCACTATCACCCTGAAGCTAAACGCAAGCGCATGCTTCAGGGCTACCTATTTTCTGTGGCACTTTCTGTTCCCGCCAGGGCGGGACCTTCCCGTTAGGAAGCAGGATACTCTGTGTTGCCCGGACTTTCCTTCCCTCCGATGGAGGGACGATAGAACGATTGATCCAATACCTTAAGAACAGTTTGTTAACGCAAAGATACTTATTTAAGTTTTTAAAACCGGGTACAATAAATCTTCGGTAATGGTGTCATTTAATTGTTACAGGCTGTAAATCAACTGACTGCATGAATTTCATGTTTAAACGGCTGTTAAAAAGGTATTCAGGAAATGAATGGGTTTAGAAAGAATAAACCCGCAAGCCCACAGCATTATTAAAATGGTCAGCTTATTCAAAATATCCAGAACATGGATAAGAAAGAAAATGAGCCTATTGTGGTGACTATTTTTTCTTCCGGTGTGGCGGGACTCTTACTCTTTCCGTTTCAGTCGTCTTAGGATGATTGTCAGCGTACTTTTTGGTAACAATCCTGTCTGTATCAGAATCTCTGCGAATAGTTTTCTTAGCCATTGTTGATTAGTGTTATGATCGTAAAACGATCTGGTTTATATCAGTAATATACATTTTATTTTACGATAAAGATTAGGCCACCACTAAAAAAATAAAAACTAGAAATTACCGCAATTAACAAAGCGATGTGAATATCTTACAAAATCATAATGCCACAGTGGCTTGCGAGTGCAGTATATTACCATTTCCCTCCAAATTGAAGGAATAGCACAAATGAATATGGTCAAACATAATTCGTATCATATCTTATTCAAAGTGGTTGGGTAATTACTTGTCCAAAAGATATTAACTATGTCATAAGGGTGGCTAAGCACTGACGTTTGTAATCATGTTATTCCGACTTGTTGATGAATCTATCTGATGACCCCCAGTTGAATTGGACATTGCGGACCGTATAATCGATTTTAGATGCAATAATTAAGAAACACTAAAACATGAAAAAGTTGTCTGTTAAAGACCTTGTGGAATTCAGATACAAATCGGACAAAAGCAAGAAAACTTTTGTGAATAATCTAAAAAAAGATAAGGAAATTTCTGCTGCTGAAGGTGGTGGTGATTATTGGGTGAGCTGCTTAAGTGCTATAAGCCAAGGTTACAAGTTAAACAGCCTAAAACCAATTCTAGAAAGGAAGGAAGACTTAAATAAAAGATATGCAGGGACAGAAATTACCAAAACCAAAAATATGTATAAAAGGAATATTGATATTTTATCTAATTATGAGAATTTTGAATTAGCCAAATTGCGACCTGACAAGAAAATTGAATTTCAAATAAAAAGTAAGGAAGATTCGATAATGTCACTTAAGGGTGTTGAACTAAAAGCGACTCCTGATCATGTTTTCACATTTGAACGAAAAGATATTGACGAAGTAGGCGCAATTTGGTTTGTAGCAAAATTAAATGGACTTAAAAAAGAGGAGTTGGGAATGTTCACAGACCTGTTGTATCGATATTTAAAGAGTCATTACTCTAAGGAATTTAGAATTAATCCAAAATATTGTATCGCAGTAGATGTTTTTAGTAAACAGAATGTAAATTACTCTCAATTAGAAAAAAATCAAGTAGCACCTATTTTATCCAAGACTTTAGAAGAATTGAAAAAAATGATATAACAACGTAATTAGGTATCGTACGTCATTGTCAGGAATCATTTGGGAAAAAATTTGTATTTGTTAAAATACCTTTTTAAAGCTTTTTCATTACAATGCCCAAGTCGATAAATCTTAGGTCCAATGTACTGCAATCGAGTTAAGCTAAAATTAATTCTCCATAATATTTTTCTTTTTAATTTATTTCTGTGCATAATATCATTAGTATGAAGGTTAATTCTGAAGAATATTTCATCGTAGTGAATATATAAGACCACCAAATACAAGAATGGCAAAAATAGAAATGTTAAACTGGGGGGAAGAAGAAATTCCTTCAAATTATTCACAGTAACTAACATTTCAGCATGAGTAAATGTTTTGTACAGAATTATTCCGAATAAAAAAAAGCCTGTCCAACCAAGCACATCTCCTAAAACCGTACTCACTTTTTCGTTATTTTTATCCATTTGCGCAACAGTTTTTATCACAAGTAACATGGTCATCATAGGCACTATGAACAATTCAGCTATTAGACCAAAAGAATATAAATTAACCAAAAACTCAATTCCAATTGTCCACTTAATGGCATTAAATATTATTTGTTTAAAATATGTAGCATTCTTTGCTTTGGTAGACTGAAAAAACGAAGCGAGTGCAACGCCCAAGAACCAAAAAATCGTGTCTTTAAGTAACATGGTGTCCCAAATTGATAGCTTGTACATACAGTAAATCAGAACTGAGACATAAGCAATTAATAATAAAAGCGGAATCAGAATTTTACCTGTAATAATTATTCTAAATGAATTCTGTAACAAGGCCCATGTTTTTGCATGAAGCAAAAAAAGTACTATAATTAAGCTTGTCCAAATTATTACAGATAATTCTCGGTTTGAAAATGATTGGAAGAAATCCTGCATCTAAATATTTAGTGTTTTTGTCGGCGGGACCGTATATGTTGCCTCTTGCTTTGTGTTATTTGAATTTTTAAGATTTGAAAAAGTGTATTGGCTTAATCTTAAAATAATATTTAAAAGCGTTAGAGGAATAGCAAGTGAATATGTAAGTACCCCCAAAATCCGGACAGTTTAAAAGTAGAGAAATTAACTCTAAATTTAAACTGTAATGAGAAAAAGCAAATTCACGGAAACGCAAATTATCACGATGCTCAAGGAGCATGAAAGTGGTATGAAAACAAGCGACATCTGTCGCAAGCATGGCATCAGCCAAGCTACATTCTTCAAATGGAAAAGTAAATATTCCGGGCTCGAGGTCAATGACCTCAAAAGAATGCGTGAGCTTGAAGAGGAAAACAGCCGCCTGAAAAAGATGTATGCTGATTTGAGCCAGGACAATTACATTTTAAAGGATTTAATCACAAAAAAAGGTTGGGGCCCTGTGAACAAAAGGAATTCGTGATGGAAATCAA
>Ga0315912_10002514_pt1 | contig 19359 bp, 16 predicted proteins | sample VfabasoilMG_FD_204469 | JGI IMG/M metagenome (GOLD analysis project Ga0315912, IMG submission 204469) | Garden soil microbial communities collected in Santa Monica, California, United States - V. faba soil | ecosystem: Environmental > Terrestrial > Soil > Garden | place: USA: California...
CAGGCTGATCAACCGTCGATGCACCCGCTGTCGGTCGCTGCACTCATCGAAGACACGAAACAAAGAACAGCCCGCGCTTGACAGGGTCCAACCATATCAGGGGGTCGTGGCCCGCAGCGCGTTCGACGCCGAGGCCCCGAAGGGCGCGGCCGCGTCGATCGTCCACTGCTGCAGGTAGACCTGGAGCCCACCCTGCAGGATCTCCGGCCAGGTGGCGGCGTACAGCTTGCCGCCGATCGCTTTCGTGGGTGAGACGATGAGCAGGTCGGGCCGCGGGACCATGATCCCGTACAGGAAGGGCACGTCGATGTGCGCGAGACCGGCGACCAGCACGCTGTAGGAGCTCGGCGCCGCCTGGCTGAGCACCAGCGTGGCCGGCGCGCCGCCCTGCAGCGTGCCGCTCCCGACCAGTTCGGGCTCGCCGGCGACGCCCGCCAGCGCATGGCCCAGGTCGGTCCAGCTGCCCGTCGGCTGCTCGAGCACGTCCACGATCCAGGCCATCTCGTCCTCGCTCAGGTCGAGGTGGCTCAGGTCGTCGGGCAGCACCTTGTCGGGGATGAGGCCCGCCGCCGTCGCCGAGGCCGGGTGCTGGCCGTCGTGGGTGTAGGCCGCCGAGAGCGTCGTGACGAGCATGGTCTGCGGGTAGAGCAGCTTCCAGACGTGGGCGTGCCACGAGGGATGCAGCACGGCGTCGATGTCCGTCGCGAACAGGCAGGGGCCGGGACCACCCGTGAGGGGATCGAGGTCGAAGCAGACCGGCGTCGGCTCGCTCGTCGGGATGCGCGCCGAGACGTAGAGGCGCAGCTGCCGGTTGAGCTGGGTCACCGGCCCGGCGGGGCCGTCCCAGCCGTAGACCAGCGCCGAGGCCTGGTCCTGGTAGGCCGGGTCGGGCACGTTCCCCAGGTGACGGGCGGGGTCGTCGTAGAACTGTCCCGCGAGGTTCACGGGCGCCGTCGGCAGGTGGATGCCCGCCGGCAGGCCTTCGATCTCGACCGACTGCTTGAAGCGCCGGAAGTAGATCGAGCCGTTGTCCAGGATGGCGTGCTCGACGCGGGTGGACATCTCCTCCTGGCTGCCCGGGTCGGGGTGCGGGAAGGTCGCCTGGCTGCGGTCGGGCCCCAGCACCACCCAGCTCAGCGTGGTGGCGCCGCCGCTGTTGCCGTAGTACACGACGCGCGAGGGGTCGATGCGGATCGGGTCGGGTGCGTCGGGCGGCAGCGCGTCGGCGTGGAACTTGACGTGCTGCACGATCATCACGACGTCCTTCTCCGGCATCGGACGCTCGGTGTCGGTGTAGGGCTCACCCGGACCCGTGTAGCCGGCGGGCAGGATGCCCGGAGCGATGAACACGCCGTTGCCGGGATACGCGTCGCCGTATTCCGGCGCACCGAAGATCCACGGGTCGTACACCGGGTCGTACTCGTCCAGGCCGGTCGGCCCGCCGCGCGACACGGTGCACGAGGCGTACATCACGGCCATCGGGTGCGTGGGATGCGTCACCGCCAGGTAGGCGAGGTCCGCGCGCGAGTCGGCCGTGCTGTCGGGGTCGAGGAACTCGCGCCGCGTGGACCGCCTGAAGCTGCCGAAGTCGAGGAAGACGAGCAGCGGCCAGCCGGCGGCGGGCGCCGGCCCCTGCGGCACGAACAGGTTGTAGTACTCGCCGCAGTGCGCCCGCACCGACGGGCCCGTGTAGTCGACGTTGGTCCAGCGAGCGAAGACGCTGTTCGGACCGGGGATGCCGCTCTGTTCGGCCGCGCACTCCACGGGGCCGAGCGACACCTGGGCAGGACAGGGCAGGGCGGGAGCGATGGACAACAGCACCGCCGTGAGCAGCGACGGACGCATGATGGGCCTCGATTCGGTGGCGCGAGGCGCCGACGGACTGGTGTCGGCGCCAGGCGGCGGGCCCACAGCCTAGCGCAAGAAGCTCGAACCGGGGGCTGCCATCTCGGTCCGCCCGGCGACGCTCGTCCGGCGCCGCCCGCCCCGGCGACGCCTGCCCGATGACGCTCGTCCGGCGCCGCCCGCCCGACGGGCACGCGGCGCGCGGCCGCCGCTCAGAACAGGTGCACGAGGATGTCGTCGCCCTCGGCCGTCGTCTTGGCCGGGGACGTCTGGATCACGCCGTCCGGCCCGGCCGAGAGCACGCGGATGCGCTGCGTGCCGGCCTGCAACCCGTCGATGTTGGCGAGGTAGGCGTTGCCCCACGGATCCGGCATCAGGATCTGGATGTAGCGGCCGTGCTCGGGGGCGTTCACGGTCTGCAGGGCCGAGACCGACTGGCCGTCGCCGAAGGGCGTCTGCTGCGGCAGCTGTCCGGGGCCGTACAGCCACGAGATGCGCTTCAGACCGTCGCTCGCCAGCAGCCCGTCCTCGGAGTACTCGCGCAGGCCGCTGGCGATGGACTGCATGTCGAGGTAGATGCGCTCGGCACGCGAGGACTCGCCGAGCGAACCGGCGCCGTAGCCGATGACGCCCGCCTGCCCGATGAGCATGCCCAGCACCGCCGTGAAGACCATGCGCGCGACCTGGCCCGGGAAGCGCGACATCACCGGCTTGGGCCAGTCCTGGGTCGGCGGCGGAGCATCGATCTCGGCGGACATGCACGATCCCTCCGGAGGAGATCCTGGGACATCGGTCGGGGACGGTGCGCGCATTGAGGGAAACCCCGGAACCGGCCCCGGTGCGCCGCCGGAACGGCCGTCACGGGGGCGCGCCGCAGCTCAAGCCAGGCCGCCGCCCGCCCGCAGCAACGTGCGGATCATGCGGTAGGTCATGCCCCACACCTCGTGTCCCTCGTAGCGCCAGCAGGGGAAGCGCTGCAGCGTGCCGCGCCGCCGGATGGTGGTCTCGCCGTCCAGCGAGCCGTCGAGCACGGCCTCGAGCGGCAGCCAGAAGGCGCCCTGCGCCTCCTGCCCGAGCGAGAGCGTGACCGGCTGCTCCAGGCGGAACACGAAGGGCGTGATGTCCATCGGCACGATGGAGCGCCCGGCGACAGCCATCAGCGTCTCGAGCCGGCACAGCAGCCGGGCATGTTGCGACAGGTCGAGGCCCAGTTCCTCGTGCGTCTCGCGCAGTGCCGTGTGCAGCAGGTCGCGGTCGCCGGCTTCGCTGCGTCCGCCGGGCATGGACACGTGCCCCGACCAGGGGTCGCCGACCTGCTCCACGCGTTGCATCAACAGCAGGGCCGTCCCCTCGGGCGTCGTGCCGAGAACCGCCGAGACCGCGGCGCGCCGGGCAGGCGGGTCGAGCACGTCGGCGACCTGATGGCGCGCGAGGCGCCACTCGAAGTCGGCGGGCAGCGGGGGCATGCAAGGGTCCGTGGGCGAGGGCCGCTGCGACCTCCTGCGTCGTGGAGGGTCGCGGTGCGAATGCCTATCCTCGCCCGCCGTCCCCTCGAGGAGGAGTGCCGATGTCGTCCGCCCATCCCCACCGCCCCATGCCGTCCACCCCGCCGCGCGCCGCCCGACGTGCCGCCGGCCCTGCCCGGCTCGCTTCCCCCGGCACGGGCCGCGGGGCGCGCGCAGGGGACCCGCCCGGCGGCACGGGGCCCACACGGCTCGCGCTCCCGGCGCTCGCCCTGCTCGCCGTCGCGCTCCCCGCCACGACGCTGCAGGCCGACGTGTTCGTCGTCGCGCCCGGCGCCAGCATCCAGGCGGCCCTCGACGTGGCGGGTCCCGGCGACGTGGTGCGCGTCTCGGCCGGCACTTATACCGAGCTGCTGAGCATCGGCACGGGGCGCGATGGTCTCGTGCTGGAAGGCAAGGGCAAGGTGGTCATCGACCAGCTGCCGCCGCCCTCCGAGGGGGCGCGCGTGCCCGGCCTGAGCATCGCCTCGTCCTCGGTGGTGGTGCGCCGCCTCACGCTGCGCCACGCGGCAGGCACCGCGATCGCCGCGACAGAGCCCGGCCTGAGCGGCCTGCTGCTCGATCGGGTCGAGGTGGTGAACCCCACCGGCACCGCCATCGACCTGCTCGGCGACGGGCACAGCCTCGTCCGCTGCCGGGTGGTCGGCGCGGGTGATCGCGGCATCGTGATCGAGGGCCAGGACGCCCTGGTCAGCCGCAACACGGTCGAGCAGTGCGCCGCCGATGGCATCGTGATCGACGGTGACCAGGCCGAGGTCTCGCGCAACGTCGTGGACCAGGTGCGCGGCGACAACGGCATCGACGTGTTCGGCAACGGCGCGCTGGTGAGCCGCAACACGGTGTTCCGCACCGACGACAGCGCCATCACGCTCGACGGCGACGACGCGGTGGTCGAGAAGAACCAGGTGCAGGGGGTGTGCAGCGACGCGGGCGTGCGCGTGCAGGGCAACCACCCCGTCGTCTCGGGCAACCGCATCAGCGGCGTGCTCGACGGCCAGGACACGCTGCGCGTCGTCTCGCTCGGCGGCAGCGGCGTGGTGGACGGCAACGTCCTGTCGGACGGCACCGGCACGGGCCTGTCGCTGTCGGGCGACGCCGTGCTCGTCAGCGGCAACACCATCACGGCCTGCGGCGTCGACGCCTTCGGCCTGGAGGTGGCCGGCAACCTCAACATCATCGACCTGAACCGCATCCTGCGCTCCCATGCCGACGGCCTGCGCCTGGACGGCAACGCCAACGTGCTCACGGCCAACAGCGTGCTGGACGGCTACGAGGACGGCATCGTGGTCGGCAGCGGCGCCGCCAACGTGCTCGACGGCAACCTGGTCAAGAACAACCAGAGCGAGGGCGTGGAGAACGGCGGCACGGGGACCGTGCTGCGCGACAACCGCATCCTCAAGAACCGCATCGACCTCGTGAACGACACCGACGGCGGAGCGACGCTCGTGCTCGAGTCGGGGAACGTGATCGGCGACGGCTCGGACGGGAGCGACGAGCCGGAGGTCTGAGGTCTCGCGGGCGGCCGGCGCCTGCCGGAACGAAGAGGGCCCGGGCCCGGAGCCAACGCTCCGGACCCGGGCCCGAATGCCCAGCAGCCCGATCAGAAGCCGGGGATGCTGAACGGGAACCGGATGACCGGCTTCCCGTCCTTGTTGTGGCCGATCTCATGCCACACCTGCAGCCCGCCGACGTTGTTGCCGTACGGCATGGTCACCACGTGACCATTGGGCTTGATCTGCACGAGCAGGCCGGCGCTGAACTGCTCCGGCATGCCGGGGAACACGGCCGGGTTCCACATGACCACCTGCACCGCGAACTCGCCGTCCTGCATCCACTCGGGGCTGCTGGACAGGTCGATGTGCGGAGCCACGGTGCCCATGAGCCCGCCGGTGCTGGCCTGACCACGGGTCATGACCGGCAGCGGGAGCACGAACTCGGGGCCGTCGTCGAGCCAGACGATGTAGCTGTCCTGCACGTCGCCGACCTGGGTCTGGAAGCCGTGACCTGCGCCGAAGAACGGCGCGTGACCCTGGTCGTCACCGACCACCAGGAAGCACTCCGCCGGCACGCACACAGGGTCGCCCGCCGTGGACACGGCGATCGACCAGCTCACCAGGGTGCCGGTGTCGGCAGCCGCAGCGTCGCTGATGTTCAGCGTCCAGGCGCCCAGCGAGCTGGCGCCGTCGAAGGCCGACAGCGACTGGCTGCCCGTGAACGAACCACCGAGGTTCGCCACGCAGGCGTTCTCCACCGGGTTGGCGGCTTCGTCGTCGATGACGAGGCCGATCCAGTTGTCCTGGTCGCAGCCGAACGTCGTGGCCGGGACGCCCGGACGATCCACCAGCACCACGCTCGTCGCGCCGTGCGTGAGGGTCGCCTTGAGGTCGCCCGTCCAGGTGTGGCTCACGTTCAGCGTGACGTTGACGTCGCCGATGGTCAGCGCGTCGGGCACGTTGATGACGCTGTTCAGCCCGGCCAGGTTGTTGTCCGGGATGGCGGCGTTGGGGGCCGTGGAGTAGTTGTTCGCGGCACCCGGCAGGCCGAAGCACGGCGAGTTGTCACCCTGGTAGTTGCCGTTGAGCGCATCGCACTCGCTGGCCGTCAGCACCGAGCAGCTGCCGTCCTCGAAGCAGCAGGCACCCGTGGGCGCCGGCGGGATGCAGTTGACGGTCGGCGTGCAGGACGCGCCGTTGGACGACACGTTGAGGGTGAAGGGACCGACCGAGGACGAGAAGCCGTGCACCAGGATGTGGTACGTGGCTCCCGCCTGGGCGCACCAGGAGACCGTGCTGAGCAGCGTGCTCGGGCCGGCGGCGCAGAGGTCGTCGTTGCCCGTGATGCAGGTGAGCGCGCCGCAGCCGCCGCAGAAGACGCTGATCTTGCTGTCGAATCCGGCGTTGCCGCACGTGGTGGCGGTGAGGGTCTGGCCGTTGCCGACGACCTTGTACCAGACGCCAGGAGCGGTGTTGCTCGTGACGCAGGTCGCCACGGCGTCGAAGGTCGAACCGACCGTGGTGCCGACCGTGCTGGACGGGATGCCGACCGCGATCGCGTTGGCGCAGAGGTCGTTGCCGCCCGGGCCGTCACCGGGGTCCGTGGGGATCACGGCCGGGGCGAAGTCGGGGCTGAAGGTCTGGATCGCACCCTGGGTGTCGTAGACGACATCGAGGCGCAGGTTGGTGTCGGGGATGTAGAACGCATCCACGATCTCGACGCCGAACGTGGGATGGATGATCTCGACGCTCAGCTTGATGCCGTCGGGCGTGACGGTGCCCACGTCGTGCATCAGGAACTGGCCACCGGGCTGGAGGACGCCCTTCACGGGGCCTGTGTCGGAACTGGCGGACACGAAGGTGCCGGGCACCGCGGCGTGGCCGTCCCAGACGGCGACGACCAGCGACACACCGGGTTCGGCCGGGGACATTCCCGCGGCTGCGAGACAGAGGAGGGCAAGCGCGCCCCTCAGGGTGGGATTGGACGACATGATGCGCATGATCTGGATGACTCCCGTTGCAGGATGGAATGACGCCACGAGGGGGCGTGGATTCCGGGAGGGCCATCGATGGCCCGTGGTCGCCCGGCACCCTGCCCCCCGGCAGGGTCGCCCCGTCTTTCCCAGTGCGAGGCGGCGGCGAGTCTATACGCGTCCGGCAAATCCGGGTGGGCAAACTTTGAAATTGCGTCGAGCCGGGGAACCGGGCGCCCGGTCGCGAGTCGCGGGTCGTGCCGGGCTAGAATGCGCAGCTCGTCCATGCCGCCCGGAACCCTGCTCCCCACCGAGACTGCACCCTCGCCGGCCACCGCACGGCAGCGCCCGCCCTGCGTGCAGATCGAGGGGCTCACGCGCAGCTACCAGCTCGGCGAGGAGCGGGTGCTGGCCCTGCAGGCGGTGGACCTGACGATCGAGCGCGGCGAGCACGTGGCCCTGGTCGGGCCCTCGGGCAGCGGCAAGTCCACCCTGCTGCAGCTCCTCGGCTGCCTCGACAGCCCCACCAGCGGCAGCTACCGACTCGACGGCCAGGAGGTCGGTCGGCTCTCGGACGCCGCCCTGGCCGAGGTCCGCAACCGCCGCATCGGCTTCGTCTTCCAGCAGTTCCACCTGCTGCCGCGGGCCACGGCCATCCGCAACGTCGAGCTGCCGCTGGTCTACGCCGGGCGGCCGGCCGGCGAGCGCCGCGAGCGGGCCGAGGCCGCCCTGCGCTCGGTGGGCCTGGCCGACCAGCGCCGGCGCCTGCCCGACCAGCTGTCCGGCGGCCAGCGCCAGCGCGTGGCCATCGCACGCGCGCTCGTCACCGACCCGGCCCTGCTGCTGGCCGACGAGCCCACCGGCAACCTCGACAGCCGCACCGGGGCCGGCATCCTCGACCTGTTCGACACGCTGCGCAGCCCCGAGCGCACCCTCGTGCTCGTGACCCACGACGCCGCCCTGGCGCGGCGCGCCCTGCGCGTCGTGGCCCTGCGCGACGGCCGCATCGCCCACGACGGCCCGGCGGCCGGGTTCGAGCTGGAGGCCGGCCGCCCATGACGGCAGCGCGGGATGCGCGCGGCGGCACCTCCTTCGGCCTGCTCGTCGGGCTGCTCGTGCTCGGCGCGGGCACGGCCGGCGTGCTGTGGGTCGCCCAGCGCGAGCGGGCCCGGCCCCTCGACGCGGCCCGCATCGTGACGGTCGAGCGCCGCGAGCTGCTCGACGCCGTGAACTCCTCCGGGCGCGTCGAGCCGCGGGCCCGCGTGGCCGTGATGAGCCGCGCCAGCGGCATCCTCGAGGTGATCCACGTCGACGAGGGCGACGAGGTGCACGTCGGCCAGGTGCTGGCCGAGCTGGACCGCGAGCAGCTCTCCGCGCAGCTCGAGCAGGACCGCGCCGACCAGGCCTCGGCCGAGGCCCGGCTGCTGGCGGCGCACGCCCGCGTCGCCGAGGCCGAGGTGCTGCTGGACGACCCCGAACTGCGCTTCGTGCGCCGGGAGTCCGAGCGCCTGACGCAGCTCTTCGCCACGGGCGACGTGACCGAGCGCGAGCGCGACGAGGCGCAGCGCGAGCTGGCGCGCGTCGAGTTCCAGCTGGCCAAGGTGGCCGCCAGCCTGCCGGTCCTGCAGGCCTCGGTGGCCGAGGCCGAGGCCGACCGCCAGGCCGCGGCGGCCGCCGTCGAGCGCGGGGAGACGGCCCTGCGCGAGGCCACCATCCTCTGCCCCATCGACGGCATCGTGCTGGTGCGCGACAAGGAGGTCGGCGACGGCGTCTCGTCCATCCTCACGGCCGGCGGGAACGCGACCGAGATCCTCTCGCTGGGCGACCTCGGGGAGATGTACATCGAGGCGCGCGTCGACGAGGTGGACCTCGGCCGCATCCACGTCGGCATGCCGGCGCGCGTCACGGTGGACGCCCACCGCGGACACGTCATCGCCGGCCAGGTGGCGCGCATCGCCCCGGCCGGCTCGGTGGACGACAACGGCATCGTGACCTTCGAGGTGCGCGTCACCGTGCAGGACGACGAGGGCCTGCTGCGGCCCGACATGACCGCCGAGGCGCGGCTGGTGGTGGGCCTGGCGAGCGACGTGCCGACCCTGCCGCACGGCGCGCTGCAGGCCGGGCCGGACGGGCGCTGGTCGGTGCAGCGCGTCGTCGGCGAGGGCGACACCGAACACGTCGAGACGGTGGCCGTCGAGATCGGCCTCTCCGACGGACTGCTGACCGAGATCCGCAGCGGGCTGCAGGCGGGCGACCGCGTGCTGCTGCCCGATCCGCTGGCCCCCCGCCGGCCGTGAAGCCCTGGCAGCTGCTCGCCGAGTCGCTGCTGTCCATCGGGCGACAGGCGGGCCGCATCGCGCCGATGGCGGCCGGCATCGTGTGGGGCGTCGCCGCGGTCTTCGTGCTGGTGGCCATCGGGCGCGGCTTCGAGGAGACGCAGCGGGAGGTGCTCGCCTCCTTCGGCGAGTCCTTCGTGCTGCTGCGCGTGAACCGCCCCACGATCAACCGCGGCGACGTGCGCGCCGAGGCCTTCATCCGCCTCGACGGGGACGACATGGAGGCCGCGCGCTCGGCCTCGCCGTCCGTGGCGGCGCTCTCGCCCAAGGCCAGCTCGTGGTTCATCCAGGCCGCCCGCGGCGGGGTGGTGAGCCGCCTCAACGCGGTGGGCGTCGAGCCGCAGTACGCCGACATCTGCCACGTGGCCCTGGCCCCCGGCAGCCGCTGGATCGACCGCAACGACCTCGAGCGGGAACTGCCGGTGTGCGTGCTGGGCTACGGCGCGCTGCAGGACCTGTTCGGCGACGACCCCTGGCTGGGCGAGTCGATCGAGCTCGTGTTCACGCGCGATGCCGGCGCCGAGACCATCTACCGCCGCCTCACGGTGATCGGCGCGCTGCAGGACGAGGAACTCCAGGGCGACGACGTCTACACCAGCCATCGCCGCGTGATCTTCATGCCCTTCACGACCTGGGAGCGCATGTCGCCCGAGGGCTTCCAGTTCTTCGTGCTGCGGCCGCGCACCCCGGAGCACAAGGAGGCCGCGCTGCACGAGGTGCGCCTGGCCATCGGCAGCCGCCGCGGCTTCGACGGCGACAACCCGAACACCATCGTGCCCTACTTCGACGCGGTCGCCCGCGGGCAGCAGATCGAGGAGGTCTTCGGCGGCCTGCGCGTGTTCCTGGGCGCGGTCGGGCTGCTCATCATGCTGCTCGGCGCCGTGGGCGTGGCCAACGTGGTGCTCATGTCGGTCACGGCGCGCACCACCGAGTTCGGCTTGCGGCGCGCGCTCGGCTGCAAGCGGCGCTGGATCTTCGCGCAGGTGTTCTCCGAGGCGGCCATCGTGTGCATCCTGAGCGGCGCGCTCGGCTTCTCCGCGGGCGTGCTCGGCGTGGGGGTGCTGCAGTCGGTCGAGCTGCCCGAGGGCTTCTCGCCGCCCCAGGTGGACTGGCAGGCCGCCTGGCTGCCGGGCGCCCTGCTGCTGGGCGTCAGCCTGGGCGCGGCGCTCTGGCCGGCCGGCCGCGCCGTGCGCCTCCCCGTGGCTGCGGCCCTGCACGGGGGCGCGCTGTGATCTCGGTGCTGGGACAGGCCCTGCAGAGCCTGCTGGCCCACCCGCTGCGCTCGCTGCTCACGGCCGCGAGCGTCACCTTCGGCGCCGCGGTGCTGCTCATCCTGCTCAGCTACGCGCGCGGCTTCCCCGAGACGACGACCGGCCTGCTGCGCAGCCTCGGCAGCAAGGAGTTCATCGTCGAGCCCCAGCGCCGGCACGGCACCAACACCAGCCGGAGCGGCCGCCGCGTGCAGATCCGCTACAGCGACATGGACAGCCTGCGCGAGGCCTGCCCGTCCATCGCGGGCCTGGCGCCGGCCTACCGCCCGGGGCGCGGCGGACCCGTGTTCAGCAGCCAGCGCAGCTGGCCGTGGGCCAACCTCACCGGCGTCGGCCTGCAGTATCGCGACGTGACCGACCTGGCCATCCGCGACGGCCGCTGGTTCACACAGGAGGAGGAGCAGCAGGCGGAGGAGGTGGCGCTCCTCAGCCAGCCGCTGGTCGACGGCATGTTCGACGGCGCCTCGCCGCTGGGGCGCACCATCGACGCCCTGGGCCGGCGCTTCCACGTCATCGGCGTGTTCGAGTCCAACGCCAGCTTCGCGTACTCGCTCTTCGTGCCCTACACCACCGCCATGTCGATGGGCGACGAGGGCGGGCGCCACGTGAGCCACCTGGCCTTCACGCCGCTGCGCCCCGACCTCGGCCAGGCCGCCATCGGCGAGATGCGCGCCGCGCTCACGGCGCTCTACTCGCTCGACGCGCAGGACCTGGCGAACCTCGACTTCAAGGAGAACACGGCCTTCACCGCCAAGATCGAGGCCGCCAGCCTGGGACTGCAGTCGCTCGTGGTGATCATCGCCAGCCTGACGCTCGTGCTGGGCTGCCTCGGCGCCGCCAACGTGGTGGGCATCGCGGTCGCCGAGCGCACCGCCGAACTCGGGCTGCGCAAGGCGCTCGGGGCCAGCTCGGCCCGCGTGCGCGCCGAGGTCGTGGCCGAGACGCTGCTGTTGTGCGTCGCGGGGGGCGCGGCCGGCGTCGGCCTGGGCGCGCTCGCCATCGCCCTGCTCGGCCCGCTCGAGTTCAGCGCCGAGGCGCTGCTCGTGCCACGCGTGGACCAGGGCCAGATGCTGCTGGCCTGTGCGCTGCTCGTGATCAGCTCCACGCTGGCATCGCTGCCGGCCGCGGGACGCGCGGCGCGCCTCGACCCGATCGTGGCGCTGCGCACCGAATGACGTCCCGCGCCGCCCCACCCACCTCCAGCCCAGGACCCCCCGCCATGACCGCGTCGATCGAAACCCGCCTCGCCCAGCTGGAAGCACAGGTGGCCGAACTCGTGGCCAGGGCTGCCGCGGAGGAGCAGCGCCGGAGCCGAGCCGTGAAGATGCGCCTGCTGCTGCTGGCCGTCGTGGTGGCCTTCTACGCCCTGTACCTGAAGCAGCTCGGCAGCCTGTTCTAGGCCGCGGAGCGCCCGGCAGGCTGCCTGTCGTACCCCCCGTGCACCCGTGCACCCGTGCACCCGTGCACCCGTGCAGACCGTGCAGACCGTGCAGACCGTGCACCCCGTGCAGACCGCGCAAGCCAGGCGCACCACGCACTCCGCGCCCGGGCGCGTTCCGCCGGACTGGAGTAACCTGCCCGCTGGCCGAGGCCGGCCGACCCGTCTCCCGGAGTCCTCCCGTGCGCGCCTCACTCCGCCACCTGCTCGCTCCTGCCCTGTGGCTGGTGCTGTCCGCGCGCGCCGGCGCCACCTGGTCGATCGTGCTGGTGGATCGCGCCACGGGCGAGGTGGCCGTGGGCACCGCCACCTGCATCCCGGGCGACGACCTGCAGCGCTGGGTGACGGTCGTCGCCGTCGGCAGCGGCGCCGGCGCCACGCAGTCGCAGGTGTCACCCGGCGCGACGCACAAGCAGATCATCTTCAACGGCCTGCATGCCGGGCTCTCGGCGGCCGAGATCATCGCGCAGCTCACGGCCGACGACACGCTCAAGTGCTCGCGCCAGTACGGCGTGGTGGACATGGCGCTCGGCAGCGCGAGCTTCACGGGCGCCTGCGCGCTCAATGCCAAGGGGCACCGCAACGGCAGCGTCGGTTCGCTGGCCTGGGCCATCCAGGGCAACGTGCTCACGGGCAAGGCGGTGCTCGAGGCGGCCGAGGCCGCCGTGCTCTCCACTCCCGGCATGCTGTCCGACAAGCTCATGGCCGGCATGGAGGCCGCGCGCGCGCTGGGCGGTGACGGCCGGTGCTCGTGCCTCACGGGCAGCCCGCCGAGCTGCGGCGCCCCGCCCGCCGGCGGCTTCGAGAAGTCGGCGCACTGCGCCGCGATGATCGTCGCGCGCCTCGGCGACAGCGATGGCCCCTGCCTCGGCGCGGGAGCCGGCGGCTGCGCCCAGGGCGACTACTGGCTGGACCTCGACTTCCCGGGCGTGGAGCAGGATGCCGACCCGGTGCTGGTGCTCGCCGCGCGGTACCAGCAGTTCAAGCAGCGCCTCGCGGGCCATCCGGACGCCCTGCGCTCGCAGGCCTTCTGGCGCGCGCCGACGCCCCTGCCGGGCGGCGTGCTGGCCGCACTCGACCTCGACCTGCGCGACCTCGACGGGCTGCCGCTGCCGGCGGGCGGTGCCCAGGTGGGCGTCGAGCACGCGCCGGGCAGCGCCGGGCAGGCGCAGCGCTACGCGGTGGACGACCACGGCGACGGCACCTACACCGTGCGCCTCCTGGCGCAGGCCACCGCCGGCAAGGACGTGTTCGCCGTAGTGGTGGACGACGGCAGCCGGCCGGTGACGCTCTACCCGTACCCCGAACTCGACTACTCCGCGCTCGATCAGGCGCCGCGCGCTGCGGCGGGCACTCCGGCCGCGGGCTGGCGCGCGCGCCTCGCCCCGCTGCGCGCGGCCTGGGAGCTGCTCACGACGGGCCGCGCCCTGGCTCCCCGGACGCCGCCGCCCCGGGCGCGCTGACCTCCCGCGCGCCCGTCGCCTGCTGCTCGAAGGAGCCGGCCGTCGCCAGCTCGGCGGCGAGCGCGGCCGTGAGCGCCTGCAGCCTGGGCGCCAGCACGTCGGCGTGCCGCGCGTGCACGACGAGCAGCACCTCGTGGAAGGCGCGCGGCAGGCGCGCGTCGCTCGGCAGGCGCCCGACGAGGCAGCGCCGCCCGTCGCCCACGAGCTGCGCGCGCAACGCGGCGCGCAGCCGCTCGTAGTCGCGCAGGGCGCCGGCGCCGCGCGGCGCCTTGTTGAACAGGTAGAAGAGCACGGCCCCGGCCGCGTGCTGCGCGTCGAGCGCGGCGGCCAGGATGCGGTCATGGCGCTCGGCGAGGTCGTACGGATCGACGAGCAGCAGGCGCACGCAGGAGCCGGCGTCGGCGCCCGCCGCGGGCCAGCAGGCCGGCTGCTCCAGCGCCTCGACGCCGTCACGCAGGGCCAGCCAGCTCACCCCCTCGACGGCGCTCCAGGCCGCGCGGCGGCTCTCGTCGGCATCGAAGACCGCGGCCGTCGCGCTGCGGCCCGCCTGGGTGGCGCAAGCCAGCAGCAGCCGGCCGGTGGACTGCAGTTCGCCGCGCGCCAGGGCCGGCGCCAGCGCCAGGCGCAACCGCGCGAAGGCGGGCCGGGAGAGCCGCTCGAGGGCACCCGGCAGGGCCGGCCAGCCGGGTGCGCCGGCGAAGGGGTCGAGCAGCGCGAGCCCGGCGTCCGGCCGGTCGCCGACGAGCACATCGAAGGCCTCGACGGCCCACAGGCCTTTCAGCAGATCGCCCCAGTGGCCGGGCTCGTAGCGCAGGCCGAGATCCGCGTTGCGCGAGCGATCGGCGACCTTCCAGCTCCAGCGCTCGGCGGGTCCCATGGGGCGCCATGATGCCACGCGTCGCCGGCTGCGCCGGCGCGCCTGGGCCGGCTCCGCGGGGCGTGGGCAGAACGTGGTGCTCCCGGCGCGGCGCAGCGCGTCGGGGCATGGCGCTGCCCGGCCCGGCGCGGCGCTTCGGACAGAAGCCGGCGGGCGGCCCCATCCGATACAGGGCTGCGACGGCCTCGTGCGTCCGCGCGCCGCCCCGTACCTCAGCGTCCGTCCGCGCCCCGTGGCGGCCGGCCGTGCACGAGGGCGGCCCGGCGCTAGCGCAAGGGGACGTCCCGACAAGCCCGCCATCAGCGCCCGCTCCTCCCTCCCCGCTCCCCCCACCCTTCCCTCGCCGCGAGACCCCGCGTGTCGCCCGCCCCAGCGCACTACGACCTGCTCGTCGTCGGGGGCGGCATCCAGGGCGTGTGCCTGGCGCGCGATGCCGCCGGGCGCGGACTGCGCGTGCTGCTCGTCGAGCGCGGCGACCTGGCGGGCGAGACCTCCTCCGCCAGCAGCAAGCTCATCCATGGCGGCCTGCGCTACCTCGAACAGGGCGCACTGCGCCTGGTGCGCGAATCGCTGCGCGAGCGCGAGGTGCTGCTGCGCGGCGCGCGCCACCTGGTGCGGCCGCTGCGCTTCGTGCTGCCCTGCACGCCGTGGACGCGGCCGCGCTGGCAGCTGCGTCTCGGCCTGTGGGCCTACGACCACCTCGGCGGAGCCGGCAGCCTCGAGCCCAGCGAGGCCGTGGACCTGCACGCATCTCCCTACGGCCGCGGGCTGCTGCCCGCACTGCGGCATGGCTTCGTCTACGGCGACTGCGCCACCGACGACGCACGCCTCGTGGTGAGCGTGGCGCGCGCGGCGGCCGAACTCGGCGCCGTCGTGCGCACGCGCACCGAGTGCCTGGGCGCCGAGCGGGACGGCGAGCGCTGGCGCGTCGAGCTGCGCGAGCGGCCGGCCGGCGCGCGCCTCCCCGCGCGCCTGGACGAGGTGTCCGCGCGCGTGCTGGTCAACGCCACGGGCCCCTGGGCGGCCGCCTTCCGCGAGCAGCTCCTGCCCGGCGAGGGGCGCGTCGGGCTGCGCCTCGTCCAGGGCTCGCACATCGTGCTGCCGCGGCTGCTGCCCGGCGACCACGCCCTCACGCTCACGGGCGAGGACGGTCGCGTGGTGTTCGTGCTGCCGTGGGGCAGCGCGCACTCGCTCGTGGGCACGACCGAGCTGGCGCTGCCCGCCGGGGCCGCGCCGGGCGCGCCGGCGCCGACGCCGGGCGAGATCGACTACCTCTGCCGGGCGGTGGCCTGCGCGCTGCAGGACCCGCCCACGCCGGCCGACGTGGTCGGCTCGTTCGCCGGCATCCGTCCGCTGGTGGACGACGGGCGCGGCGACGCGCACGCGACGAGCCGCGAGGACGTGCTCGAGCTGCTGGCCGGGCCCGGCGACGCACCGCTGCTCAGCGTGTTCGGCGGCAAGCTCACCACGGCGCGGCGCGTGGCCGAGCGCTGCCTCGAACGCCTGGCGCCCTGGCTGCGCACGACGCGCGGACCCTGGACGCGCCACGCCCCGCTGCCCGGCGGCGCGACCGACCCGGCCGCCGTGCGCCGCGAGCTGATCGCGCGCGGCACGGGCCTGCCGTCCACCACGCTCGACGCCCTCGTGGCGCGCCACGGCGATCGCGCCCTGCAGCTGGTCGACCGGCCGGGCGGCCTGGGCGACGAACTCGCGCCCGGGCTGCACGAGGGCGAGGTGGCGCACATGGTGGAGCACGAATGGGCCCGCAGCGCCGACGACGTGCTCCTGCGACGCAGCCGCGTGGGGCTGCTCGCCGACATCAGGCAGCGGGCGGCCGTCGCTGGTTGTGTCGCGTCGCGCCTGGCGTCGCAACGCTCGTCGCCGCGACGAGCCGGCCTGGGCAGTCGGTGAAGACGCCCTCGACGCCGGCGGCGAAGAGTTCCTGCGCGCGCTCCACGGCGTTCACGGTGTAGGCGCGCAGCCGCGGACCCGACGGATCGCGGCAGAGTTCGGCCAGGTGCTGGCGGTCGAGCCACTCGTGGTTGCAATGCAGCGCCGAGCAGCCCATGTCCTGGGCCAGGGCTGCCCAGTCGGTGCGGTACTCGTCGAGCACCAGCGCACGCGGCACCTCGGGCACGCGCCGCGCCCATTCCTGCACCACGCAGATGTCGAGCGAGGACAGGATGACGTAGCGCGTGTCGGCGCCGGCCAGGACGCTCGCCACGGCGCGCGCCGTGAGCAGCCCGGCCGGCCCCTCGGCCTTGGCCTCGATGTTGACGCCCAGGCCGAGGTCGGCAGCGGCGGCCAGCGCCTCCTCGAGGGTGGGCACGCGTTCGGACGTGAAGGCGGGGCCGAACCAGCTGCCCGCGTCGAGGTCGGAGAGCGCCGCCAGCGAGTAGGCCGCGACGGGGCCCGCGCCGTTGGTGGTGCGATGCAGGTCGTCGTCGTGCATGAGCACGAGATGCCCGCAGGCCGTGAGGCGCACGTCGAACTCGACCCAGCGGGCGCCCTGGCGGGCGGCCTCGCGGAAGCCGGCCAGGGTGTTCTCGGGCGCCTGCGCCGCCGCGCCGCGATGGCCGATGATGCGGGGCAGGCCCGGGGGGCCGAGGGTGCTGGGCATCATGGCTTCGTCTCGCCGGGATGTCGGCCGCCTCGCGGGCGGTGAGCCTCCCTCATCGGCCGCCCCTCGAGGGGGCTTGAGGTGCGCCGGAGCACGCCGGATCAGAGCGTGAGGCGCGCTTTCCTGTGCCGGATGTCGACCGCCTCCACCTGGAACACGACGTCCTTGGCGATGTTCGTCGTCAGGTCGGCGATGCGCTCCAGGTTGAGCGAGGCGGTGAGGTAGTCGAGGCAGGTCTCGACCTCGGCCGGCACCTGGCGCATGCGCTCGATGAGGATGGCGAAGTGCTTGCGGTTGAGGTCGTCCACCTCGTCGTCGCGCGCGCAGACCTCGCGCGCCATCGAGGCGTTGCCCTGCACGAGCGCGTTGAGCGAGGTGCGCAGCATCCAGCGGCAGGCGGCCGTCATCTCCTCGAACTGCAGGCCCACGGCGAGGCGGCCGCGTGTCGAGAGGTCGATCGCGCGCTCGGCGATGTTGACGGCCAGGTCGGCGATGCGCTCGAGGTCGTTGTTGATCTTCATCGAGGCCGTGACCAGACGCAGGTCGCTGGCCACCGGCTGGTGCAGCGCCAGGATCTTCAGGCATTCGTCGTCGATGAGCAGCTCCCGACGGTCGATGTGCACGTCGTCGTCGATGACCTGCCGACCGATGTCGGCGCGCTGCTGCACGAGGGCCGTGCTGGCGCGCTCGAGCGCATCCTCCACGAGCCCGCCGAGCGCGAGGATCGACTCGCGCAGGTGCAGCAGGTCGCGGTGCAGGTGCTTCATCATCATGGGGATGTCCGTCTCCTCGGGCGACCGCGCCCTAGCCGAAGCGGCCGGTCACGTAGTCTTCGGTGGACTGGCAGCGCGGCTTGGTGAAGATGCTGATCGTCGGCCCGACCTCGATCAGCTCGCCCTGGTACATGAACACCGTGGTGTCGGAGATGCGCGAGGCCTGCTGCATGTTGTGGGTCACGATGATGACGGTATAGCGCGTCTTCAGCGACTCGATGAGCTCCTCGATGCGCGCCGTCGCGATCGGGTCGAGCGCCGAGCAGGGCTCGTCCATCAGCAGCACCTGCGGCGACATGGCCAGCGCCCGCGCGATGCACAGGCGCTGCTGCTGGCCGCCGGAGAGCGAATGGCCGCCGGCCTTCAGCTTGTCCTTCACCTCGTCCCACAGTGCCGCGTCGCGCAGGCTGTTCTCGACGAGTTCGTCCAGCGAGCCGCTGTAGCCCCCCACCCGCGGGCCCCAGGCCACGTTCTCGTAGATCGACTTGGGGAAGGGGTTGGGGCGCTGGAACACCATGCCGATGCGGCGCCGCAGCTCGACCGGATCGAGGTCGCGGGCGTGGATGTCGATGCCCTCGAAGCGGATGGAGCCGCTCGCGCTGGCGCCGTCGATGAAGTCGTTCATCCGGTTGAACGAGCGCAGCAGCGTGCTCTTGCCGCAGCCGGAGGGGCCGATGATGGCGGTCACCTGGTGGCGCTCGATCTCCAGGTTGACTCGGCGCACGGCCGGGGCGCCGGAGTAGCTGATGGTGAGGTCGGCGGTGGCCAGCACGATGTCCCGCGTCGCCGCTGCGGCGGGCGCCGGGGCGGCGCTGGCCGGGGCGGTGGGCGACGGCCGGCGGAGGTGATCCCGGGTCGGAGGAGCCTGTTCGGCCATGGGTCCGGTCTCCAGCACGACTAGAGGTTCCTCGACGACTCAGCGCGGTTGCGCAACCAGAGCGCGGTGCCGTTCATCCCCAGCAGGACCACGAGCAGCACGATGCAGCCGGCGGCGGCGAGGTCGTGGAACTCCGTCTGCGGGCGCGAGGCCCAGTTGAAGACCTGGATCGGCATGGCGGTGAACTGATCGTAGGGAGTCTCGGGCACGAAGGCCACGTAGGTGAGCGCCCCGATCATGATGAGCGGCGCCGTCTCCCCCAGTGCGCGCGAGAGCGCCAGGACGACCCCCGTGAGGATGCCCGGCAGGGCGGCCGGCAGCACGTGATGGCGCACGCACTGCCAGCGCGTGGCGCCGATGCCGAAGGCAGCCTGGCGCAGCGAGAGCGGCACGGCGCGCAGGGCCTCGCGGGCCGAGATGATGATCACGGGCAGCACGAGCAGCGTGAGCGTCAGCGCGCCGGCCAGGATGGAGCGGCCGAGCGGCAGCTGGAGGCCCAGCACGTGGGTCGGCTCGAGCGCGAACATGCGCACGAAGACGATCAGGCCCAGCATGCCGTACAGGATGCTCGGCACGCCGGCCAGGTTGGACACGAGCAGGTCGAGCAGGCTGGCGAAGCGCCCCTTGCGCGCGTATTCCTCCAGGTACACCGCGGCCCCCAGGCCGAGCGGCACGCTGAAGACGGCCGTGAAGGCCATGACCCACAGGCTGCCCCAGATGGCGGCCTTGAAGCCCGCCAGCTCCGGCTTGCGCGACGGGAACGAGGTGAGGAAGGTGGGGTTCAGGGCGCTGGCGCCGTCGATCAGGATGCCGAGCACGAGCACGGCCAGCATGACCACGCCGAACCACGTGGCCAGCCGCGCCAGCCAG
>Ga0315912_10002515_pt1 | contig 19358 bp, 13 predicted proteins | sample VfabasoilMG_FD_204469 | JGI IMG/M metagenome (GOLD analysis project Ga0315912, IMG submission 204469) | Garden soil microbial communities collected in Santa Monica, California, United States - V. faba soil | ecosystem: Environmental > Terrestrial > Soil > Garden | place: USA: California...
CCGCTGCCGGGGCTCGGGACCGGTCAGGCTGACACGGGACTGGTGTCAGCGACGCGTCATGCTCGCGTAGGCACGGTCGAGGAGCATCGTCGGATCACCCTTCGCGGCATCCCAGTCCGAGGTCGGCCGCGCGGCGACCACCTGCTCGAGACTTGCCCCGCTTCGAATCAGCGAGGACATGCGGTCGCGTATGGTCTTGAGCATGCTCACGTATTCGGCGAGGCCGTCGTAGGTCGAGACGGGTCCGTGCCCCGGGATGACGATGGCGCCCGGCTCAAGTTCGGCGAGCACGGCTTCGCAGAAACTGATGACGCCCTCGAGCGTGCCGCCGTTGTCGGCGTCGATGAAGGGATAGCCGCCCGTGTTGAAGACGTCGCCGAGATGCGCGACGTTGCGGTCGCGCAGGATCACAGCCGTGTCGCCCGTCGTATGCGCGGGGCCGGGATGCAGGAGATCGATGCGATGGCCGTTGAAGTGCATGCGCATCGAGGTGTCGTAGGTGACGGCGGGCAAGGCTGCAAGCGTGTACGCGGGCTGATCGATCGTCTGCGTCACGAGGTTGATGACGTTGGCGCGCTGCATCATCTCGCGCGAGGTCTCGTGCGCGACAATCCGGACGCCCTCGGGACCGAGCACCGGATTACCGCCGGAGTGATCGAAATGCCAGTGCGTGTTGATCGCGAAGTCGATCGAGCCGCCGCCGATTTCGGCGATCGCGGCCTTGTACTTCGGCACGATGCCCTCGACCATGTCGTCGACGACGAGCACGCCCTGTTCGCCGATCGACACCAGCATATTGCCTGCGATGACGTTCTCGCCCTGGCCGAAGAGCACATAGAGCCCGTTGCCGAGCGACTCGGTGACGATGCGCGCAGTCGCAAAGTCCTGCGCGTTCGCCGCGGCCGCGGCCAGGCCGAGGGAAGCCGCGAGCGAAATGCTTCCTGACAATCTCATCGCAAATCTCCTATGGCACTTTTTCGACGCGGTGCGACGCGGCCGAGCGTACGATCGCCTCGGTCACGGCTGCGCCGTGAATCATTTCGTCGGTCGTGATCATGAAGGGCTTGCCGCCGCTAGCCGCGATGGCGAAGTCCTCGAGCGTCGCCTTGACGATGTCGAGCGCCGCCGACTCCCAGACCTCGGCCGGTCCCTTGACAGGCTTGAAGGTGCAGCGGCCGAAGAGTTTGGTTCTGCGCTCCTCGGACGACGCCCCCGCGACATGTGTCATGCCTTCGAGCTTGACGAAGCCCTTCGAGCCGTAGACCTGGAAATTGAAGCCGCCACCCGTGGCCGTCATCGTGCCGAGATAACCCGACATGCCTTCCTTCATCCTGAGCAGGATCGAGGTCGTGTCGTCGGCGTCGATCTCGACGGCGCGCCGGAAGCTCTGGCAGTAGACCTCGTCGATCGGCCCGCAGAGATCGATCATCCCGTCGATCGCGTGCACGCCCATCGGCGTCAGCCCGCCGCAGGGCGTCTCCTCGCGGCTCGCGCGCCAGGCGTCTGACTTGAGCATCAAGGCATTCGGGAAGGTCATCGTCGCCTCGACATGGAGGACGACCCCGAGCGCGCCTGAATCGATCTGGTCGCGGAGCTTGGTCATCTCCGGATGCCAGCGGCGGTTGTAGCCGAGGCCGAGGGTAATCCCCGCCTTTTTCGCTGCCGCGACCGAGGCCACGGCCTCGGCCTTGTGGAGCCCGAATGGCTTCTCGCAGTAAACATGCTTGCCCTTGGCCGCGGCCGCCGCGAGCTGCTTCGCATGCATCGAGTGCGGCGTCGCGAGGACGACTGCATCCACCTTCGGGTCGTCGATGACCTCCTCGAAGGTCTGGCGCAGCGCCAGCTTGTGCAGTTTCGAGAAGTCCTTGATCTCGTCGCTGTGCGTGCGCGTGGCGCCGGCGACGAAGCGCATCTTGTCGCTCGTGCCCGAGACCGCCTCGACGAGCGTGCGGCCCCACCAGCCCATGCCGACGATTGCGGCGTTGATCATGACTCGAGCCCCGCATTCCGCGCCTTGACGCGCGCCATGACGGCCCAGTCGAGATCGCCCTCGCCGTGCGCGAGCGCCTCGAGCAGCGTGTCGCGGAAGACGTTGAGGCTCGGCAGCGGCACGTTCGCGGCCTGGCCCGCCGCCATGATGAGATTGCTGTCCTTGAAGCCGAGCTTCACGGCGAAGCCAACCTTGTCGTAGGTCTGATTCGCGATGATGCCGCCATACACCTTGTAGGCCGGCGCTGCGAAGAGACCGTCCGTCAGCACCTCATTGAATACCGCCGGGGCGACTCCGAACTTGCGCGTCAGCGCGAAGGCTTCCGCCATGGCCTCGACGGCGCAGCCGAGCACCATGTTGTTGGCAAGCTTGACTGCAGCCGCGCCGGCCGGGTTCTCGCCGGCATCGAAAGCACGCCGCCCGAGCGTCTTGAAGACGGGCTCGAGCTTCTTGATCGCGTCGCGATTGCCGCCTGGCACGATGCCGATCTGGCCCGCGGCCGCGGCGTCCGGACGTCCCAGCACGGGCGCGGCGACGAAGGCGTGGCCGGCCGCGTCGTGCTTTTCCTTCAGGGCCGTGAGCGCCGTAACGCTGTGAGTGCCCATGGGCATGTGGATCGCGCCCTTCGCGAGCGTGGCCAGCAGACCGCCGTCGACGACTTCGGCCAGCGCCTTGTCGTCGGCGAGCATGGTGATCACGAGATCGCGGCCCTTGCAGGCTTCGGCGATCGAGCCCGCGACCTTCGCGCCCTTCTTCTCGAGCTCGGCCGCCTTCTCGCGCGTGCGGTTGTAGACCACGAGGTCGAATTTGGCGTCGACGAGCCGATTCGACATGGCGAGGCCCATTCGGCCGAGGCCGATGAATCCGATCTTCATGCTTTTCCTTTCGCTGCCGCCTTCGCAGCGCCTTGCTTGCCGAGCAGCTGCTCGCGCACCCAGTCGATCTCCATGCAGACGTAGTCGACGATGTCGCCCGTCTTGAGATGTGCAGGCAGCACATCCCAGGTATAGGTCTCGATCTCGAGCTGCGGCGAGAGCTTGTGCTTCTTGTGGAAGGCGAGCGCGTCCTCGATCGCGAAGCGCGTCGTCTTGAAGTCGCCGAGGTCGTCGAGGAAGACCGGCACGTGGAAATGCGTGCGCCATTCGCGCGGACCGGGGTCCTTGTCCCAGGCCGCGAAGGCGTCCTCGAGATTGAGGTAGCGCGTGAGCTTCGTCTCGCCCTTGCGCCGCTCGACGGTTTGCGTGAGGTAGACCGTGTCAGCGAAACGCCTCAGCGCGTCGACCTTCTCCTGCGTAACCTCGGGCACGCGCAGCGCCGCGGCCTCCTGGAGCTTGAACACCGTGATGCCGGCATCCGCGAGCGCCTGCAGCGAGGCGCCGATGTCCTCGTACTCGACGGCCTGATGACAGATGTCGTAGACCATCCCGAGGTGATGACGCACCGCAATTTCGGCCTCGGAACGATTGAGGCCCGTGGCTTCGCCGAGCGTCTTCACGGCCGCGGACGAGTACAGGTCGTTCTTGAAATAGGCGAGCGCCTCATCGGTCGTCTCGAGGAAGCAGTAAGGCTCTGGCTCGAGCGCGAGCCGCACGGTGCGGCCCGTCTTCTGGCGGATCTTCACGAGATGCGCAACGGTGCGGAGCACGTGATGCGTAAAGGCCTTGACGACCTTCGGCGTGGACTTGGGCTTGAAGCCCAGCGGCGGGCTCTGGATCGTCGGATCGACGAAGGATGGCGCCACCTCGGCAAGGATGTTCGCGACCTTGATCGTATAGGCCTCGCGCAGGTCCGTGCTCCAGTCGGGCTCGTAGACCTGCGCTTTGACGATCTGGTTCTTGAAGGGCCCGTAAGGGAAGGCGTTGACGGTATAGAGGTAGAGGTCGTTGTCCTTGAGGAAGGCCTTGAGCTTCTCGCGCTCGCGCGGATCGGCCGTCAGCGTTTCCGCCGAGGAGTTCGAAATGCGCAACGACACGCCGAAGGACTTGTCGGGGCAGACCCTCTTCTTGACCTGTGGCACGTAGGTCGTGAGGCTGTTCCACATCTCGGGCCAGGTGTCGCCCGGATGAACCAGGGTCGAGTACGTCAAATGGCCGAGGCCATGGCCTAAATCCATCAGCTTCTCCTTAAGAGTTGCGGCGCCGGCCGGCCCTCGTTGAGTTCGTATCCGCCGCGGCGCGCGGGGATATTGTAGCCGCAAAAAAATGCCCGGACTGGCCGGGCATTTCAGATTTACGGTTGCTTCGCCTCACCGGCAGCCGGCGGGCTCAAGCCCGCCGGCACCGGTTCGGCTCGCGAACTAGAAGTTTCGACGCAGAGTCACGGCGTACTGCATCGGCAGGCCGGGCTGGCCCGCCAGCGTGCCGGCGCCGCTCGCGTACTGGTCGAAGAGCGTGTGGAAGTAGTACTCATCAGTGAGGTTCGTGACTTCGATCGCCGACTCCCACATCTCATCAGCCGAGTGCCACATCAGCCGAAGATTCGACAGCGTGCGGTCCTCGATCTTGTTGGTCCAATCGTTGAGCGGCAGCGTGAACATCTCCGACTGATAGGCGGTGTCGACGCGGATGCCGACGTAGCCGCCCGAGTCAAGCGCGATGTCGTACTGGATGCCGATGCTCCACTTCGTTTCCGGCGTATAGGTCGGCTGGTCGGTCAGCCTCACGGGCGCGACGGTCTCGTCGTACTCGAAATCCATCATGCTCGCCGAGGCGTCGAAGAGCCACTTGTCGCCCACATGCCACTCGAACTCGATCTCGACGCCCGGCACTGAAGCTGAGCCGGCGTTGACCGGCAGCGCGCAGGGGCCTGGGCCGTCGGTCGGATCCGGCGTGGCCGCGAAGCACGGATTGAGCGTCATGATGATGTCGGTGTAGTCGTTGTAGAACACCGCCATATTCAGGCGCCCGTTGCCGTCGCCCATCATCGACTTCCAGCCGATCTCGTACGTCGTCAGCTCCTCGTTGTTGAACGGCAGTAGCTGCGCCAGGATGAACGGTCGCGGGTTGACGCCACCGCCCTTGTACCCGGTCGATGCGCTGGCATAGATCATCGTGTCGTCGTTCTCGCCGAGGTTCCAGTCGAAGGCCACGCGCCAGTCGACGCGCTCGTCGGCGAAGGTTGCGCCCTGGTTGAAGAGACCGATCAGCGCGCAGTTCGACGGGTTTGCAATGTTATGCGGCGGGCCAACGCAGGGGCCGGCCGGCAGCGTGCCGTCGATATTGCGGCGGAAGTGCGTATAGGTCTTTTCGTCCTCCGAGTACCGCACGCCGGCCGAGAGCCGCATGCTGTCCGAGAGATCGAACGAGGCATGGGCGAATGCCGCATGGTTGAACGACGGCGTCGGGTCCGGGCCGTGGATGAAGTTGAACTGCACGTAGAAGAGGTTGACGTTCGCCTCGAGCGTGCCGTCCTGCTCGAACCAGAAAATGCCCGTCGTGTAGTCGAAGCGGTCGCTGCCGCCGCTCAGACGCAGCTCCGTGCTCCACTGGTCGTGGTCGAGGTGCTGGAGCAGGAACTGGCTGTTGATCGGCGTGCGATCTTCATCCTGCGCGAAGCTCGAGGTGTACTGGCGCCAGGAGTTGATCCACTTGAGCGACATGCTGTCGAAGTTCCAGTCAAACGTCGCCGAGAATCCCTCATGATCGAGCGTCGTCTGCGGACGGATTGCGCTCGGCGAGTACCGCTGGTGCGTGGTCGGCACGGTCTGCCAGGGATCCATGTAGGTGGCGAAGTTGATGTAGCCGTCATTGAACGGCGTGCCCGGCTGACGGTATGTGCCGTACGGGACGAACGCGTTCGTCAGGTGCACGGGAGTGCCGTCCTGGCCGATGATGTAGGTGCCGTTGAACCCCGTCGCAGGATACAGGGGCGGTTGCGCCGGAATCGAGAAGGGTCCCGTTGCGCCTCCGGGGAGCGTCAATGCTTCGTTGACGGCGATGAGAACGCTCGGGATCGCTTCGGAGTCGTCGTTCGTGATGTCGGCCGAGAACGTGGCCGTGAAGTCGTCCGACGGCTCCCAGCTGATGATCACGCGGCCTGCGGTATACGACTGGCCGCCCTCGGTGCCCATGACGCAATCCGATACCCGGCTGGTCCCGAAGAGAGGCACGTTCGAGGTCGGCACGAGGCAGCCGTAGTCGTAACGGGTCACATAACCGTCGCGCTGCCGGCTGACGCCTGCGACGCGCGCGTAAAGATTGTCGGCCAGCGTGAAATCGGCGCTGCCGCGCACGTCGACGCGGTTCAGCGAGCCCATCGTCACCTCGACGGAACCGCCGTTGTCGCCCGACGGCTGCTTCGAGTACATCTTGATGGCGCCGCCGATCGAGTTCTTGCCGGCCAGCGTGCCCTGCGGGCCACGCAGCACCTCGACGCGGTCGAGGTCGAGCAGGTCGACGAGCGAGCCCGTCAGGGTCGGATAGTAGACGTCGTCGATATAGACGCCGACGCCGGGTTCGAGCGCGTAGTTGAAGTCGGTCTGGCCGATGCCGCGGATGAATGCGGTGAGTGCCGGGCCAACTGAGGCTCCCGAAGGCTGAAGCGAGACGCTCGGCGCCTGCGCGGCAACCTGGAAGATGTTCGTCTGGCTGCGGGCCTCGAGCATTTCCGAATTGACGGCAGTGATGGCGATCGGCGTGTCCTGCACGTCCGCTTCGCGGAATTCCGCTGTGACGATGACCGTTTCGACCTGCGCCGCGGCGCTACCTGCCATCAGCGTACCAATGGCGAGCGCCAGCGAATGGCGCCGAAGATTTCGGTTCATGTTCCCCCCAGAAACAACAAGAGTGACCGCTACGACTGGAAATCAGCTCCGGACGGTTGCAGCTTCCGATTGCGCGAAAGCAACAAACCGCTGTCCCCGGAGCCGAAATCCTTTCGCAGGACCCAATCCCTGATGTATTCCGAGGACTACACGTGGCTTATAGCAAATCAGGGTGACTATCACAACACGCATTCATTACGCGTGATGAGAAATCTGCGGACGAAACGCAACAGGATCTCGGGTTTGGGTTGTCAACGCCGGCTGGTTTGGGTTAGCGTGCTCGGCTCCCGTTAACCCACGCAAGAAAACAACGATGCTTAAAGCCACGAAGGGCAAGATCCTGCCGACGACGATCACTGGCTCGCTCCCGCGCCCGAGCTGGTACACCGAGAACCTTGGCCTCAAGAGCTTCGTCGAGGCCATGGTCGAGACCCGATTCCGCGAACAGTACGAAGACGCGCTTGCCGTCTATCTCAACCAGCAGGATGTGGCCGGGCTCGACATCTTCACGGACGGCGACGTGCGCTTTACCCAGGACATCGGCGGCCAGAGCTGGACGAGCTACCCGCCCTCGCATATGGCGGGCTTCGACAGCCTGCCAAAGCCGGCGCCCATCGGCGGCGGCGGTATCGGCTTTCCGCGCGGCCATATCCTCCACGATTACATCGAAGCCCGGGTCATGCCGAGCATCGTCGGCCCCATCGGCCGCGGCAACATGCAGTACGCGACGATGTGGAAGGCCGCGCAGCGCATGACGCACAAGCCCGTCAAGTTCGGCACCGTCACGCCCGAGCTTGTGGCCTTCGCCGTTCAGGACTTCTATTACAAAGACGTCCGCGAGCGGATCATGGCGATCTCGAACGCTTTCAACGAGGAGCTGCACGAGCTCGCCGACGCCGGCTGCCCCGTCATCCAGATGGAGGAGCCGCAGGTACACCTGCTCGCGGCCCGCGGCGTCGTCGACAAGATCATCAACCCCGAGTTCATGCTCGAGGTTTTCAACAACACCGTGAAGGGCCTGCGCGCCAAGACCGAAGTCTGGTGTCATACCTGCTGGGGCAATCCGTCGCAGCAGCGCATGTTCGCGCAGGTGCAGTCGTACAAGCCGGCACTCGATATCCTCAACAAGGTCGATGCCGACGTCATCACCTTCGAGTCCGTGTCGTCGGGCGGCATGGACCTGGCCGAGATCGGCAAGCGCATCACCGACATGAAGATCGCGATCGGCGTCATCGACCATCACTCGCTGCAGGTCGAGCGCGTCGAGGATGTCGCGGAGCACATCCGCCTGGCGATGAAGCACATTCCGGCCGAGCGGCTCGTCGTCTCCTCGGACTGCGGCATGGGCCGCGAGGGCATGAGCCGGCGGCACGCCTTCTACAAGATGGGCGCGCTCGTACAGGGCACGAATGTCGTGCGCAAGGAGCTTGGTGCTCCGCTGGCCGAGTGCCTGCTCGCCGATCCGAAGTACACGCTCACCTTCGCCAAGAAATAGGGTCAGAGCCCTCCCTTTCTTGTAGCTGACGTCAGCTAATCCCGGTCACGGCTCGACGATGGGTGGGCGCTGGCTCACACAGTCCTCGCGCGCCGGGTAGGCGCGCTGCGGAACTCGCCCTCGCCCACCCATCGTCGATCCGCGCCCGGAATGCCGGCGGCATCGCGGGAAAAAACGGCGTTGACCATTTCTAGATTCGAATGACTACCTTGCCGAAGTGTTGCGCCGAGGCGAGGTAGGCGTAGGCCTGCGGAGCCTCGTCGAAGGCAAACACTCGATCGATGACGGGCTCGATGCCGTTCTGGGCGATGGCGCGCAGTAGGGCGACGAAGGGTTCGCGGCCGCTGCGGCCGACGAAGATGCCGCGCAGGGTGGCGCCTTTGAACATCAGCGGGTAGGGGCTCAGGTCGCCTTCGGGGCGCGTGATGACGCCGATCATTGAGATCTCGCCGCCTGCTGCGACGCACTGGTAGGACTGTGGCAGTGTGCCGACGCCGCCGAGGTCGACGACGTGGTCGGCGCCCTCGCCGGCCGTTGCCTCGAGCACGGCCTTCGACCAGTCTGGCCGCTGCTTGTAGTTGATCGTCACGTCAGCGCCGAGCTTTTTCGCGCGCTCGAGCTTCGCGTCGCTCGACGAGGTGATGATGACGCGGGCGCCCGTGGCCTTGGCGAGTTGCAGTGACAGGATCGAGACGCCGCCCGTGCCCAGTGTCAGTACGGTCTCGCCGGGCTTCAGGACCTTGCCCTCGTAGAGGGCGCTCCACGCCGTGACACCTGCGCAGGGAAGGCATGCAGCCTGCTCGAAGGACAGCCCCTCGGGGATCTTGAGCACATAGCGCTGATCGAAGACGCAGTATTCCGCCAGCGTCCCATCGAGCGGCGAGCCGAGCGCCGCGAAGGGGCCGTGCGCGAACATCGCCGTCACGCGATCGCCGACGGCCAGGCCCTGAACATTGGCGCCGACTGCTTCGACGCTGCCGGAGCCGTCGGAGAGCGGAATCGTGCTGCGGGTGACCGGGCCGCCGATGTACTTGCCGCGCACGATGGCGAGGTCGCGGAAATTCAACGAGGCCGCGCGCATGCGCAGCAGGACCTCGCCAGGGCCGGGTTGGGGCTTGGGGCGCTCGGCAGCGACGAGGCCTTCGATGGAGCTCGAGCCGGCTTTGACTTCGAATACCTTCATGGAATTTCTTCTTTGGTTTAGAGTCGGGGCAGCATACCGAAGCCGGAGATGCGATGCCGCACTCGAGAACAAGCCGCCACCCGTCGCGCTGGCCCGCGTGGATCGCCGTCTGCATGACGGCTTCGGCCGTCGCGGACGACTGCACCGACCTCGCCACACTGACGCTCGCGAATACCGCAATCGTCAGCGCCACGGCCGTCGCCGCCGGCGCGTTCACGCCGCCCGGCCCGCAGCGCGCGGGCGGGCCCGGCGGATCCGCCTATGCCAACCTTCCCGCCTTCTGCCGCGTCGAAGCTACCGCGAGGCCGACCGACAATTCCGCGATCGGCATCGAGGTCTGGCTCCCCTCCTCCGGCTGGAACGGCAAGCTCCAGGCGGTCGGCAACGGCGCCTGGGCCGGGACGATCGGCTATGGGGCGCTCGCGAACGCAGTCGCCGCAGGCTACGCGGCGACGAGCACCGACACCGGCCATCGCGGCGGCAGCGCCGAGTTCCTGCAGCAACATCCCGACCTGCTCGTCGATTTCGCGCATCGCGCCGTGCACGAGATGGCCGTCACGGCGAAGGCAGTCGTTCAGGCTTTCTACGAGGAACCCGCCGCGCGCGCCTACTTCACGGGCTGCTCGACGGGTGGCCGCCAGGCGCTGACGGCGGCGCAGCGCTATCCCGCGGACTTCGACGGCATCGTCGCGGGCGCCGCCGCGTATTATCCGAGTCACATCCAGGGCACGCAGGTCTGGACCGCCGCCGTCGCGAATCGCCGGCCCGAAGCCGTCCTCGATCGCGCCGCAATGACCGTCGTCAACGAGGCCGCGATCGCGGCCTGCGATCTCGTCGACGGCGTTGCCGACGGCGTCATCGAGAATCCGCAGGCCTGCGATTTCAATCCGGCCGCGCTCGCCTGCCCCGCCGCAGGCGGCAGCGCCTGCCTCTCACCGGCGCAGATCGAAACGGTCCGGCGGATCTACGCGGGGCCTGCGCAGAGCGACGGCACCGAGATATATCCCGGCCTCGCGCGCGGCAGCGAAAGCGGTTGGACCACGCTCGCCGGTCCTGCCCCGCTCGCGCTCGCTCTCGAGACGTTTCAGTGGATCGTCCATCGCGACCCCGCCTGGGACTGGCGTAACTTCGATGCCGTCACCGAGATTGCGCTGGCGGCCGAGCGACTTGGGCGGGAGCTCGATTCCAACGATCCCGACCTCTCCGCCTTCGTCGCGCGCGGCGGCAAGCTGCTGATCTACCACGGCTGGAGCGACCCCGGAATCCCGGCCGCGGGCACGATCCGCTACTACGACCAGGTGCGCGCGACCCTCGGCCGTCGGGTCGCCGACGAGAGCGTAGCGCTGTTCATGGTGCCCGGCATGGGCCACTGCGCCGGCGGCACGGGTACCGATCGCTTCGACTCGATCGCCGCCCTCGATCGCTGGATCGAGACCGACACGGCACCCGAACGAATCGAGGCGGAGCGCGTCGTCAACGGCGAGCGTGTACGCACACGCCCGCTCTGCGCCTGGCCGCAAACCGCCGTGTACTCGGGCAGCGGGAGCACCGACGAGTCGGCGAGCTTCGTCTGCCGCTAGCCAAAAAAGCGTTTGATCTCCGCGGCGATCAGTGCGGCCGCACCCTCGAGATGAAAATGATGCCGCCCGGCGACGCGGCGGATCTCGATCTGCGCGAACCGCTTGAGCGTGTCGGTGTAGAGCGCCAGGTCGGCGAAGGGACTCTGCTCGGCCATGATGCAGAGCGTCGGTGCGCTCACGCGCTCCACGAAGGCGCGGACGAGCTCGGGCGTCAGTCGCAGCTCCGATCCCGCCTTGAGGCGCTGATCCGCCTGCCATTGCCAGCCGCCCGCCACCGCGAGCAGCGAGCGCCGCGCGAGGATCTCGGCGGCGGCCGTCGTCACGGGCGAGAAGCCGTCGACGCGCTCGGCGATCGCCTGCTCGCGTGACTCGAAAACGCGGCCGCCGCGGCCGCGGAGCTCGCGCGTGCGCTCGAGCACGCGCTCGAGGTTGGCCGGCGCCTCGGCCGCCTCGCCGACGATCGGCAAGCCGCCCTCGAGCAACAGCAGCCGCTCGACGCGATCGGGGAAAGTGCCCGCGTACAGCATCGAAATCGCGGCGCCGCGAGAATGCCCGAGCAGATTGAAGCGCTGCCAGCCGAGCGCGGCGGCCACATCGTGAATGTCGCCGACGTCCTGCCAGATGTTGTAACTCGAGTCCGCAGAGCGCGAGTCGCTGAAGCCGTGGCCGGCTGCTTCGAGCACGATGAGGTGGCAGGCGGGCAGCAGCGGCGCGAGCAGATCGAAGCTGCCGGCATTGTCGAGCCAGCCGTGCAATGCGAGGACGGGCAGGCCGCCCGGCGCGCCCCATTCGAGCGCGCGAAGCGTGATTCCTGGCAGCTCGAACTGCCGCTCGACGGGACCCATGCCGCTGGAACGCCGGCGCTTTACTCTGGATTCCGGCTCAGGCCCCGGAAATACTCGGCGACCGAATCCTCGAATCCCTGCGGTACCTGCGCCGGCGCCTCGGTGCGGATTGTCGAGCCTTCCGCGGCCTCGGCCCCCGGCTGCAAGCTAAGCTCGAGCTGCTCGGCCTGATTGACGAGCGCCTGGAACTCGGCCTCGAGCAGCTCGGGATTGCCGCGCAGTCCCGCGCGCAGCTCCTCGCCGAGCTGGCGCATGGCCTCGAGCTCCTCGGCCGTGAGGCCGCTGTTGCGCAGGTCTGCGCTGAGATCGATGAGATCCGTTCCGGCCAGGTCGAATTGCTGGTTGATCGCCTCGACCATCGCCGGATCGTTCCAGATAGCGCCGTTCCGCGGATCCCAGGCGCCGCTGCGGTTGATGTCGACGAAACCGCCGGGACCGCCAAAGCCGCCGCCGACGTTGAAGCCGTCGACACCGCCGAAATTACCGCGCCCGTCACCGCCGCCCTGCCCGCCCGGCTGGCCTTGCTGACCCGGCTGGCCTTGTTGTCCCTGCTGACCTTGGCCCCGGCCCTGTTGACCCTGCTGGCCCTGTTGACCTTGCTGGCCCTGTTGGCCCTGCTGCGCCTGGCGCGTGAGATCGGCGAGCTGGCGCCGCAGGGACTGCAGCTCTGCGACGATCTCGGCGTTCGGATCCTCCTCCACGCCCTCGCCTTCGACGACCTCGCGCACGGCGAGATCCTCGGCGCGATTGGTCGCGCGCTCGAGATCGCGCAACGCCGAGGTCACGATCGAGTCGACGGCGGCCACGCGCGTGCCGTTGCCGCGCCAGATTTCGTCGGCGTAGGCATCGAGCCGCTCGGTGGCCTGCGCCTGCTGGAGATCGGCAAGCGCATCGGTGAGCTCCTGCGTCGCGTTCGGCGCCGAATCGCGGAATTCCTGCGCGACCTGCTGGATGGCCTCTTCGAGCGCAGCAAGCTCCGCAGAGAGGTCGTAGCGCTCGTCGCTGAGCGCGTCGGCCGTGCGATTGTCGAGCCGCGCCTGCGAAGCGTTCGTCTGCCGCTGCCGCTCGAGCGCGTCCTCGATCGCCTGCTGCAGGTCCTCCGCGGCCTGACGCTGCCGCTGATAGAGGTCGGACGACCGCTCGGTGAGATCGGAGAATTGCTCCTGGGCCTGCTGCTGGCGTCCGGCCGCGAGGTCGTCGCGCGCCGCCTGGAGCTGGTCCAGCGCCGCCTGGGCAGCGCGCTGCGCGGCCTCGGCATCGGACTGCTCAGCCCGATTCATCGCCTGCAGCGCATTGCGCAGTTGTTCCATCGTCTGCTCGTTTTGCGCCATCTGCTCGGCGATCTGCTCGGCCGACAGCTGACCCTGCTGCCCCTGCTGGCCCGGCTGGCCCTGTTGCCCGCCCGCCTGCGCCGATTGCTGGCCTTGCTGACCCTGTTGACCTTGCTGGCCCTGCTGACCCTGTTGCCCTTGCTGACCCTGTTGCCCCTGCTGCGCCTGCTGTTGCGCCTGAGCGAGCTGCTGCTGCAGCTGCTCGAGCTCGCGCAGGAGCTCCTCGGTCTCGCGCTGCAGCTCGCGCTGCGCCCAGCGATCCTGGTCGGTCATCTGCTGGTTGTCGCGACTCATCTGCTCGGCGAGCTCTTCCTGCCGACGCGCGAGCTCCTGCAGCTTACGGACTGCCTCGTCGACGGCCTGCTGCTCCTGCTGGTCCGGGGCGCCGCCCTGATCGTCGAAGGCCGCCCGGTCCTCGGTCTCGTACTGGTTGCGCTCGAGATCCATCTCGAGCTCGAACAGCTCTTCGAAATCGCGCGCGGCTGCGCCGGCACCGCCGCCGCCACCGCCGCCGCCCTGCTGCCTCGTCACCTGGATGTCGGTGATCAGGGCCTCGGCCCGGAGGATGTACTGCAGGGCCTGCTGCTCGGGCGCGACTGCCGCCTGGAGCTCGAGCGACTCGAGGCGTTCGGCCGCGGGGCCCATCGCCTGGATCGCGAGTTCGATGTTCTGGACGTACTGCGCGATGCGCGGATCGGCGCCGTCGAGATTGCGCGCCTGGGTACGTTGCGACAGCGACTGCGCCTGCTCGACCAGCGTCCGCTGCAGGTCTGCCAGCATGCGCGCGTTGTCCTCGAGCTGTTGCTCGTCGAGGAAGCTCTCGGCCTCATCGTTCTGCTCGCGGATGAGATTCCAGGTTGCGAGCAGGATTTCCTTCTGCCGCTGCGAGACTTCGTCGCGCTGTTCCTGCTCGCCGCCACCACCGCCACCGCCGCCGCCACCTTCGGCGGCGTCGCCCTGCGTGAAATTGCGGTCGAAGGGCTGGACCTCGACGAAGAAGAGATCAGTCTGGACTGTGGCCTCGCGATCCTTGACCACGGCGTAATAGGAAATGAGGTCGCCCGGCTCGAGCCGGCGCTCGGTCGGCTGGAGTGCGGCCGCATCCACGGGTTGCACTTCGTCCTGCTGGCGCTGTACCCGGAGCTGGTCGAGCGTCGAGCGGCCGCTCGTCGCCGGCCCCGGCTCGGAGGCCAGGACGGGCTGGCGCAGGTCCTCGAGAATCAGCAACGCCGATTCCTCGAGCCGGCCGCGGTCGACCTCGGCGGGCTCATTTACTGCGAGTTCGGCGCCGGCGGTTGCGCCATCCGCGCTCGCCACGGCATCGACCGCCGCCGCATCGATCGCAGCAACGACGTCTTCCGCGGTGATCTCGTCCCCGACGACGCTGAGCGGGATGCTCGTCCAGTCGCTGCCGTTGACGGAATACATGATCTCGGCCGACTCGATGCCGAAATCGTCGGTGGCGTCGACGGCAATCGTGACCTCTTCGATCGGGCTGGCGCGCCAGTCGCGGCCGGGCCGGACGACCTTGATCTCGGGCTCGCGATCTTCGACGACGGTAATGAAATACTCGTCGCTGAGCTGGACTCGCTCGCCATTGAACATCATCGAGACGAAGTACTCGCCGTCCTCGGTGACGGTCAGCGCGCCCGTGCTCAGGAGGCCCTCGCCCGTCATCGCGACCGTGGTATCCCCGATCACGAGCGCCGGCGTCGTCAGCGGCTCGCTCGTCTCGACATCGATGCGCACCTGCGTCTCCGCAACGGCACGGATGTCGTAACCCGGATCTTCGATCTCGTCCGCGAGCCGCGTCCACTCGGGGTAGTCGTAGGTCAGGATGATCTTTGAAATCTCGGGCAGGTCGACAACGGCGACCTGGAACTCAGGGCTCCGGATGCCGGCGGCCTCAACGTAATAGGACACCGGCTGGCGCACGGCAAAGAAAGTAAAGGAGTAGGAATCGTCGGCCTGGCGGTCCATGAGGGTGCTCTGCCAGTCCTCGCCGAAGCGCGCGTAGATCTGCATCGACGCCGGGTCGAAGCCCTGCGCCGTGGCATCGACGGTAAGGTCGCCGCCGCGGCGCACCGTGACGTCGCCGGGCTCGACGACGAGCGACTGCGGCGGGCCGGTGTCATCGAGGAACCAGCCGAGCCAGAGGTCGCGCACGCCGTAGCGCCAGTTGCCGGGGCCGACGGTCGCAATGCCGAGCAGCACGACGGCCGCGACGCCGGCGATAGCGGCCGGCACGGACAGCTCGAGCCGGCTGACGCCGATGGCCGCAGGAACCTTACGCGCATATTTCAATGCGTCCTCGGCGAGCAGGACGAGGAACGGCGAACGCCGCTCGGAGGCGACGAGGCCTTCGTAGGTTTCGATACGGCCGTTGAATTCGGGTGCGCGGCGCTCGATCTCGGGGATGGCGCGCGTGCGGCGCAGCTTGCGGAGCGGCAGGTAGACCAGCGTAACGGCAATCGCGACCAGGACGACGAGCAGCACGAGCCTGGCACCCAGCATGAACTCGTCGGCGAAGGCCCGGCGCGTGCCGAACCAGACGGCTGCAAGGGTGACGAGCAGCGCGGCTACCGCGAGAACGCCGCCACCCCGGGCCAGCGCGAGCTTCCGGAGGCGCTCGCGGAACTGGTCGAGATACCTGTTGAGCTCCGTCCTGGCGTTCATGCACCTATACCTCTCCGGATCCTAAGATGCCAGTTTCCAATGGCGGATTCCATGACGGCGACCAGAACTGCGAAGGCCAGCAGCCAGTAGCCTATCGGCGTCTGGACGCGCTCTCGCACAACGCCGGCCGCCGGCGCCGCGGTCGCGGCCGCGCGGCCGAGCTCCTGCCAGCGCGTCAGCGTGTCGGCGTCGGCCGGCGTGAGGTCGGACTCGATTACGTCGAAATTGACCGCGACGAGTTCGTCTCGGCCACCGCCCTGAAGCTGGTAAAAACCCACTTTTTCAAGCAGGACCTCGCTACCACCGAAGCCAAGCACAATGTTGTCGTCGGGATCGTAGATCTGCCCCCCGGTCATGCCCATCGCGCCGAGCGCCAGCGTGCTGCCGAGTGCGGCTTCGTTCGTGAAGCCCGCGCCGCCGAGCAGGTGGTCGGCGATACCGGCGACGAAGGGCACGAACACGGGTTCCTTCGGCAGGTCGTTCCAATCGCGGTTGAGCGAGGAGGCATAGAGCAGCACGCGACCGTTGCCGAGCGTGCGCTCGATGAGCAGCGGATCGCCGGTCTCGAGCCGGATCAGCACCTTGTCCTCAGCCGTCTCCTGGATCGCGGCGAAGCGCGAGTAGCGCGCCGCGCGCAGGCTGTCGAGCCCCGTCAGCGCCGGGTGGCTCGCGTCGATCGAGCCGATCGAAACCGTGGCCGTCGCGGGAGCGCCGATGTCGATTCCTGCCGTCGCAAACTCATGCCCCGTGACCGGCACGGTCGAGAGCTGCACGGACCGCGGCCCCAGGGCGAGCAGCAGTCCACCGCCGCCTTCGACGTATTCGCGCAGCTGGTCTGCGGCTTCACTGTCGAGCACCGCGGCATCGGCGATGACGACGAGCTCGTAATCGGCGAAGGCATGCTCGGAGAGCTCGCGCGCGTTGATCGCCGTGGCTTCGAGCGCGAGGCCTTCGAGGGCCCCCATGACGGTCGTGATGAATACGGTGTCCTCGACGCCCGCAATGTCCCCGCCCCCGGAGACGACGAGCACGGGATGCGGCACGGGCCGGTTGAGCGCGAGCATGCGGACGTCGTCGGCTTCGAGCGTATCGTCGGGCGTCATCACGACCCGCACGCGGTTCGCGCCGCGCTCGAGCGTCAGCGGCGCGAACTCGACGACGGCCTGCTGTCCCGGCTCGAGCACGACTTCCTGGCGCTCCACTTCGCTGCCGTTGAGCTCGAGCGCGAGCGTCTTCGTCGCGGCGCGGTCCGCGTGGCTCGCGACGGCTGCCGAGAGCTCGCCCGTCAACGCCGAGCCGAACAGGCCTTCGACAGACCAGTTGGGTGCGGGCTCGTCGGCGACGTCATCGACGATGAGCTCGACCGGCTCGGTCGGCGCGAGCTCCGCGAAACGCGGCAGCCCCGAGGCCTGAGCGTCAGTCACGATATGCAGCACGACCGGCAGCTCGGCGGCGCGCAGCACGCCGTCGAGGGCCCGGGTCATCTGCCCGAAATCCACGGGGAAGACGCCGGGCTCAAGGCCCAGGATGCTCTGACGCGCAGCGGCCTTGTCGAGCGTCGCCGACGTCAGCACCTCGAGCACCCGACCCGCGGCGATGACCTGCACGGGATCGGAGACCGGCGTGTCGCCGATGAGGTCGCCGGCGACGTCGCGCGCATTGTCCCAACGATCGCCGGCCGCCATCGACGCCGAAGTGTCTACAACGATGACGTGCAGCCGCTGGCTGCCTGCTGCTCCCGCCGCCGGATCGCGCCAGAACGCAGGATCGACGAAAGCCAGGACAACGGCGACGAGCAAGCCAATTCGGCAGGCGAGGAGGATCAGGTACTGGATCGTCCGCGCCAGCACGCGCTGCGGCTCGCCGGCCTCGAGGAACATCACCGAGCTGAAGCGCTTGCGATTGGGATTGTCGGCCGACAGCCGATGCAGCCAGAGCGGCAGCCCGATCGCCAGCAAGCCCGCGAGAAACAGCGGCGCGAGCAGGCTCATGTGGTACCAGCCTGTGCGGGCTTCTGCGGATCCCTGTCCCGTCTGCCGCAAACAACTGGGCGCTGGCTCAGACATCCTCGCGCGCCGAAGCGGCGCGCTGCGGAACTCGCCCTCGCCCAGTTGTTTGCGTCAGCCGGGCCAGGGATCGCGGCGACAGTGCCGGCGGCTTGTGCTGCCATTGCCTCGCGGGCGACCGTCGCGCGCCAGGGATGGCGCGCGCGAGCCTCCAGGGACGGATTCACGGCGTGTCGCCCGCGAGGCAATGGCAGCACAAGCCGCGAATCTCGCGACGACGATTGTTCCCTGACCCCGCGATCACTCATCGGCTCAACCACGGCGATGCCGGAACAGCAGATAGCCGCGCAGCGCCTCGTCCAGCGGGTGCGTGACATCGACGAGCACGTGGTCGGCATTGGCGCCGACGGCTTCGCGCTTCAGGTCGCCGATGTGCGCCTCGATCTTCTCGCGGTACCGCGCCCGCATGAATGCCGGCGAGACCTCGATCGCCTGGCCCGACTCCATGTCCTCGAGCAGCACCGACTCGCGGAGCTCGGGCTTCAACTCCTGGGGATCGAGCAGCTGGAACAGAACGACGTCCTGGCCCTGATAGGCGAGCGGCCGCACGCCCTTGAGCAGCGCCTCGGGATCGCAGTAAAAATCGGAGATCACGGCGACGAGGCCGCGGCCCTTCTCGAACTCCCGGAAGCGCTCGATCGGCCGCGTGAGATCGGTGCCCGTGCCCGGCTGCGCGCGGTCGATCGTGTGCAGCACGCCCTGCAGATGGCCGGGCCGCGACGACGGGTGCAGATGCGCGCGGATGTCGTCGTCGAAGACGATGATGCCGACGGCGTCGTGCTGGCGCGAGGCCAGGTAGGCCAGCGTCGCCGCCAGGTACTTGCCGTACTGGAGCTTGCTGACGGCGCCCGAGCCGAAGCCCATCGAGGCACTCGCGTCGAGCAGGATCACGAGACGCGTATTGGTCTCGCCGAGGAAGCGCTTGATATAGGTGCGCTCGGTGCGCGCGTAGACGTTCCAGTCGACGAAGCGCGGGTCGTCGCCCTCGGCATAGGCCTTGTACTCACGGAACTCCTGGCTGAAGCCGAAGAACGGCGAGCGATGCATGCCGGTGAGAAATCCCTCGACGACCGCGCGCGCGACGAGGTCGAGATGCGCGAGCCCCGCGAGCGTCTTGGGCTCGAGCAGGTGCCGGGGATTGCCGACGGCGCCGGTGGCCATGAGTCGATCAGCTCGCCTTCCGGACCGAGCCCTTCTCGAAGGCCTCGATCATTTGCGTCAGGATCATGTCGACCGTCATGTTGTCCGACTCGGCGAAGTAGTTGGTCAGCACGCGGTGACGCAGCACCGGCAGGGCCAGCGAACGGATGTCGTCGCGCGTGACGTGATAACGGCCGCTCATGAGCGCCTTGGCCTTGGCCGCGAGTGTCACGAACATCGTCGCGCGCACGCTCGCGCCGTACTGCACGTACTTGCGGACGACATCGGGC
>Ga0315912_10002516_pt1 | contig 19353 bp, 21 predicted proteins | sample VfabasoilMG_FD_204469 | JGI IMG/M metagenome (GOLD analysis project Ga0315912, IMG submission 204469) | Garden soil microbial communities collected in Santa Monica, California, United States - V. faba soil | ecosystem: Environmental > Terrestrial > Soil > Garden | place: USA: California...
TCCTACAGGCACCCCGCGGGCAACACGGCCAGCAGCCGCAAGGCCGGTGCCGATGCTGCGTACTGGATACCGCTCAAGGCCTGCTACACGGGGGCACGAGTCAGCGAGCTGGCACAGCTATGGGCTGACGATCTGACGATCACCAAGGGGGCTGAAGTCATCGAGTTCCGCAAGGACCGGGAACGCGGGCAGGGCCTCAAGAACGAGGGCTCATGGCGCGCTGTACCGATGCACTCCGAGCTGGTGCGCCTGGGCCTGCCTGAGTACGCGGCCTCGCTTCCCCTGGGGCCGCTATTCCCGAAGCTCCCCACGGCCGGGAAGAACGGGCCGGGTGGTCAGTTCAGCCAGTGGTTCGGGGACTTCAAGCGGGCCAAGGGCTTCCGCACACCGAAGAAGGCGATGCACTCCTTCCGGCACCTAGTCGCGACCGAACTACGGCTGCAGGGCGCAACTGAGCCGCTGGCCGACGCCATCACCGGGCACACGGGCGGCGGCGTGGCACGCACGGTCTATGCGGACACGATTCGCAGGCAGGCCGAGCGGCTGCGGCCCACGATTGAGCTGCTGCAGTTCGAGGCGCTGCAGCAGCTTCCCATCTGCAGCCCGACGAAGGCGAACGCCACGAAGGCAGTGCAGCGGCGCCAGCGGGCCATGCTCGCCACAGCCTGACGGGCGACGCGAACTCGGCACCTTCAGCCCACCTCATCACGAATGGCAATCCTCGCAGTACTTGGCCTCTTGGTGGCATTGCTGCTGTTCGTCCGCTGGGACCGGCGCAGGATAGCCAGAGAGGCCACCCTAGCAACCAAGCCGCTCGCGGTCATTCGGCCGGAGCTGGACTCCGCCCGCATGGGGTCCCGCATCTGCGTCGGCGTTGCTGCCGTCTTCGGCTTGCTCGCTGCCAACGAATGGACATCACCATCACCCCGGCCCTATCGGGGACGCTGGTCGTGGTTGAAGGAGCTTGCGTTCCAGATTCTCGGGCCTGCCGGCCCGGCTCTGCTGTGGGCCGCAGCGGCCGTGTTCCTGCTGCTGCTCGCGCGCTCCATTTGGCGCCACACAATGAAGCGCCCCTCAGACAGATGGCTGTAGCTGCACCCGCAACAAGATGACGCCACTAGGGAGCCGGAATGCCATTTGAAGCTGTTGCCCTCCTACTCATGGCGCTGTTGGTCCTGGCAGCACTTGTGCTGCTCGCGTACATGCTGCTCAGCAAGCGCACGGCCGACCCGTATGAAGGCGTTCTTTCCTTGGCGCGGAGCGGCGACCGAGTGGCGCGCCTCTACTATGGGCTCGCGGCTGCCACGATCTTCCTGCTTCTGCTTGTGGTGGCGAAGTTGATCCTCTATGGGATCGAAGCCTGAGCGCACACCTTGACACGGAGCGGCCACAGCAGGCCCTCGAAGTCACTGGGTAGAGCCCTACCCTTACCCATCATGCTGCAGCGGCTCATGGGCCCCTCCTGACGCCTGGGATCGCCTATGCCTGTCGGCGGGTCCGTGGACACTGGCGCAGGCTTGAAAATCGTTCGGCGTTTACGAGTGGGCACGTCCGACAGCGGCGCGGGGTGCTTCCCCCGTCCCAGGGCCGTGCCGCGCAGGTGGTCGGCCAGTTGCCCAGTTGGCGCTAATTCGGGACCGTAAATGCAACAGGCACGCCGATGCCGTCAAGTTGATTCGCCCATAAACGCTACCGGCGCGAGGTGTTCGGCCGCATCGACGGAATCAGGGCCGCCACCGCGAAGTCGCCCAAGCCCGACATCCAAGCGCTCGTGCTGCCGCTGGTGCACAGCCTGACAGCGCAGGAGTTGGCGGGGCTGTCGGGCAGGAAGCTCGCGGCGAAGTCCAAGGAGGCAGGCGACGCGGAGCGCATCCTCATCGGGGCGGACACCTATGCGGCCTTGTGCCGGCGCTTCACGTCGCGGCGCAACTGGATGTCCTTCGCCTCGGCGTTCGAGCCGGGCCGACTGCCGACGAACGACCGCGGCCGGCGACTCCTGAAGCAACTCATCGAGGCAGGCACTTGACAGCGTGCTCCTTCGGCAGCGCCGTAGGGTGAGTGCAGGGCGCCGTTCCGTGCTATACCCGCGCCTTCGCAACTGTGAACCACACCGTGTAACACAGGGGTGATCTTGCGACGGCTCCCCTAGGAAGGCGGCTGATCTGGGCCTATCCCGTCCACTCCGCCATTGATTCCCAGGGGGTTGCACCGACCGCAACCCCTTGTCGTTTCTGGCTTTCCTCGGAAATCGGTCACGTGCCAGCAGGCACCGCAAGGTCCCGCCTGTGTAACCTCGGTGTGTGACCAAGCCCGAGATGACCAGATACCCCGGCGTGCATCCACGCCCAGGCACGCGCAACTGGCAGTTCGTCCTGAAGGCGCCGCAGGACCTAGAGCACCACTTCCCAGGCCCCTGGGCCGTTCGCTGCTCACTCGGCACGGCTGACCTGCGGGCGGCCAATGACAAGGCGAAGGCTCTGCATGCTGAGTGGGCCTCGCGCTTCGAGGCGCTGCGCTCGGGCAAGCCGGCGCCCGTGGACCTTGCGGTCCTGCGGGCACGGCTCCTTGACTACGCTGAACGGAAGTACCTGCCGGCGGCCGACCGACTGAGCGCAGGGCACTCGCCGGCCGAGCGCCAAGAACGCGCCCGCATCGTCGCGCTTGAGCGGGATGACGTGCTGCACGGGATGGAGCAAGGGTAGCGCCGGTTCCAGTAGTACAGGAAAAGCCCCGGCTTGGTGATCGACCAGGCCAAGTACGAGGGCATCGAACTGCGCGCGGTTGAGCGTCAGCGTCGTGCCGGCATCCTGGGGCCAGACGAACTTGCCACTGTGCAGCCGGCGCGCTGCCTGCCACACCGAGCCGATGCGAATCACCGCAGCAGCTCGCGCGTCCAGGCCGCGAAGTCGGCCGCAGCCGAGCTCGGCCAGATCACCCTCATCGTCATCCCACCGCAGCCGAATTCGACTTCGAGGTCGCGGCACCTCTGCACCGGCAGCCGTGTGGGTGTCGCATTCGCCACGGGTACGAACTCGCCTGGCTTGTCCGCTGTCGCTTGGCCGTCTTCGCGGGCCAGCTGCCGCCACCGGTGCACGACGGTGGCGTTGATGCCGTGCACCATCGCCACCTTGGCTACCGGCGCGCCAGGCGCCTCGCACTCGGCCAGTACTGTGCCTTGACCTCTTCGCCGTAGCGCCGCCGCCTCGCCACCTCGTCGCTTGCCATCGTGTCTACATAGAACCTCGTGGACACCATCCTTCAGGCTCGCGCGGTTCGATTCAAGATGTGTTGGCCGGACGGATACCCTGCGAGCGCTAACTTTGCGGTTGTGGTGCGGGCGGCCCCCCGGGGCGTCCCCGCTGCGCGGGGCCGGGCTGCCGTGCTGCGCATCGAGCCCCGGTCTTGCGTTCCGTGTCCCGATCCCGAAGGGCTTCGATCCCTCGCGCAATTGCGGCTAGGCCAGCTGCGCCGGCGTTCGTCATGAGGGCAGTCATAAGGCCTGCAGAGCACCACATCATTCCAAGCTTCCTTGCTCAGGGAAGTTCCCTGGCGTCTGTTGGGACTCGCTTGACAGGGACTTTGACAGCATCGTATGATTTTTTCGCTGATAAGAAATGTTTTGCATATAGAGCAAAATGAACGCACTCGAAGCATGAGACCAAGCCCGCCGAACGGGCCACCTGCAGGAGACAAGCCATGACCTATCGCAGACACCTCGTCGCCGCCGCGCTCGCGCTCTCCGGCCTCGCCACCCCCGCCGTCGCGCAGAAGGCGATCCGCATCGGCTACCCCGTGATCCTCTCTGGACCGGGCGCGTTGATCGGCGAACCCTCGCTGAAGGGCGCGCAGATGTACGTCGAGGAGGTCAACGCCAAGGGTGGCGTACTCGGCCGCAAGCTCGAGCTCGTGGTCCGCGACACCAAGGGCAACGCCGACGAGGCGGTGCGCATCGCACGCGATCTGATCCTGCGCGAGAACGTCGACTTCCTCGTCGGCACGCTGACCTCGGCCGAGGGGCCGGCCGTCTCGCCGGTCGCGAAGGAGAACAAGACCGTGTTCGTCGTGCCGGTCGTCAAGACGGACCAGCTGCTCGCGCCGGCGAACCTGCACCCCTACGTGTTCCGCACCGCAACCAACACGACGATCGAAGGCCGCACCGCCGCCGAGTTGATGGCCAAGTGGACGAACGTCAAGAAGGTCGCGACGATGAGCCCGGACTACGCCTTCGGCCAGGACCTGACGCGCGCCTTCGTGACCCACCTGAAGAAGCTGCGCTCCGACATCGAAATCGTCGACCAGCAGTGGCCCAAGCTTGGCGAAGCCGACTACACGCCGTTCATCAACGCGCAGATGGCGAAGAAGGCCGATGCCGTCTTCACCAGCCTGTGGGGCGGCCACTTCGTGACCTTCGTCAAGCAGGCGCGGCCGCTGAAGTATTTCGAGGCGGTCAACTTCCAGGTCATGGCCGCCGGCGAGGCCGGCGCGATCGAGACCACCAAGGCGATGGGCGACGACTACCCCTACGGCATCACGGCGAACGCCTACGACGCCTTTAACTGGGAGGCCGGCCCGCCGGCGCACAAAGCCTACATCGGCCGCCTGAAGACCTACCTGAAGGAGGAGCATCCGTCGTCATGGCCGATCACCGGCTACATCGGAATGCAGATGCTTGCGGCAGCGATCGAAAAGGCCGGCAGCACCGACTCGGACAAGGTCGCCAAGGCGATGCTCGAGGTCGCGGTCGACACGCCGATCGGCAAGCAGAACTTCCGCGCGAAGGACCACCAGGCGAACCGGGCGCAGTTCTGGGGCAAGATGACCAAGGACGCGCGCTACCCGTTCGCGGTGATGAGCCCGCCAACCTACATCGACCCGACCCCCTTCATGGATTGACCGACCACGCGATGCCCGGAGGAAGACCCAAGACCAAGGCGGCACCCGATGAGGTCAAGAGCGTGGCCAAGGTGCTCGACATCCTCGAGCACGTCGCGGCGGCGAGGCAGCCCGTGAGCGTCTCCGACCTCGCGCGCGCGACCGGCTTCACCGTCAGCAACGCGTTCCGGCTCGTGCAGACACTGGTCGCGCGCGGCTACGTCCTGCAGGATGCCGGCCGCAACTATGTGCTGGGCGCGCGCGCCTACCAGCTGGCAAGCGCCTACCTGCAGGGCAGCGACCTCGCGACGCTGGCGCGCCCGCAGCTCGAGTCGCTGCGCGACGAGATCGGCGAGACGGTCTACTTCGTCGTCTTCACGAACGGCGAGATCGTGCAGTTGTGCAAGGCCGACGGGCCGCATGCCGTCAGCGCGTCGATCCGCTCGGCGGAGCGCGAGCCGGCCTACTGCACCGCGACCGGCAAGGTGCTGCTGTCGGGGCTCTCGGAGGAGGCGCTGCGCGCCTACCTCGCCGACGTCAAACTCAAGCCCTACACCGCCCGGACGATCACGCAGCGCGCGCGCCTCGAGCGAGAGATTGAGACGGTGCGCAGTGAGGGCTACGCGCTCGACCTCGAGGAGTACGCCGACAACCTGTGCTGCCTCGCGGTGCCGGTGCGCGACCCGCGCAGCGGCGCGGTCACCGCGGCGATCAGCGTCGCGATGCCCAAGCTGCGCTTCAAGCGCACCGGCGTGCCACGCTGGCGCAAGCTGCTCGAGCAGCGTGCCGCGGCGATCGCGCCGCCGCTCGGATTGCTCGACGGCTGACCGCCATGCTCGAGCCTTCGTTCCTGCTCGGCCAGGTGCTGAGCGGCCTGACCGCGGCAATGTTCCTGTTCGTCGTTGCCTCGGGGCTGTCACTCGTCTTCGGCGTGCTGCGCGTGCTGAACTTCGCGCATGGCTCGTTCTACATGGTCGGCGCCTACCTCGCCTGGCAGACGACACAGTGGGTCGGCGCAGCTACAGGCAGCTTCTGGCTCGCGGTGCTGGTCGCGGCCTGCGGCGTTGCGCTGCTCGGAGGGCTGATTGAACGTCTGCTGCTGCGCCACCTCTACGGCAAGGAAGACCTCTACCAACTGCTGCTCACCTATGCGCTCGTGCTGATACTGGGCGACGGTGCGCGCATGTTGTGGGGCACGCAGCAACTGGCAGTGTCACGGCCGCCCGAGCTCGCGGGCAGCTTCCACTGGTTCGGTGCGACCGTGCCGCACTACAACCTCTTCATCATCGTTCTGGGGCCGTTGATCGCCGCCGGCTGCTGGGCGCTGCTGCATCGCACAGGGGCCGGCCGCATGATCCGCGCCGCCGCGCTCGACCGCGAGATGCTCGCCGCGCTCGGCGCCGATGTCGGGCGGCTCTACACGCTGATGTTCATGGCCGGCTCCTTCCTCGCCGGCCTGGGCGGTGCGCTCGTGACGCCAGTGCGCAGCATCGTGCCGGGCATGGACGTCGAGATCATCGTCGAGGCCTTCATCGTCGTCGTGATCGGCGGGCTTGGCTCGTTCTGGGGCACCTTCGTCGGCGCGCTGATCTTCGGCCAGGTGCTCGCCTTCGGCATCCTGGTGCTGCCGGGCTTCTCGATCTTCGCGGTGTTCGCGCTGATGGCGCTCGTGCTCGTCGTGCGTCCGGCGGGGCTGTTCGCGAGGCCGCTGTCGTGAGCGCCTTTGCGCGGGTGCCCTGGGCCGTGATCGTCTGGCTCGTGCTCGTCACGGTGCCGTGGTGGGGCTCGCGCTTTACGACCTTCCTCGCCACCGAGATCGTCATCCTCGCGCTGTTCGCGCTCAGCCTGAACCTGCTGCTCGGCACGACTGGGCTGGTGTCGTTCGGCCACGCGGCCTACTTCGGCATCGGCGCCTATGTCTGCGCGATCCTGATGAAGTCGCACAGCGTGCCATTCCCGATCGCCTTCGCCACGGCCGGGCTGGGCTCCGGTGCAGTCGCGGCGCTGTTCGGCTTCTTCTGCGTGCGCTCGACGCGCATCTACTTCGCGATGCTGACGCTCGCCTTCGCGCAGATTGTCTGGGCAGTGTGCTTCAAGTGGAACGCGGTGACCGGCGGCGAACAGGGGCTGTCGAACGTGCCGTACCCGGAACTCGGCTGGATGGATGTGCTGCCGCTGCTCGAAGGCCTGCGCGTCGCCGACCGCTACTTCCTCGTCGTGCTGGTGCTCGCGGGGGCGTGCGCGATCGCGCTGCGCCGCATCGCCGCCTCGCCGTTCGGCCGCGTGCTGACCGCGATCCGCGAGAACCCCGAGCGCGCCGAGTTCGTCGGCCTGGACGTGCGGCGCTACCAACTCGCCGCGTTCACGCTTGCGGGCAGCTTCGCGGGCTTCGCGGGGGCGCTGTTCGGACTCTTCAACCGCGGCGTGTTCCCGGACTTCGCGTACTGGTCCAAGTCGGCCGAGGTGTTGATCATGGCGATCCTCGGCGGCATCGGTGCCTTCTGGGGTCCGGCGGTCGGCGCGGCCGCGCTGGTGCTGCTGAACCACCAGATCACATCGCTGACGCGCTACTGGCCGATGGTGCTGGGCATCGTGCTGATCGTGCTGCTGTTCGTCTTCCCGGGCGGGATCGCCGGCGCGCTCGGCTCGCTGCGCTCGCGCTGGAGGCGCGCACCATGATCGAGGCCCGCGACTTGCACCGCGCCTTCGGCGGCGTCGCCGCGATCGACGGCGTCAGCCTCGCGGTCGCGCGCCATGAGATCGTTGCGATCATCGGGCCGAACGGTGCAGGCAAGTCGACGCTTTTCAACCTGCTCACCGGGCATCTGAAGCCCGACAGCGGCCGCGTGCTCCTCGGCGGGCGCGACGTCACGGGCGTCGCGCCGCACAAGCTCTGCGCGCTCGGACTCGGGCGTTCGTTCCAGCGCACCAACATCTTCCCGAAGCTAACCGTCTTCGAGAACGTGCAGGCGGCGCTGATCGCGCAACGCGGCCACGGTCGCAACCTGTGGGCGCGTGCCGAGAACGTGTTCCGCGACGAGGCGATGGCGCTGCTCGCCGACGTGAACCTCGTCGACAAGGCCGCTCTCGTCGGCGCAACGCTCTCGTACGGCAACCAGAAGCAGCTCGAACTCGCGCTCGCGCTCGCCGGCCAGCCCGCGGTACTGCTGCTCGACGAGCCGACCGCGGGCATGTCGGCGGTCGAGACGCGCGCCTCGCTGGCGCTGCTCGGCCGCATCGCGGCGCAGCGCGGGCTGACGCTGCTGTTCACCGAACACGACATGGAGGTAGTGTTCGCGATCGCGCACCGCATCGGCGTGCTGCACCAGGGGCGGCTGATCGCGCTGGGTTCGCCAGAGGCGATCCGCGCCGACGCGCAGGTGCGGCAGGTCTATCTCGGGCAGGCGATGGCATGAGCGCGCCGCGCCGCTCCCAAGCGCTCATCCCGAAGCACGCAGTGCGGAGGGTAGTCCAGTGAGCTGGCTCGAGATCAACGCGATCCAGACGGACTACGGCCTGTCGCGTGCGCTCTTTGGCGTTTCGTTCGAGGTCGGGCGCGGCGAATGTGTCGGCCTGCTCGGCCGCAACGGCGTCGGCAAATCGACCGTGATGCGCTCGATCATGGGGCTGACGCCTCCGTCGGCCGGCGCGGTGCGCTGGAAGGGTGCGGCGATCAACGGCTGGCGGCCCGACCGCGTCGCGCGTGCCGGCATCGGCTTCGTTCCGGAGGACCGGCGCGTCTTCGTCGACCTGAGCGTGGCCGAGAACCTCGACGTCGCGCGCCGCGCCGCTGGCCGGCACGACCGGCCGCAGCGCTGGACCGAGGCGAGCGTGATGGCGCTGTTCCCCAAGCTCGCCGAACTGCGCGACCGTCGAGCCGGCCACCTTTCGGGTGGTGAGCAGCAGATGCTGACGATCGCGCGTACGCTGATGGGCAACCCCGAGCTCCTGTTGCTCGACGAGCCGTCCGAGGGGCTCGCGCCGCTCGTCGTCGAGAGCCTGCTTGCGCAGGTACAGCAGCTCAAGGCCGAGGGTCTGACGATCCTGCTCGCCGAGCAAGGCGTCGCGTTTTCGCTTGCGCTCGCCGACCGCGTCGTGGTGCTCGAGAAGGGCCGCGTGGTGCACGCCGGCCCGGCGGCGACGCTGCGCGACGACGCCGTACTGCGCGACCGCCTGCTCACCCTTTGACCACCGATCCATCCATGACAGGAGACGACCATGCCGTTCGTGACCATCAAGATCCTCGAAGGCCATCCGCAGGAGCGCAAGGACGAGATCTCGCGCCGCGTCACCGAGGCGATCAGCGAGGTCGCACAGCTGCCGAAGCAGGCGATCTGGGTCGTCTTCCAGGACGTGAGCGCAGAGGACTGGTACGTCGGCGCCGAGACGGTGGCGGCGATGAAGAAGGCGGGCAAGCTGTGAAGCTCGAAGCGCGCGATGCTCGCTTCGAGACGCTGTTCGATGCCGACACGGCGCTGCAGACGCTTTCGAGCGGGCACCTCTTCACCGAGGGGCCGCTGTGGGACGCGCAGGCGCAGCGTCTGCTCTTCAGCGACATCCCGGGCGACTGCATCCATGCCTGGAGCGAGGCGAGCGGCACCTCGGTGTTCCGCGCCCCCAGCCACAAGAGCAACGGCCTCGCCTGGGACCACCAGGGCCGCCTGCTCGCCTGCGAACACACGACGAGTCGGTTGACGCGCACCGAGCCCGACGGTCACATCACGGTGCTCGCGACGCACTGGCAGGGGCGCGAGCTGAACAGCCCGAACGACGTCGTGACGGCCAGCGATGGCAGCATCTGGTTCACCGACCCGACCTACGGCCGGATGCCACACTACGGTCTCGAGCGACCGACGGTGCTCGGCCACCGCGGTGTCTACCGGCTCGCGCCGGACGGGACGACGCTCGACCTGGTGGCCGACGACTTCCGCCAGCCGAACGGGCTGTGCTTCGCGCCCGACGGGAAGCGCCTGTTCGTCAACGACACTGAACGTGGGCACGTGCGTGTCTTCGACGTGAAGGCCGACGGCCGTGTCACCGGCGGCGCGGTCTGGGCCGAACTGAGCGGCGACGGCCCCGGTGCGCCCGACGGCATGAAGATCGACAGCGACGGCCATCTGTGGTGCTGCGGTCCCGGCGGCCTGCACGTCTTCGACGCCGACGCACGTTGCCTGGGCGTGCTGCGCACGCCGGTGGTGGCCGCCAATTTCACCTGGGGCGACGCCGACCTCAGGAGCCTGTACATCACTGCCAGCGATGCGCTGCTTCGAGTGAGGGTGCGTGTTCGCGGATATGCCGCCTGTGGCGGATAGTGTCGCGCCGCGCCGGAACGCAGGCAGCAGGGCAGAGCGGGCAACAGGGCATGCGCGCTGGCCATCTGTCGCCGAGCGGGCGGACCAGTGCTCGGCGTGCCGCTCGCTGCGGGCGTGCTGTTCTCATCCCCGGCTGGCTACTCTCACCGATGATTGCCGTGCTGGCGATGAGCCTGAGCTCGGCGTCGGTGATTGGCACGCGCTGCGCCGGTGCGGTGCGAAACTGTTTCATGATTGGGGAAGTATGTACTTGACAAACGCAGGCTGAAGGCGGATCATTGCTTCATTCCCGGAGCAATGACATGGCCGAATCCATCCACACCGAAGCCCGCTTTAACGATGACGACGCAGCGCGCCAGCATCTCGAATCGATCCTTTGGCCGAATGGCCCTGTATGCCCGCACTGCGGCGGCACCGAGCGCAATAGCCGCCTGAGCGGCGCTTCGCATCGCCCCGGCCTTCTGTTCTGTGGTGACTGCCGTTCGCAGTTCACCGTGACTGTCGGAACCGTCTTTGAGCGCTCCAAGGTGCCGCTTCACAAGTGGGTCTATGCCGTTCACCTGATGTGCGCCAGCAAGAAGGGCATCAGCTCCAAGCAAATCGAGCGCATGCTGGGCGTGACCTACAAAACCGCGTGGTTCATGTCGCACCGCATCCGCGAAGCGATGAACATCCAGCCGGATGGCCAGATGGGCGGCAACGGCGCTCCGGTTGAAGTGGACGAAACCTACTGGGGCAACAAGGGCAAGCAAGCGCCGGGTGCGCGTGGCGGTCATCACGCCATGAAGGTTGTCTCTCTTGTCGAGCGTGACGGCGAGAAGCGCTCTTTCGTCGTGCCCAACGTCAACGCCAAGACCCTGCGCCCGATCCTGAATGCGCAGATCGCCAAGCGCACGCGCCTGATGACTGATGAGGCCCGTTGGTACAAGGGCATTGGCAAGGATTTCGTGTCGCACGAGTCCGTGAATCACAACGTCAAGGAATACGCTCGCGGCGACGTGACCACGAACACCGTTGAATCCTCCTTCTCTCTGCTCAAGCGCGGCCTTGTGGGCACGTTCCACAGCGTCAGTGAGCAGCATTTGCAGCGCTACGCGACCGAGTTTGACTTCCGCTGGAACTACCGCATCAAGACCGGATACAACGACACGGAACGTGCAGCCGTTGCGCTGAAGAACATCAGCGGCAAGCGCCTGACCTATCGGCGGATTGACGCGTAGCAAGAAGGGGGCATAGTGCCTTCCTTCCATGCGTACATAGACGAATCCGGGGACGACGGGTTCATCTTCAAGCCGTGGCCGGATCGCGCCTCGTCGGAATGGTTCGTCGTTTCTGCGTGCGTCGTTCGTGATGTCACACACACGGCGGCATCTGGGTTGCTGCACGCGGCGTTCGACCCCATTGAGAGGGTGCGAGGTGCACCAATCCACTTTGCGAAGTTGTCTCATGAACAGCGTGTCGCTACCGCTCACGCCATCGGGCAGTTGCCGGTTCGACTGATTTCCGTCTGCTTCAACAAGCCGGCTCTTCCTGCGGGTCACACCCTCAGCGGCAACCGGCGGTTGTACTTCTATGCGGTGCGATACCTGCTTGAGCGCATATCCTGGCTGGCGAGAGAAAAGGCGCCGCTCTCTGCAGGCGACGGAACCTGTAGGCTGCACTTCTCGCATTGCAAGGGACTGTCGTATGCGGAAATGTTTTCCTATCTTGGCCGACTGCAAAACGACAACACGCAGATCGCTTGGCGATACGTCGACACTGCGCACCCAACTATCAAGGCACACGTCGATTCCATTTGGCTTCGCGCCACGGATTGCGTAGCGAGCGGTTTCGCGCGCGGGCTGGAGCTGACAAGAGAAGGGTTCTGCGAGGACCGATATGCGCGCTTGATGAAGCCGCGCGTCTATAGCCACAACCATCGGATTTGGTCTTATGGGCTCAAGATCACGCCATACCCGCCTGCGGTGGAGTCTCATCGAGACAACCGCTATGCGTGGCTCGCCGACTTCCGACGATAGGGCTACGCGGAGTGAGGATCCCACCTTCCGGCTGCGGCTCATCACCGCCTCACTTAACCCGCATGCCCTGTGCGCATGCTATCACATGGAGCAAGGAAATGCCAGAACAGAAGCCATTGCCACTTGAAGACGAAGTCTTGCGGCGCATGCTCAAGACTCCACCGAAGCCGCACAAGCCGAAGCCTGCGCACAAAACAAGACGCGAGACACCGAAGAAGCGGCCATGAACAAAAGAACCGGCAATCAGTTTCCTCGCTGCGGACTCAGTTAAGAGCGTGCTCATTGCCGCGGGCGCAAACGCCAACGGCGTAAACATTCCGCCATGCACTTTGTCTGTAGGCGACTTCATCGCTTGGCGCGAAGTCCCAGGACTTTGGGTTCGCGTCGTGTCACGCGCTCTTGTGGCTGGCGATGCTCAGAATCCGCCAAAGTGGTTGATTGGGGTAGAACAGGCCGAAGATCCATTGGCCAGATTCGATCCCTGACCTCTTTTGATGTCACGAATACCCCAAGGGGTCGGCCTGTCACGCTCACTCATTGGGCGCCCCCCTTGGTGCGTTTGTCAAGTACATACTTCCCCATGATTGAGTGGACGCGGCGGCTAAGCCTTGCAGCGTATGACCCATGAGCTCATAGATCGTCACGGACGCTCCGGGGGCCAGGCTGTGAACAGCAGCATCCAGCGATGAAGCGGCGCGCGACCCAAGCAGTCATCGGCCTGATGCTGCCGGCCGCGCTCGGGCCGAAAGTGCCGACTGAACATCGACGCGCGACTGCGCTCAATGCAATACTACTGACGCGATAGCGGACGGTGAGGAGCCCCCGCTGTTGGCCGCGCACCGTCGGCCATCTGCCGCGCCCACGTGGCCGCTGAAAAGCACATTGCTGCCGGCCAAGTCAGGATGTCGCCTGAAGGTGGTGTACCTGCTGCTCAGGTTGGCAGCTCGGATCGTCGTGACCGACCCAGTACGGACATTCGCATCGTCGATCTCGCTTCGGGAAAGCGGTCGTTCAACGTTGGAGTCCACCCGCGGGTGGCAGGCGCGGCCTGATGCACATCGGGTGCAACGACGGGTTGGGCGTCATAGGTCATCAGCCCGAAGAATCTGTCCCGCACCGAGTGCCAACAAGCGGGGCAGCTTTGTCGCCTTGGGAAGCTGCCGTCAGCCGCTCGGACAAGCGGGCCGCATGGTCGCCCACCCAATCTGGAGATCTCATTCGCAGGCAGCGGCGTGTTCATGGGGTCAGTCCGGATGCGGGTGCTCCGGGGCCGATGCTTCAATCGCCCGGCCAGGCGGAGGCGATTCCGCCCAACCGGAGAGACACCATGTCCAATACAGACGACCATGGGATTTCTCGGCGCAGCCTGTTCCAGGCTGCGGCCGCTGTGGCGACGGCGCTCGGCGTTTCGTCGCCGGCCGAAGCACAGAGTCGCGGGCACCCAGGCAGCCCGCAGAACGACAACCGCGAGCTGCTGCTGGTCAACGGCCGCATCCATACGATGGACGACCGTGGCAGCGTGGTGCAGGCGGTGCGCATCAGCAATGGGCGTTTCTCGGGCGTTGGCCCGGATGCTTCGGCTGCCGGCGGGGCGCGGGTCATCAACCTGCAGGGCCGCACCGTCGTGCCCGGCCTGATCGAGAGCCACACGCACTTCGTCAGCCTGGCCAACCGCCCGGGCTACCACGTGGCCGAGGTCGAGCTGGCGAGCAACATCTCCGAAGTGCTGAACATGCTGGCCGCGCGCCGCCCGTCCGTTCCGCCCGGACAGTTCATCACCGCCATGGGCGGCGGCACGCCGCGCATGTGGGCGGAGCTTCGCATGCCCACGCTGGCCGAACTGGACTCGGCCGTGCCGGACCGGCCGGTGTTCATCTACCAGGGCGGCGGCGGGCCCGCGCGCACGAACACGCTGGGCAAGCAGTTCTTCGAGTCCGCGGTCGCTCCGCTGGCGGGTCCGGTCACCGTGGCAGCGGACGGTTCGATCGCCGGCGGCAACCCGAACATGGCCAACCGGGCGCTTTACCACCTGCGCATCCGGCAGACGATGGAGGACAAGCGCCGCAGCGCCCTTGACGCGATGGCCTACTCGGCCCGCGTCGGCGTGACGACGAACCTCGACCAGACCCTGGTCGCGGTGGCCACCGGCACGCTCGACCCCGCTTCGCTCGACCCGCAGCCCACGCACTTCCTGTTCAACCTGAATCACTACCGCATGTACGACGCGCTGCTGGCGCTGCACGCGGACGGGCGGACGCTGACGCGGCTGCAGATGAACTTCCTGCACAACCAGGGCTTCATCGCCGAACTCGGCGGGCTCGAGCAACAGCTGCCCGAGCTGCGCGAGAGGCTGAAGAACCAGTTCAAGTTCTTCGGCGACGACATGATCCGCACCGGGGCGATCGGCGAGTGGGCCGCTCCTTTCGCGACACCCGACAACGCCAACGGCTACGCGGTGTGGTACGAGGCGCAGCGGCTGTGCGCCCAGGCGCGCTGGCGCAACGAGAACGCGCAGGCCGGCAGCCCCACGAGCACCGCCGCCATCGAGCAGGTGGTGTCAACCTACGAGGCGATGGAGGCGGAGTTCGGGATCCGCGAACTGCGTTGGGGCCTGCAGCACGCCGACCACGCGACACCGACTCAGCTGTCCCGCCTGAAGGCGTTGAACTGCGGCGTGTCGATGTCGGGCTTCCGCTGGCTCAACGGCGTGCCCCGGGCCGATGGCGCACCGGTGGGGCCGCTGTTCCCGCAGATCATCGCCAGCGGCATCCCGGCCGGGTTGCACGAGGACGGCGTGCACATCGCGCCGCACAACCCGTGGTTCGCGCTGCACTACGCGACGACCGGGCTGAACGTCCTCGGCCAGCAGATCAACCCCGGTCAGCAGATTTCGCGCCAGCAGGCCCTGCACGCCTACACGCGCGGCAGTGCCTGGTACCTGAACCGGGAGCAGGACCTGGGTTCTGTCGAGCGCGGCAAGCTGGCCGATCTGGTCGTCCTCGACAAGGACTACTTCACGGTCAGCGATTCGGCGATGCGCATGATCCGTCCGGTGATGACGATCGTGGACGGCCAAGTGGTGCACAACACGGGCGCGCTCGGATGAACCGGAGGGCCCGCACCGCGCCGCCGTGCCGCGGCGCGGCATGCGTCCTCGGCGTGCAGCCTCCCGTTCGAGTCCACTGTGGCGGCCGATCCCGGAGAAACGACAGCAGGCCACGCACGTACAGCACCCGCGTGGGCAGATTGGCGCCTGCGTTGGCGGCCAAGCCGTAGCCCTTGGTCAGCACCGGCAGCTCAGGTTCCTCATCGTTTCACCCTAAAGCTGCCGGTCGTGAGCGACTTGTGTTGGCAGAGCCTGTGGCTCGACCGCTTGAGGTTGCGAGGCTTACGCGGAGCGAGTGACGAGTTCTTGTTGGCTGCCACCGCGCAGAACTTGAGAAGAATGGCCAAGCGGTTGACCGCCGGAAGACAACCCTCGGGGTTGGTGCCCGCGTGAAGCGGCGAGCAAGCCGACGCGTGCGAACTGCACGTAGTCGTCGAACTCCACCGCGTCGTGGCCGCGCTGCCGGTAGGCCGTCGCCGCGATCACTTGGGCGTAGGGCAGGTGGCGCTCGAGCAGGGCGGCACGGGCCTCGGCGTCGCCGCCTGAGCGCCAGCGCTGCCACAACGCGTGCACGGCTTCGCTGGCGGGCGCGTCGTCGCACTCGTCGAGCGGCGAGAGGGGGTCGGGCTCGCGAACGGCTGCCGTCAGTGGAAGGAGCCCACGAGCGCCTTGACGATCAAGCCCCAGCCGTCCACCAGGACGAACATCAGGATCTTGATCGGCAGCGTGATCGTTACCGGAGACCTGATCGTCTCCAGCATCCTGATGTCGCTCGGAATCGTCTGCCCGGCCGACCTGAACGACCTCCATCTCACCGCGCGGGCCAAGCTCAAGAGTGTCCAGCGACGACCTTCCATCATCGCCGCGTGTTGGGCTCAGGCCGAACTGTGGTGATGTCTCGATTTATGGAAGGCTCAATAAATGAGCGAGCGTTTCGTGGATCATCTGAGTCCGCCCCGCATGGAGGGGGCGTTGGCCGCCAGGCGAATCGCCGTGGCCAGCGATCTGACGGTCGGGTGCTGCGCCATGTGCCTGGACACGAAGAAGCTGACGGGCGGCAGATTCCAGGTCAGTTTGTAGGGCAACGCCGCGCACTCACCACGCTGCACCAGGTCGGCGACGATGTCCTTGGCCAGGATCGTCACGCCATTGGGCACGTTGCGCAGCACGGTCTCGATCGTGCGCAGCGACACCGTTTCGACGATGGGCGAGGGTGGCTGCACCCCGGCGCTCAGGAAGATGGCGCTGAAGGTGCGGCGCAACGGCGTGTTGGGGGGCGGGAAGATCCAGTCCAGTTCGGCGAACCGGGCCCAGTTCAGCGGCCCTCGCGACAGGCGGGCGCGGCTGCGCGCGGGCACCAGCAGGCAGGGCACCTGCTCGTAGATCGGTTCCTGGTCGATGTCGACCCCGACGCTGTGGTCGAAGGAACGGCCGATCGCACAATCGATCTCGCGCGCTGACAGCGCGGCCACCAGTTCGTCGGTCGTGCCCTCCTTGGACAGCACCGACACGCGCGGCGACTGCCCGAGCAGATGGGCCAGCGCGGCATGCAGCAGGCCTTCCGGCACCTGCGGCGTGATGCCGATGCGCACGCGATCGATCAGCCCGGTGTCGATGGCCGTCAGCACTTGGGCCGTTGACTCGACGTCGGCCAGCGTCAGCCGCGCGAAGCGCAGCACCGAACGTCCCGCGGCAGTGGCCACCAGGCCACGGCTCGTGCGCTCGAACAGCCGGGTCATGAAGATGTCCTCGATCTCGCGCAGCGCCTTGGTGATGGCCGGCTGGCTGAGGCTCATTTCCCTGGCCACGCGGCTCAGCGTGCGGTGGCGCTCCAGGCTCTGCAGCAGCGACAGGTGTCGCAGCTTCAGGCGCGAACCCACGCTGTGACGCAGGCGAGTGGAACGTTCTTGTACGGACATAACTATGCTCTTATACCTGTATCACAAGATCGCGCGATACGGTAATTCCGAATCTCTAGACTTCGCTGCATGTTCACCTTGCGTTCCAACGAGGCAGATCTCGGCTCGATGCTCAGCGTTGATCTGTTTTCGAACTTGCTCGACGCGACGGCCGAGGCGCCCAGCGCCGAAGCCGCACTGCTGCAGATCGATGTGTGCCGACGGCTGCTCGCCGGCCCAGGCATCTTCAGCGTCCAGTTGAACGTGACCACCTGCAACGACCCGCACAACCAGATCTTGCTGCAGCGCTTCTACTCATCGAACCGTGAGCAGTTTCCGGTGCAAGGGCGCAAGCGCAAGACACTGACGCCGTGGACCGAAACGCTGTTTGCCAGAGGTCAGGTGTTCGTGGCCGAGGGGAGCGCAGCGCTGGAGCTGACCTTCGACGATTTTGAACAGATGCGTTCCCTTGGTCTCAATGCAGTGGTCAACGTGCCGCTGATGCATGGCCCACTCTGTTACGCGACGTTCAATGTGTTTGGAACCTGCGAACGCTGGCGGTCCCACCAAGTCGAAGCCATACGTCTGCTCGCCGTCGCGGCCTCGCGTTGGGTTCGCCCCGTCGCAGATCTTGGCTATACCCTCAACTCGACCGAGACAGCCAGTACATGAAACGCCAGCTTCCGGTCGTTATCGTTGGCGGGGGGCCGGCTGGCCTGTCGATGGCCATCTTGCTCCAGCGATTCGACATCGAGTTCGTGCTGCTGGAGCGCAACGCTTCGTTCACTGAACACCCCAAGGCTCGCGGCACGTGGGTGCGAACGATGGAGATCTTTCGCCAGTGGGGCGTCGACGATGCCATCAAGGAACGCTCGCTACCCACGGGTGCCGACTTCTTCTCCTTCGTCGATTCGATGACCGGCAATGAATACGGTCGTACGGTGCCGGAGGTGGACTTCGGCTTCTCGCCCACCTGGAAGGCCATTCAGTCCCAGGACGTCGTCGAGGAAGAATTGCTCAAACACGCGCGACTGTCCAGGCGCGGTCGCGTTCTTCACCGCCAGGAGTTTCTGCACTATGAGGAGTCGGCAGATGCCATCGAGGTCACGAGCCGCGACCTGAGTACCGGTGCGACTTGCACCTGGCAGGCGAGCTTTCTAATTGCCGCCGATGGCGCTGCCAGTCAAGTGCGACGGCAGGCGGGCATCGAGATGCGCGGCCCGGCCACTTTGTCCGTGATGGCGAACGAATACTGGCAAGCTGACCTATCGCACGTACGCGGCGCCGCCGATACCGCCGTCTGGCGCGTCTACCGCAAGGACTCGGGCTATCCGGTCACTTCGGTGCTGAACACCAACGGACGCGACCGGTGGCTGAGCATCCTGCCCGTGGGTGTGGAGAGCGACGAGCGCCCCGGACCCCGTAGCGACGAAGAAGTGGTGCGTCTTGCGCGCTCGGTCTCGGGGATCGCGAACCTATTGAGATTTCCGTAAATGGCGACATCACCAGAGGCCGGCTTGAACCCAGCACGCCGCGATGATCGACGGGCGGTGTTGTGCGCTCTTGAGCTTGTTGCGGGCGGCGACGTTGAGTTGGTCGAGGTTGGCGGGACAGAAGTTGGCCAAGGCATGCCGCTTGAGCCAGGCCCAAAGGAATTCGACGGGATTGAGCTCCGGCGAGTACGGCGGCAGGAACGCCATCTGGACAGCGCCATCGGTGGAATCCAGATACTCGCGCACGAGCTTGCTGCGATGGGCCTTCAGCCCGTCCCAGATGATCAGCAGCGGCCGCTTCAAGTGCGCGCGCAGCGCCTTGAGGAACTCGACGTGCTGCTCCTTCTTGATCGAGCCCTCGTGCAGACGGAACAGGCAGTTCGTGCGGCTCAGCCCGGCGATGACGGAGATGTGGGTCCAGTTGAAGTGGAACTGGATGATCGGCGTCTGGCCCTTGGGCGCCCATGTGCGCACCCGTGTGGGCCGCTCGCTCAGGCCAGACTCGTCGATGAAGACGATCAGTCGCCCCTCGCGCCTGGCTTTTTTTTGAGCGCAGGCCAAGTCTTGCGCTTCCACGTCTGCACGGCATCCTCGTCGCGCTCGATGGCACGGCGCTCGGGCTTTTGCACCGAGAACCCCAGGCCGCCGAGGATG
>Ga0315912_10002517_pt1 | contig 19348 bp, 13 predicted proteins | sample VfabasoilMG_FD_204469 | JGI IMG/M metagenome (GOLD analysis project Ga0315912, IMG submission 204469) | Garden soil microbial communities collected in Santa Monica, California, United States - V. faba soil | ecosystem: Environmental > Terrestrial > Soil > Garden | place: USA: California...
GAGCCCCGGGCGCTCTCCGGGGAACGAGGCGAGCGCGAGGTCGACCAAGCCCCGGTCGAGCCGCTCGATGGCTTCCTCGGAGTGGGCCGTCGAGATCTCGAAGTGCAGCACGGTCTCCTCGCGCGCGAGCTCGCGCAGCACGGGGACCAGGAGGGGCTTGGCCATGTAGTCGCTGGCGGCGATGCGCAGCGTCGTGGTCGGCGTCCCTTCGAGCTCGCTGAAGAGGCGAAATACCGCTTCGGCCTCGTCGAAGAGCCGCGTGGCGGCGGGGAGGACCTGCTCGGCCGCGGGGGTGAGCACCAGGCCCCGCCCGCGTCGCTCGAAGAGCGGAACGCCGAGCGCCTCCGTCAGGTGGCGGATCTGCTGGCTCACCGCCGACGGTGTCTTGCCGAGACGCTTCGCGGCGGCGCCGACCGAGCCGAGACGAGCGACCGTCACGGCGTCGTACAGCGCGGGGACGAGTGCGGGGTCCACGCTTCTGTTCTACTTCGGCCTTCGGCGGCGGCGTAGCCCCCACCCGGCGAGCAGCGCCGCCAGCGTGAAGACGGGCGCTCCGGAGCGGCGCCGGTCGGCGCCGATGCGGCACGACAGGCCGGTGTCCGTGGAGACCGGCTCGGGCGGGTGAACGTCATCGATCGGCTCCGGCTCGGGCTCCGACGGCGCCTGCACATCGCTGAGCCCGCTCACGAAGCTCGTCACGCTGCGTGCGGGGAGCACGTAGTCGAAAGCTCCCTCGCTGACCGCTAGCGGCTCCTGCTCCTCGAGTGCCAGCGAATCGGAGGTGACCCAGGGCGTGACCTCGTCGACGCTCCCCCCGTTGATGGCGAAGTGTTGAGTCAGATTGGTGCTGGCTGGATTGATGGCCACGATCGCCACCCGCGTGCCTTTGAGGTCGCGGAACGCCGACACCGAGACTCCGTTGCTGGGCGCGTCGCCGGTTTTCACGCGCAGGAAGCCGGGGCGCACGAACTTGCTGAAGTTGCCGAGCACGTACGCGCGGCGCGAGAGCGTCGTTCCGTCGGTGAGCGCGCCGTTCGTCGGCTGGTCCTTGTTCCCCGTGATCCACCAGTAGTGCCAGGCGTTCGCGCTCGCGACGGTGAGGCCGTCGTGGATGAGCTTGGCCACCACGAGCGCCGAGTCCATCCCCGGATCGTAGGTCGGGTTGTGCAGACCGTCGTCGAGCTCCGTGACCCAGAGCTCCTTGCCGTTCTGGGCAGGCGCTTCATAGGGGTAGGCCTGACCGCCGTAGCCGTGCGTCGCGATCACATCGACGAATGGGCTCGTTTCTGCGTCGTCGAGCAGCGGCCCCGCGTAATCCGCGAGGCTGTACCAATCCTGCGATTCCGGAGCCAGAACCCGCGTCGGAAGGCCGGTCGCGTCGAGCGCGGGTCCCAGGTAGTCGCGCACGAACGTCTGAAGGGCGCTCGGTGTGTAGGTGCACGTGTCCCACTGGTCCGTCTCGTACGCAGGTTCGTTCTGTGCCGAGATGTAGAGGAGCGGGGTCCCGGCCTCGTCCATCGACTGGGCGACCGCAGCGAGCTGGTTGGCCCAATCCTGGTAGTGCTCGAGGAGGAGCGAGCCGCCATGCGTCGTCGGTGCGCTCGTGGGTGCGTACGCGGGCGGGCTCTTCCATGCGGCGGGTGGCGACCACGGCGCGGCCCAGACACGAGCGCCTCGCGCGCTCGCCTTGATGGCAGTCTCCCCCTCGAGGGTGACGCCCGAGGGCTTGATCTGGATGCGGAGGAGCGACAGCCCGACGCCCTCGTCGACCGAGAAGAGCGCGTCGGCGAGCTCGTCCGCGATGTTCGGCTCGGTCCAGGCGCTCGATGCCCCGAAGCCCGAGATGCGCTGCAGCGTCGTCGCGACGTCGATGCTGGCGTCGTCGGCTTCGAGCGCCGACCGGCTCGCGCCCTCCCCAGGCTCCCCGGCGGGCGCCGCGCACCCCGCGACCGCCATCGCCACCAAGTAGGGTCCGCCGCGCAAGATCCGCAAGAGTCCACGAAGCCAGGGAGATTTCACGAGATTCTGGTCCGACGGCCCAATGCCACGCCCGCTTTCCCTCGTCGAGCGTGAATTGGGCCGAAAAATGCGGCCGACCGAAATGTGACTACGGCACCACTGAAAATCCTATTCGCGGGACGGTGTAGGCTGAGGTATTACTCCGGCCGGTGGACCCATGTCTCTCGAGATCCGTCCCAGCCGACTTTTGACTCGCTCGCTGGTCTTCGGAGGCGAGCGCCCTGAAGCCCATTCTTCGAACGATCCGACTGCTTGGCAGGAAGTCATCTCGCTTCTGGCGGCGGTCGAAGAGCTCGTCGCACTTCGAGACACGGATGGAATGCTGCGCCGCGCCGTCGAGCTGGCGCGCGACCGTCTGGGCCTGGAGCGCGTAGGCATCTATCTCAGGGATCCCAAGGAGTCGCGACTCATCTTCCGTGGCACCTGGGGCACCGGAGCCCAGGGCGAGACGACGGACGAGCGCGGGCTTCACTACGAGTGCAGCCCCGAGGATTATGACGCACTGCGTTCGACCCAGTCGAACGGCGCGCTCTGGCTCTACTACGAGCGCGCGCGTCACTTCGCCGAAGCCGATGACCAGAGCACGGTGATCGGGCAGGGGTGGATCGCCGCGACGCCGCTCGTCTCCGCGGGCGAGGTCGTGGGCGTGATGTTCAACGACACGGCGCTTTCCCACAGTGCGGTCGACGCGGGGAAGCAGGCGCGCGCGGCCGTCTTTTGTGGGCTGATCGCGAACCTGTTCGTCAGTCGCCGCGACGGTATCGGCTGGCGGCCGCTGCCCGACGAGGGCGGCAGCCTGTCGCTCGCGCAGCGCGCGCTGCGTGCGATCGAGAAGGATCCGGTCGTGACGGGCGAGCGCATCGCGCAGGAGATGGGCATCAGCCCCGGGCACCTGGCGCGCTCGTTCAAGAGCGAGATGGGGCTCTCGCTCGTCGAGTACAGAAATCGCCTGCGCATCGAGCGCTTCCTGCGCTCCGTGCAGAGCGGAAACGAAAGCCTGCTGCGCGCGGCGCTCGAGGCCGGCTTCGGGAGCTACGCGCAGTTCTTCCGTGTCTACAGGAAGCTCCTCGGCACGACACCCCGCGAGCACCTCGGCGCACGCCGGACACGCGCGGCCCGCGCGCGCCGCATCTGGCAAGACGAAACCCGGCCGGGCGCGCAAGGCGAGCGCGAAGCGCAAAAGCTCTCGGCCCGGCGCCGTTGACGGCTCCGCGCGTCGTTTTTGGGCGCTTTCGGGCCGTAAGCGCGTAAGCTCCCGGGTCGAATGCTCGAGCGGTTTCCGTACGGCCGGGCGCCGCTCTGGCTGCTGCTGGTCGCGCTCGCTTCGACGCTGGCGGTGTTCGTGACTCAGAGGCTCGATGCGGCGGGCCGTCCGGATCTGACGTTCGCGACGTCGGCTGCCAATCACATGGAGGCGTACCGCGAGGCGGCCGCGCTCTTCGAGCGGCGACGCCACGTGCGTGTGTCGGTCGAGCTCGTGCATTCGCGCGCGCTGCAGACCCGCCTGCAGAACGCGATGCTGGCGAAGAGCCCGGTGCCGGATCTCGTCGAGCTTCTGTTCGGCGACATTGCGTACTTCACGCGCGGCCCGTTGTCGGACGTGGGCCTGGTCGACGTGACCGACCGCCTCGAGAAAGAGGGGCTCAAGTCGCGCCTGGTGGAATCGCGACTGAGCCTCTGGTCGTCGCGCGGGCGCACGTTCGCGCTGCCCCACGACGTCCACCCGGTGATGCTGATGTACCGCGCGGACATTCTCGCTTCGCTCGGCATCGATCCGAACGCCATCGAGACCTGGGACGATTTCGTCGCGCTGCGCTCGAAGGTCGTGAAGGATCTCGACGGCGACGGCATCATCGACCGCTACCTCATCGACCTTCCCGTCGGCGAAGCCTGGGGCATGAACATCCTGCTCCTGCAGCGCGGTGTGACGCTGTTCGACGAGCGCGGCCGGGTAACCATGAATCAGCCGGCCACGGTCGACACCGTCTACTGGTACGTCCACCAGGTCGAGGGCAAGGACAAGATCGCGACGCAGTGCGGCTGGGGCCAATCGCTGATGAAAGCGATGAAAGACGGGCTCGCGCTCTTCTACGTCGCGCCCGACTGGCGCACGCACGCGATCGAGATGGAAGCGCCGAACGTGCGCGGCCTGTTCCGCGTGATGCCGCTGCCCGCGTGGACGCTCGGCGGCCGGCGCACGAGCACCTGGGGCGGCTCCGGGCTCGCGATCACCAAGGCGACGAAAAACGTCGAGCTGGCGTGGGATTTCGCGAAGCTCCTCTACTTCGATCGCGAGGAGCTCGGTCGCCGCTACCGCGCGACCAAGATCCTGCCGCCGCTCAAGGATTCGTGGTCGCTGCCCGAGTTCGCGGAGCCGAGCGGATTCTTCCGCGGGCAGCGCCTGGGTGAGGAATTCGCGAAGCTCGCCCCGGACGTGCCCCCCGATTGGTCGACGCCGTACAAGTCGCGCGCGGAGGATCGCATCGGCACCGTGACGCTGCACGCGATCGAGTACTTTCGCGCGCACGGCGACGAAGGTTTGCGCGAGATGATCCAGCAAGACCTCACCGAGAAGACGGCCGAGGTGGAAGCGCTCGTGAACCGCAACGTGCTCGGCAAAGAATGAAGCAGCGCGGCCTCGCCCCCTACCTGTTCCTCGCGCCCTACCTGGTCGTGATGCTCGCCTTCACGATCTACCCGCTGCTGAACGCCGGGGTGCTCGCGTTCCAGCAGACGAACGGTCCCGCGTCGCGGGTGTTCGTCGGGCTCGACAACTTCCGTTTCCTGCTCTCCGACCCCACTTTCTACCAGGCGCTCTGGAACACGACGATCTTCGCCGCCTGCTCGGTGCTGATCCAGCTGCCGCTCTCGATGGGTCTCGCGCTGCTCCTGAACTCGGGCAAGGGGTGGGCGCGGGGCCTCTTGCGGCTGGTGCTCTTCTCGCCGAATCTGGTGGGGCAGATCTTCGTGGGCGTGCTGTTCAGCGTGTTGTTCACGGCGCGCTACGGGCTCGTGAATCGCTTCCTGCACGCACTCTTCGGCTGGGGGCTCGAGAAGCAATGGCTGCAGGATCCGGCGCTCGTGATGCCGGCGATCATCATCACGGCGCTCTGGCTCTACGTCGGCTTCAACATGATCTACTTCCTCGCGGCCCTGCAGAGCGTGGACAAGACGCTCGAGGAGGCGGCGCGCGTCGACGGGGCGTCGCCCTGGCAGGTGTTCTGGCACGTCACCTTGCCTTCGATGCGACACGTCGTGGTGTTCGTCGTCGTCACGAGCCTGATCGGGTCGTATCAGCTGTTCGAGCTACCACTCGCGTTGCTTTCGTCGAGCAACGGGCGCGGGCCGGACAACGCCGGCCTGACGGTCATCACGTACCTCTACGACGTGGGCTTCGTGACGGGTGATCTCGGGCTCGGCTCGGCTGTCGGCTGGGTGATCGCCGCCATCATCTTCGCGCTCAGCATGCTCCAGATCCGCGTTTCCGGTGTGGTGGAGGAATGAGGGCCTCTCGGCGATGAACCCGCTGCGCCTCTTCGTCCTCACGCTGATCGGAGGCGCCCTCGCCTTCTGGTTGCGCTCGCCGAAAAATCCTAAGCCGGCGCTCGAGTACCTGCGCTGGATGGCGCTCTTCTTCGCAGCGTCGCTGATCCTCGCCCCCTTCCTCTGGCTCGTGGCCGCCGCGTTCAAGGATCGCGAGGTCCTGAACGAGCACATCTTCTTCCCGCCGCTGCCCTGGTCGGACAAGACGATGAACCTCGAGAACTTCCGGCGCCTCTTCGCGGGCGATCCGAGCGTGCAGGGCAAGGTGTACTTCTGGCAGTACGTTTTGAACTCGCTGTTCGTCACGACCACCATCACGGTCCTGCAGATGGTGTTTTGCTCGGCGGCCGGCTTCGCCCTCGCCAAGTACGATTTCCGCGGGAAGAAGCCGCTCATGACCTTCATGCTCGGCTCGATGATGATCCCTTCGGTGCTGCTGCTCGCGCCGCTCTACGAGATGATCGTCAAGCTCGGCCTGGTCGACACGTACAGCGCGCTCTTCCTGCCGTACCTGGCCGTGCCGTACGGCATCTTCCTGTTTCGACAGGCCATGCTCGGCATCCCGAACGAGATGCTCGACGCCGGTCGCATCGACGGGGCCAGCGAATTTTACATCTACTTTCGGCTGGTGATGCCGCTCGTGCGGCCCATGTCCGCGGCCTTCTGCCTGGTCACCTTCCTCGGCAACTGGAACGCCTTCTTCGCGCCGAGCATCTTCCTGCACACCCAAGACAAGCTCACGCTGCCCGTGGTCCTGAACCTCTACCTCGGGCTCTATCGAGCGGATTACGGCATCTTCTTGGCGGGCACGCTGATCGCGATCTTGCCGCCCGCGATGCTGTTTTTTGCGCTCGAAAAGGAGTTCATCGGCGGGCTGACGAGCGGGGCGGTCAAGGGTTGAGCACGGGTTGGCCGGCGCGGTCCCGCGAGCGAGGCCTTGCGACAATGATGCGGCGCCGGTACTTTGTCCGCGCATGTATTCCAGACGGCTGGGCACGGTATGGCGCGCGCGTGTTTGGAAGCTCGCGGTATTGACGCTCGCGACTGAGTGCATGCCGGACTTCGACGCCCTCACACAGGGCCAGATCCCTGGGTCTTGTAGCGGTAGCGACTGCGCAATGGCCGGCCGCGCCGGCGATCAGCCGATGAAGGGGGGCAGCGGCGGCACGAAGGTCGGCGGTACCGGTGGCGGTGGCACGGCAGGCACCGCCCTGGGCGGCGCTGGCGACGGCGGGGAGAGTCTTGGTGGCGCGGGGGCGGAGGGTGGCACGTTGGGCGAGTCCGGCGGGACCGGTGGGACGGGCAACACCGGGACTGGCGGGAAAGGCGGCACTGCCGGCAAAGCGGGCGCCGGCGGCGTCATGGGTGGCACGGGCGGCAGTTCCGGATCCACGACGGACGCCGGCATGGGCGGCGTGCCCGATTGCCCGACCCCGGCGTCGACCACGATTTTTTCGTTCGGCACTTCGCTCAGCGCGGACAGCGGGAACTGGAGCCAGTGGATGGCGTTTTTCGAGCCCACCGATACGGTGGACGGCATCAGCGCGAGCACCGTGACGTGGAGCTCGGAAAACGGCCGCGACGGCAACCCCGGGATGGCCCTCCTGACGGTGCCGTTCACCGACTACGGCGACGGCACGCAAGAACAGCAGCGCAAGGTGATGGGCCTCATCAACTCGCCCAGCGAAGACTGGCGGTGTCGCTCGTCCTTGCACGCCTGGGTGAAAATTCCTCTGCCCTCCGATGCTGCCGACTATACGTATTTGCAAGGCCTGCAGCTCAACGCCTCATCGACGTTCCTGTCGAACTATGACTCGTTCCTCGCGCAGTTTTACGATATCGCCGGGTGGACAGATGGGGAGTGGCACGAGCTCGTGCTCGCGCTGCCGCCCGAGCCGGTAGAGCCGCCGCCGCAGGTCGGCGCCTATCAGCCCGCCATGGTGGTCCAGCTCGGCGTGCAGATCGTCGGCACGATCACCGGCTCGACGACGCCTGTGACGACCGTCGTCTACATCGACGACATCAGCATCGAGTAGCGGCACCCGGTCGAGTAGCGGCACGCGGTCTGGTCGAACCGCACAGGGCCGGCCTGAACCCAGCGGTGGACGCGGAGCAGCCCCTCACCAATTCCAGAGCGTGCCGTCGAGCTTGCGTGCCACGGGCAGCGAGGCCATTTGATAGGGATATTTCGCGGCTCTGTCCTCGTCGATGTCGACGCCGATACCCGGCGTGTCGTCGACCGTCAGCCCGCCGTCGGCGTACGAGTAGTTGGTCGTGAAGACGTCGCGCACGATATCGGCGTGCAGCATGTACTCCTGAATGCCGAAGTTGTTGATGGCGAGGTCGAAGTGGATCGAGGCGGCGAGGTTCACGGGTGAAAGATCCGTCGCGCCGTGGAAGCCCGTCTGAACGTGATAGAGCGAGGCGAACGCCGCGACCTTCTGCAGGTGGGTGATGCCGCCGCCATGGCAGAGCGGCATGCGCATGTAGTCGATGAGCTGCTCCGTGATGAGCGTCGTGAAGTCGAAGGCGGTGTTGAACACCTCGCCGATGGCGATGGGCGTCGTCGAGTGGCTGCGGACGAGGCGCAGACTTTCCTGAAGCTCCGCGGCGACCGGATCCTCGAGCCAGAAGAGGCGAAACGGCTCGAGATCCTGCGCCAGACGGGCGGCTTCGATGGGCGTGAGTCGATGGTGCACGTCGTGAAGCAGCAGGAGCTCGTCGCCGTACGTCTCGCGTGCCTTCTGGAACAGCTTCGGCGCGAAGCGCAGGTATTTCGGCGTGTCCCAGGCTTCCTCGTGGGCGATTCCGCGCTTCGCCGGCTCGTACGCGCCGCTGCCCTGAACGACACCGTACGTGTCGGGCACGTCGGGTACGCCCGCCTGCACGCGAATCGCCTTGTAGCCGAGGTCACGGAACCGGCCGACGCTCTCGAGCGCCTCCGACATGCCCTTGCCGCTCGCGTGGGCGTAGACGAGCGCGGTCTGGCGGCTCTTCCCGCCGAGCAGGTTGTAGAGCGGCGTACCGAGCGCCTTGCCCTTGATGTCCCAGAGCGCCAGATCGATGGCCGAGAGGGCGGCGAGCGCGACCGGCCCGCGTCGGAAGTACGCCCCGCGGTAGAAGTAGTGCCAGATGTCCTCGATGTTGCGCGCATCGCGGCCGATGAGCGCTGGAATGCAATGCTCTTCGAGGTAGGCGACGACAGCCTTCTCGCGCCCGTTGAGCGTCGCGTCGCCCAACCCGTACACGCCCTGATCGGTGAAGAGCTTGAGCGTGACGAAATTTCGGCCGGGGCAGCAGACGATGACCTTGGCGTGGGTGATTCTCATGACTAGATCCCGGGCACGTACCGCTTCACGATCCCGCGAAAGTACTCGAGCGACTCCGCCGGTGGCTCGAGGCCGGTCGGAAGCGGGCGTTGGGAGAAGGTTTGAAAATAGAGCACACAGGCGCCGCGCCACCAGAGGGCTTCCGACGCTTGGATCGCGAGCAGTTGAGCCACGTGGCGGAAGCGTGCGCCGTCGACGTATTCGGCGAGCGCATCCCAGGCGCGGCGCATGTCGCCGGCGCGGCGTGCGCCGTCGTAGTATTCACGGCAGAGGGCGTCCCAGAGGGTCAGGCCGGAGCGGAGGCGGCGATCCCACGGCGCGTGGTGGAACCAGAGCAGTAGCGCTTCGGGGCAGGTGTCGATATTGCCCCATTGCTCGCGCAGCGGTGGGCGGTACTGGGCGACCGCGTTGCTGCCGGTCGGCGAGCGGTCGAAGCCGAGCCCGTGCGTGTCGGCGCGGTGGAAGTACACGTTCGTCCAGTCGGGGCGCCGGCCGTCGGACGAATCGACCCAGGGCCCGGGGCCGTGATGGTGATCCTTCGCCATCAGGTGGTGCAGGCCGAGCGGGGTCATCGTTTTCACGCAGGTCTCGCGTGACCCGAGCATCAGCGCGCGCGCCGGCTCGACGAAGCCGGGCTCGCTCGTGAACGTTTGTGCGAGCCATTCGTCGGCGATGGCGGCCGACGTCAGCGCCGGATCCCACGCCAGGCGCCCGAACGCGTACCAATTTGCTGCGGCGAAGGGGTGGCCACACCAGCTGCGATCGGTGCCGAGGTTCGCCACGCCCGCCATCGCCGTGCGCTTCGCGCCGTGTAAGCTTCCGTCGACGACCCGCTCGACGGTCGAGCCGGGGCCGCTCGAGAAGGTATCGGCGCGCAGCACCTCCTCCCACAGGGGCGCCAGGTACGTGAGGTGCGTCGACTGCCCCGTGTACTCTTGCGTGAGCTGCAGCTCGAGCGCGAGGGGCGTTTTCGGCATGGCGCCGAAGAGCGGGTGGAACGGCTCGCGCGGCTGAAAATCCACGGGGCCGTTCTTCACCTGCACGATCACGTTGTCGGCAAAGCGCCCGTCGAGCGGCACGAACTCGTCGTACGCCTGCTTCGCGCGGTCGTCGGAGACCTCACTCGAGTAGACGAACGCGCGCCAGAACACCGTGCCCCCGTGCGGCTCGAGCGCCGCGGCGAGCACGTTCGCGCCGTCGGTATGCGAGCGCCCGTAGTCCTGGGGCCCCGGCTGGCCCTCGGAGTTGGCCTTGACCAGGAAGCCGCCAAAGTCGGGGATTCTGTCGTAGATGGCGTCGGCCTGGCGTCGCCACCACGCAGCGACCGTGGGGTCGAGCGGATCCGCCGTCGAGAGCTCGCCGAGCTCGACGGGTGCGTTGAAGCGCGCCGTCAAAAAGACGCAGAGGCCGTAGTGGCGAAATACTCCGGCCAGCGCCTGCACCTTTTCGAGCCATTCCGGCGTGAGCAGGAGCGCGTTCGCATTCACGTTCGTGAGCGAGCAAGCGTTGACACCGATCGACGCCTGGGCGCGCGCGTAGTCCGTGTAGTCCGGCGACAGGTAGCCCGGGAGCAGGTGCCAGTTCCAGCGGGAGAAGCCCGCGTAGCCCCGCTCGATCGTGCGATCCAGGTTGTCCCAGTGGTTCAGCACGCGGAGCGCGACGCGCGGCCGCTCCCGCACGTCGAGCCGTGACGCGTCGGCACCCGTTTGGAGCAGTCGCAAGTAGTGAAAGGCGCCGTACAGCGCGCCGCGCTCGTCGTTGCCGGCGATGAGCGTTGCCGGTCCGCCGGGCGCGTCGACCGTCTGGATCAGGAAGCCTTCCGGGCCGAGCGGAGCGAGGGCGGCCGTCACGTCGGGCCGCGCGAGGAGCGGCGACGTGCGCGGCGTGCCGACGATCACGGCGCCGGGACCCTCGGGTGTCGTCCGGCGCGGCGCGCTCCGCCCGCTGAGGCCTGAAATGCCCCGCACGAGCTCCGCTGCGGCCGCCTCCAGCAGCATCGAGCTGCCCTCGCACGCGACGTGCGTCAGCTGCGTGCGAAAGCGCGCGAGCCTCGCGGCGGGGGCTTCCGCATAGCGGAGCCACAGCCGATAGCCGTCTTCGTCCTCGGGCGACACTCGGCTCTCGAGCCTAGCCTTGCCCCGCGCGTGACGGTAGCCTCCCGAACCCCGCATGACCGAGCCTAGAAGCCTGCCGTTTCAGGATCCGGACCTTCCGCTCGAGGAGCGCGTTCGCGATCTCGTGTCGCGCCTGACGCTGGAAGAAAAAGCGGGTCAGATGTTGCACGAGGCGCCCGCGGTTCCGCGCCTCGGCGTGCCCCCCTACAACTGGTGGAACGAAGGCCTCCACGGCGTGGCCCGCGCCGGCATTGCGACGGTGTTCCCGCAGGCGATCGGCCTCGCTGCCATGTGGAGCGTGCGCCGTCTGCACGAGATCGCCGTCGCGATCAGCGACGAGGCGCGCGCGAAGCACCACGAGTTTCTGCGCCACGACGATCACGGCTACTACAAGGGCCTCACCTACTGGAGCCCGAACATCAACATCTTCCGCGACCCGCGCTGGGGCCGCGGTCACGAAACGTACGGCGAATGCCCGCACCTGACGGCGCGGCTCGGTGTTGCGTTCGTGAAGGGCCTGCAGGGCGACGACCCGAAGTACCTGAAGCTCGTGGCGACGCCGAAGCACTTCGCCGTGCACAGCGGGCCCGAGGCGCTGCGCCACGCGTTCGATGCCATCGCGTCGCCGAAAGATCTGCGCGAGACGTACCTCCCCGCGTTTCACGCCTGCATCACCGAGGCGAAGGCCGAGAGCATCATGGGGGCCTACAACCGCACGAACGGCGAGCCCTGCTGCGCGAGCCAGTCGTTGCTGGTCGACCTCCTGCGCGGCGAGTGGAAATTCGAGGGCTTCGTCGTGAGCGATTGCTGGGCGATCCGCGATTTTCACGAGCACCACCACGTGACCAGGACGTGGGAGGAATCGGCGGCGATGGCCGTGAAGGCAGGCTGCGATCTGAACTGCGGCTGCACCTACGAGCACATCCCTTCGGCCGTGAAACAGGGCCTGCTCGCCGAGGCGGACCTCGACGTGTGCCTCGAGCGGCTCTTCAGCGCGCGCTTTCGGCTGGGCATGTTCGACCCGCCGGAGCGCGTCCCGTTCGCGTCGATCCCGTACGAGGTGAACGATTGCGAGCGGCACGCCGAGCTCGCGCTCGTCGCCGCACGCGAATCGCTCGTGCTCTTGAAGAACCGCGACGGGGCGCTGCCGCTCTCGCGGAGCTTGAAGAGCATCGCCGTGATCGGGCCGAACGCCGACGACCCCTCGGTGCTCGTTGGCAATTATCACGGCATGCCGTCGCAATCGACGACGCCGCTCGCAGGCATTCGCACCGCCGTCTCGCGCGGGACGAAGGTCTGGTACGCCCAGGGCTGCCAGCGCACGGGCGACAAGGTCGAGGGGCTCGGGCGCTCCGCTATCCTGTCGGAGGCGCGCAGCATGGCCGAGCGCGCCGAGGTCGTGGTGCTGTGCCTCGGGCTCGACGCCGAGATCGAGGGCGAGCAAGGCGACGCGGGCAACTCCGAGGCGGCGGGCGACAAGGTGACGCTCGCGCTGCCGGGGCTCCAGCAGCGCCTGCTGGAAGAGGTGGTTGCCGTCGGCAAGCCAACCGTGGTCGTGCTCCTCTGCGGCAGCGCGCTCGCCGTGGGGTGGGCCGACGAGCACGTGGGGGCGATCCTCGAGGCCTGGTACCCGGGGCAGGCGGCCGGCGCCGCCATCGCGGACGTCCTTTTCGGTAGCTACAACCCCGCCGGGCGCTTGCCGGTGACGTTCCCGCGCTCGCTCGACGACGTGCCCGATTTCAAGAGCTATTCGATGCGCGGCCGCACCTATCGTTACCTCGAGAAAGAGCCGCTCTACCCGTTCGGGTACGGCCTTTCGTACACGCGGTTCGAGTACACGGGCGTCGCGATCTCGAAGCCGAAGCTCGGCGCGGAGGAGACGCTCGAGGTCTCGGCCACGGTGACGAACGCGGGCTCGCGCGCCGGCGACGAGGTCGTTCAGCTCTACGTGAAGGACCTCGAAGCTTCGACCAGCGTGCCGCACCACGAGCTCCGCGGCTTCGAGCGCATCACGCTGGCCCCGGGCGAGTCGCGGACGGTCTCGTTCACGCTCACGCCGCGTGCCCTTTCGCTCATCGACGACGCCGGCCGCCGCGTCCTCGAGCCCGGCAGCTTCCGCCTGTTCATCGGCGGCTCCCAGCCGGACGCACGCAGCGTCGCGCTCACCGGCCAGAAAGTACTGTCCGTCGACGTCGAGCTCGTCGGGCCGCGGCGTGAGATCGCGTACTAGAGCCGCATTTGGCTCTGTTGAAAGCACTCGGGCGCCGATGCCCCCGCTCTGGCGCGGAACGCGCGACCCGCGTGCTCGGCCTTCGGCCTGCGCGCGCGGGCGCAGAGTGGAGCCAGCGGGAGCTGGACGCTCGAAGCGCTTGGGACGCACTCACCGTCTCTGGACAGCCGTTGCTCGGCTCCCTGCCGGTCTCGAGGACCGGGAGAGATTTGTTGTCGCAGTCTGAAACGGCTAGGTGCACGTGGGGGAAACGCGGCACGCACACGTGGGGGAAACGCGGCACGCACACGTGGGGGAAACGCGGCACGCACACGTGGGGGAAACGCGGCACGCACACGTGGGGGACGCGGCACGGAGGTGAAGCGAGCGCTCGCTCGAATACCTGAGAGCTCGACCGCGAGTCTCGAGCAGCTCATCCGGATTGCGCTCCGCGAGCTCGCAGCAGGCTCGGAAGCTTCTCTGTGAAATCTGCTCTAGTTGCGTAGGAAAGTCAGCTTGCTGATGCAGAACGTGTAGGCGCCGCGCGGTGCCATCTTCACGGCGGGGACATGGACCTGAATGCCGAGCAGGCGCGCCTTGTCGAAGACGTAGCTCGTGGAAGTGCCCGGCTTCTTCACGGCGTCCCAGCGCACGACGTTCACCTGCGGGCTCAGGACGACGGGCGAGTCGCCGAACGCGGAATTCGCGCCCCAGTAGGGCGCGCCGTCGGGGTGGTCGTCGGTGGTGGCGCCATTCGGCAGGGCCACCTGCGAGGCTTCGCTGTCGAGGAGCACCATCGGGAACTCCACGCGGAAGCCCGGGCGCGGGATGACGTCGAGCTCGAACGAGATGCCCGTCACGCCGTGCGTGTCCGGGTTCCAGGGGTGCTTGGCGCCGTCGCCGTCGGGCATGCCCTTGTTCGCGTTGAAGTCGAACCCGATGCCGGCGCCCCACATGTTCGAAAAATCCGAACCGGGGCAGCCGGAGGTGGTGACGCCCGGCTTGCACGGCAAGATCACGGCGGTCTCGCCCGTCGTGCACATCTTCCCGCCCTCGTTCACGAAGCCTGTCGCGGGCGGTGGTGGCGGCACCGTGATGAGCGAGCACTCGTCGAGCAGGTGCTGCCCGACGTTCATGCATTTCGCGACCCCGTAGCGATCGCCATACGGGTACCAGGAGCCCTGGAGGCCGAGCTCGTTGTCGATCGCCTCGACCCACCCGAGGTCCGAGGGGACGACGGTCACGTTGCCCGCGCCCGCCGGCTTGCCCGCGCCCCCGCCGGACCCGCTCGCCCCTTCCGGATCGGGCTCGGGCGTAGGTCCGCAAGCAGCGGCGACGACCACGGACGAAGCACCTACAACCATGAGTTTCGAAAAAAAGCGCATGACGACCTCCTCCACGCGGGAAGTCGTCCGTCACTGCAACGCGCGTGCCCACCCGCGCGCTACCGTGTCGTTCGCGCTGGGCGCGCTATTCCCTCGATGGGCTGAACGCGCGAGGGATGCATGCACTCGCGGACGCTCGGCGGACGTCGCGCGGACGTCCGAGGGGATTGAACAGGAAGCAGCGAAGGTGGGAAGGAATGGGGATTGCCCGAATCCCTACTTTTTGCACTCCAGGAGCTCGATGTCGTCCACCCAAAGATCGAAGTCGGACTCGACGCCGCCCAGCGCGAACGTCACCGAGAGCGTTTGACCAGGGGTCACGTGCGCCGGACGTGGCTCGCCCCAGCCGGGGCGCTGCGCGAGCTCGGTGAACATCAGCCGGTACTCCTTCCACTCGGTCGTGAGGGAGAAGTCCTTGCGAAAGTGGTTCCAGCAGGTGGTACAGATCCCGGCGATCTGGTGCGTGTTCACGTCGGGTAGGTTCACGCGCAGGGCGCGCGTGCTGTGGGCGTCGCCGACGCGCGCCTTGAACGAGATGCCGGCGTAGCGCGAGGCGTCGTACAGGCCGCCGTTTTGCGCCATGAAGTTGCCGCCGATCTCGACGCCCCACGCCTGGTCGCCCTTGGCGACGAGGTGGCCCTTCACGTGCAGGGCCATGGCCGAGCCGGGCGGGCCGCCGTCGCCCGGTTTGAAGCTGTCTTCCGGCTCCGTGACGGTGGTGCCGAGGGCGTCCTTGGAGATCCACCAGTAGCCGTCGCGCTCCCCCATCGTCATGACCTGGTTGTTGCCGTCCTCGAAGTCGTCGATGAGGCCGTCGCTGGCCGGGACGGCGGCGCCGGGGCAGCGGCTCAGCGTTTGCGAGCCGGGCGCGCCGGGTGCGGACGGGTCGACGTAGGGCGTTTGCGAGACACCGACGCAGGCAGCGAGCCCCACGCCGAGCAGCAGCGCGAGCGAGACCAGGCGAAGGGCGGGGATCATGCGCGCGCTCCTACCACCACATGCTCGCCGACAGCGACAGCGTGTCCGAGTCGGGGTCGACGGTCGGATCCGGGCGCGGCGGGTAGCCGCTGCGCACGACCACGTTGTCGCCGTAGAACCAGTGCGAGTACTGGAGCACGACCTGGTCGTGCGACTGCCAGCCGGTGCGGAAAATCAGCCGTGGCGACACGATCGCGAACGCCGTCGACGAATCCTTCAGGTTCGGCGCCACCTGGTCGAGTCGCATCGACGCGGCCATGAACGGGAGAAAGCTGTAGGTCCCTTCCAGGCCGTACTTGAACTTGTTCACGCCGTCCCAGAGCTTTCCATCCTTGCGCCCGGCGGCCACGAGCGAAGGCGGCACGCGCGTCTTGTCGTCGCTCTGCACGCCCACGTCGAGGAAGTACGCGCTCACGATGATGTCGGGCCCGTCGCCGGCAAACGGAACCGGATAGCTCACCAGGCGCCCGACGCTGAGGTCGTACTGCGCGCCGAGGATCGCGAGCTGGCCGTTACCGGCGCTCGCGGGGCCGAGGTAGTTGTCCATCAACCCCTTGCCGCCCTTGGTGTTCAGGACCTCCACGATGCGGCCGACGACGCGCGCGTGGTCGGCGTCGACGAACGAGTAAGCGCCGTAGAAATGGCCGAACCGACCGAGCGTGAGGCGTAGATCGGCGGCGTAGATGTTGATGCGGCCGTCGGGGTACTGCGAGCCCGTGGCGCGATCGTCCTGCTCCCAGATCGTGAGCCCGTGCAGGCCGAAGGTCGCGAGCTTCTTGTAGCCGACGCCCGCGTGGAAATGCGACACGAAGCTCGAACCTTCGCGTGGGTCGGCGAAGGCGTTCCAGCCCTCGGGCGAGATCTGGCTCGAGGCCTTGTTGCTCTGGCCGGCGATGCCCTGCTCGAGGATCAACGTCCAGTCGTCGAAGGCCATGCCTGCGGTGATGTGCTCGCCCACGCCGTTCAGGCGCGCGATGAACGGCGTGCCGTAGCGGCCTTCGTCGTACTCGCCCGCCACGCCGTAGCGATTCGTGAACGCGCCGACGTTGAACGTGAGGCGCACCTTCTCGCCCACCTTCGGCCGCACGGTCACGAACAGGTCGTAGATGCCCGGCTGCGATTGCGGATCGTAAAACCCGGACGAAACGTTCGGCACCGTCGCGACCAGGCTCGCCGTGCCGGTCACGACGTCGTTGCCGTACGAGAAGTTGAGCTGGCCGTACGGTGTCGGGACGACACCCGTGTGCGAGAACGTTTCGAGATCGTCGGGGACGGTGGGCGGCGTGTGCAGCACGAGCTTGCTCTGCCCGGGGCGTGGGTCGGGACGACTGTTGAAGCCGACGCGCAGCGGAGCCGTGAGGGTGCCGTGGAAATCGAAGCGCCAATCGGCGCCGGCGGGCTCGCCCATGAGCGGCGTGGTGCCGCCGGGCAGCGCTTGCTGAGCGGGGATCTGCGGGTCCATACCCAGCGTGGCCGGGGGGTCGTCGCTCTGCACGGTCTCGGCGGCGTGCGCCGTGAGCCCGGGCGCCGTCGCTGCGGCAAGCGCCGCGAGACCCAGCCCGATGTGGGGTTTCATGCGGATATATCCTCGGTGAAAGCGCATGCGGGTCATCGTCACCACCACATGTTGAAGTTGAGCGCGACCATCTGATCGTCGATCTTTCCGTACGCGTAGCGGGGGTTCATGCCGTCGAGGTGCGTGTGCGCGCCCAGGAACCACTTCACGTAGCTGAGCGAGATGGTCTCGTGGCTCGTCCACCCGCTCTTGAATTGAATCCACGGTGCGAGGACCGTGAAGGTTTGGTCGGGGTCGATCGAGCTCGGTACGACCTGGTCGGCCCGGATGCCCGCGCCCATGAAGGGCAGGAACGTGTACGTGACCTTCGCGCCGTACTTGTAGCGGGTGCGATCGAACGCCGGCTCGTTGCTGGTGCTCGTGCCGATGTTGAAGCCGGCGTCGATCTGGATGTCCGGCCCCTGCCCGTCGAACGGCTCCGGATTCAGCATGAACGACGCGACGCTCATGCTGTAGGAGATGCCGGCGATCCACAGCTTGCCGGTGCCCTGCGTCGTGAGCCCCCACCACGAGCTCGTGAGGCGCTCGCCGTCACCGCCGAACGTGATGAGCCCCTTCAGCGTGTCGGCGTAGTGCCCGGTGATGTACGCGGCACCGATGCCGAGCACACCGTAGGCGCGGCTCGTCATCTTGGCGTCGGCCGCGTACACGCGGATGCGGCCGTCGCGCACGTAGCATTCGTTGAGCTCCTGCGTGGTCTGAAGGTCGCAGGGATCTTCGATCGTGGTGCCCTGCTTGCGCTGGACGCGGTCGTCCTGCGCCCAGTTGGTGAGGTAGTGCACCTCGGTCTGGAGCTGGATGTCGCCCTTCTGGATCACCCCGAAGTGGAGGTGATGCACGAACGCGCTCGGCCACGACGGATCGCCGCCGTCGCCGCCGTTGCCGATGCCCTTCACCATGTAGGCAGGCATGAAGCCGACGCGCGGCCCGCCGGTGTTGTGGATGCCCTGCTCCGCGACGAGGGTGACGCGGTCGGAAAGGTCGTACTCGGCGACCGTGGTCTCACCGGCGCCCTGCACCCAGCCGGCGATGGGGTTCGTGTAGAAGCCGCCGCCGTAGCGGCCAAGCGCTCCGTACGTGCTGGTGAAGAAGCCGACCGTGAAGCCGAGCCGGAACTTGCCGAGCGGCGGCGCCCGGAACTTCAGGAACATGTTGTTCAGGAACCACTGCCCCTGCGGGTACTGCGAAGGGGCCGAGGGGTTCCAGCTGTCGATCGAGACGGTCGCCGTGACGAACTCGTTGCCGTAGCTGAAGTTCGCGCCGATCCAGTTGCCAGGCAGCGAGTTCGTCGAGGGGAACGCCGCGTACTCCTCCACGACGCTCGGCGGCGCGTGCAGCACCATGCGCTTCTGCCCGGACTGCTCGTCGATGCGATGGTTGATGCTCGCCTGGAGCGTTGCGCTCATGTAGCCGGAGAACGTGAACGTGAAATCGTCCGTCGGCGCCGGCGCGTTGAAAGCCGGCGTCATCCCGCCCGGGTACGCGCCCTGGCGCGGCGCGTAGGGCGAGAGGCCGAGCCCCTCGTATCTGCGATAGCCCGGCACGTAGCCCGCGGGGTCGAGCTCGTCCTTCTTCAGGAGTGGCCGCGTGCGGGGCGGGGGCGGGGGAGGTGGCAGCTTCGATGCGGCGGCACCCGGAGCGGCCGGCGGCGCGGGCGCGGGAGCCGGCGGCGTCGGCGCGGCTGGGTCCAGCGGGGCCGTGTTGCGATTGACCTGCGCACCTGCGTTTTCCGGGAGCAGCGCGTCTTGCGCGAGCGCGGGACGAACGCTCGCGAGCGTCGCGACACCGAGCGCCACGAGGGCGAGCGAGCCCCGCCGTGCCCTTCGGCCCACTACGGCGTTCTCCGATAGAAGCGCACGTCGTCGACCCAGAAATCGATCGTTCCCTGCGGCCAGAGGAAGCGCACCATCGTGACGGCCGCGAGATCGAGCGCGCCGAACTCCTTGGCGTAGCCGTCCTGGTGGAGGTCGGTGAACGGGATCTTGTAGAACGTCCAGTCGGGGTTCAGCACGACCGGGTAGATCCACGGGTCGCCGCAGCGGTCACCGCCGTACGGCGGCTCCGGCCCGTTCTTCGTGTCGTAGCAGTAGTAGCCGTTCGTATCGTTCGCGAACGTGTAGAACGCGCAGCTGTTCGTACCGCGGTAGATCCCCTGCGAGTTCGCCGGTGTCGAGAAGCTGAGGTCGGGCGGCGTG
>Ga0315912_10002518_pt1 | contig 19347 bp, 18 predicted proteins | sample VfabasoilMG_FD_204469 | JGI IMG/M metagenome (GOLD analysis project Ga0315912, IMG submission 204469) | Garden soil microbial communities collected in Santa Monica, California, United States - V. faba soil | ecosystem: Environmental > Terrestrial > Soil > Garden | place: USA: California...
GGCTAAATATGCTATCTAAATTTTCGCCATCTTGGTTGTTACTGGGGATCATCTTAACTTACTTCGGGATCGGCTACCTCTATGCCTCACGCACCCCCGCGTGGCAAGTGCCCGATGAGCCTGCACATTACAACTACATCCGACACATCGCCACCGAGCAGACCTTCCCTGTGTTGGAGCGTGGCGATTACGACGAAGCCTACCGCGCCGAGATCGTCTCGCGTAAGTTCCCCCCCGAACTGTCCATTGCGCCTATCGAATACGAAGATCATCAGCCGCCGCTCTATTACCTCCTCGCCGCGCCGTTGTTTTCAGTGACAGGTGGCAATGTGCTCGCGCTCCGTTTGTTCTCGCTGGTGTTGGGGAGCGGGGTGATCGTGTTCACCTATCTCGCCGCGCGTGAGGTCGCCCCACCGCTCATCGCGCTCACGGCCGCGGGCTTCGTGGCCTTTGTGCCGCAACATGTGGCAATGATGGCGGGCGTGAACAATGACGCGCTCGCTGAACTGCTGATGAGCCTCGGCCTATGGCTGACCTTGCGCGCCTCGCGCTTATACTATTTGGGGCAGAAACCCTGGGTGTTGGGCATCGTGTTGGGGTTGGCCTTTGTCACCAAATCCACCATCTATCCCTTAGCGGTCATCAGCGCGCTCATGTTGGCGCTCAAGGCGCGACGTGAACACTGGCGGTGGGCCGATTGGTTGACCGTGAACTTGCAGGTGTATGTCCCCGCGCTCTTTTTTGGCGCGCTATGGTGGGGGCGCAACCTCGCCGTGTATGGCGGCTTAGACTTTCTCGGCTTGCAACGCCACAACGAAATCGTCTTAGGACAACTCCGCACCGCCGAGGCCCTCGCGATGTGGGGCACAACAAAATATATCAGCGATTTTTTCCAAACGACCTTCCAAAGTTTTTGGGGGCAATTTGGTTGGATGGGCGTGGTGATGGATGGGCGGGTGTAGTGGGCGTTGTTGGTGTATAGCGGGGTGATTGGCGTAGGCGTGCTGGGGGCATTTGTTGCTCGGGGAGGTGATTGGTTCAAGGCTGAGGAGCGGCGTGAGGCCGCCCTTCTTTTGGCGCTCACCCTCGGCCTCGCGGTGGCGCTGTATCTTTATTACAACTTGCTCTTTGTTCAGTTTCAGGGGCGTTATCTCTATCCGGCCTTGCCCGTCATTGCGCTGGGGGCCGCGCTGGGGCTAAGGCAGTGGGGATTGTGGGCTAGGGCACACGACCTTGGATTGTGGCTGATGTGTTTAGCACCGATTGGCCTGATGGCGGTGTTGGATGTAGTTGCCCTCTATCGGTTTGTGATCCCACAATTGAGTTAAGCCCTCATCCCTCTCTCCGGCTCACTCACGATCTTCCACGCTCCACTCTCGGGCTCATGCAACAGCTCAAAAACGCGCTCCCCGGTGGTCATCACTAAAAAGTGACGCCCGTCAGCGGCTGACCAGTGACGCCCAACACTGGTGACTGGCCGCGCTCGGCCGCGCCAAGTGAAGCTCAAGACGGTGATCTCGCCCGTCTGATCAAAACGTGCTTCAACAGTGGTCGTTTCCATGAAATACGAGAAGGCAGTTGGCAGAAAGCAGTGAAATGCGCCTCTGCCTACTGCTTACTGCTCTGCTTATCGCTTTCCAAAAAGTCCCACACCATCTGCAATGCCGCTTCCGCCGAGTCGGCTTTGTTCTGCTCGCGGTCGCCGCCCCAAATAAAACGCTCGGCGCGCTCAAAGTTATCCGCCGCCACCGCCACCCACACCAAGCCGATCGGTTTGCCCGGCATCCCGCCACCTGGCCCAGCGATGCCCGTGATGGCAACGCCAATATCTGTGTGCAACGCCTGCCGCGCGCCACGCGCCATTTCGCGCACAGTGGCCTCGCTCACCGCGCCTTGTTGGATCAACGTCGTGTGTTGCACGCCGAGTAGTTGTTCTTTAGCATCGTAGGCATAGGCCACGATCCCGCCGAGAAAATAGTCGCTACTGCCCGGCACATTGGTTAGGCGATGACTGACTAGCCCGCCGGTACATGATTCGGCGACCGAGAGGGTGAGATGCCGTTGGGTGAGACTGTGACCGATGAGTTCTTCGAGGGAGGGCATAAATTTTACGAGTGCGTTATCTGAAGATTTGGCAAGCAACTGCCCCAGTTCATTTCAACCCATTTTTCAAGAGTGTTGCGGGGACTCGTTCTTCACGTTAGGTTATTATACGTTACCTCGCTAAAGCCTAGACCTCGCGGTAGGTCTTTGTTAGGAATTCAGCATATTTACCAGTCTGCGCTACAATTACTGTCATGACTTCCCTCACCTCGGAACAATTTGGGCAGTTGCAGACTTTGGCACAAACCACGCATCTCACGCCGTTGGGGGTCAATTCGCCGGTGTTTGATGCGCTCGTGGCCAGTGGTCTGGATCAACTTCAACAATTGGTCACGGAGCAATTTCGTTCAGAGGGCGAAATTTTGTTACAGGAAGCCTTGCCTGGCGAGGCGCTCTATATTATTCGGGCAGGGCGCGTCGTAGTGGCCAAAGATATTTTCAACGCACCGACCATCTTAGGCGTGCGCGGCGCAGGCGAGGTAGTGGGCGAGATGGCGCTCATTGATGGTTCGCCGAGCTCTGCCTCGGTGATCGTGTTGGAGGACGCGCATCTCTTCCGCCTGAGTCGCGAAGACTTTAAGCATTTAGTGCATGAACAACCTTCCGTCGCGTGGGGCATGTTGATCGCCTTATCCGGGCGGTTGCGCGAATCGGATAACGCGCGGCGCACCGAAGTCTTCATCGGGCGGCAACTGGCGGGGCAAGTGACGCAACTGCAAACCGAGCAAGAACAACAACGCGAATTGCAACGTCTGCGGGACGAGACGAGCAGTTTTATTGTGCATGACCTCCGTAATCCACTCAATGTGATCATGGGTTATATCAATTTATTGGAGATCAGCCTCGCGGCGGCTGATCGCGAGAAGAACGGTGATATTCTCCAGATCATCCACGCGAATATCGAACGGTTGTTGCGCTTAGTCAACGAACTATTGGAGTCGGCGCGGCTCGAAGCAGGCGACTTCCCGCTCCAACTAACGGCGGTAGACCTCATGCCGCTTTGCGAGCGTTTGGTGAAACGGTTGAAATTGCAACAACAAAATGGGCTGACGATAAACCTGCGGCTTGATCCACAGTTGCCATTGCTATCCGCCGACGCTGAATTGATTGACCGCGTGTTGACCAACCTGACCGACAATGCCCTTAAATATACGCCGCCCGATGGGCGCATTACGCTAGCCGCGCAGTTGCTCCCCACTGGCGAGATGGCCCGCATCAGCATCAACGATACTGGCCCTGGCATCCCGCCCCAACATCGCGAACGCATCTTTGAGCGTTTCGTGCAGGTCGAGGGTGAGCGGCTCAAGCGGCGCGGCTTTGGGTTAGGGCTATTATTTTGCAAACTCGCAATCGAGGCGCACAAGGGGCGCATTTGGGTGGAAGATGGCGAAAATCAGATCGGCACCCAATTTGTTTTCACCTTGCCGATCGCGCCAAGTTGAGGGGGCATGACCAAGATCCTGCCGGACAGTGACATGTCCGCTCCACCACCTCCCGAACTGCTCTCTGAAATTCATCATCTCCGGCGACAAGTTGCCAGTTTAGAAGCGGAACTCGCAAAGAAACAGGCCTATGTGGAGGCCGAAGCACGCTTGTTGCAAATTGAGCGCGCGCGCCACCAAGCCGAAGAGGCCTTGCGGCAGAGCGAAGCGCGCTTGCGCCTGGCCCTCAACGCCGCGCGCATGGGCACTTGGGATTGGGATGTGCAGACCAATCAGATGACCTGGTCGGTGGGGCTGGAGGCCGTCTTTGAAATTGAAGAGGGCACCCTCGGCAAGACCTTTGCCGACTACATCAATTTGATCCATCCCGCCGACCGCGAAACGACGCAGACCATGATCCAATATGCGTTGTCCGGGCGGTTAGAGCCCTATATTGTGTCGCATCGGATCGTGTTGCGTGACGGCGCAGTGCGCTGGTTGGGCGGGCAAGGCACAGTGATCCGGAATGCCGCCGGCGAACCGGTGCGCCTCATTGGCACCATTGCCGATGTCACTGAACGCCGCCGCATCGAAGACTCCCTGCGCGAGTCGGAGCGCCGGTTCCGGGATATGCTCGAAAACGTGCAATTGGTGGCGGTGATGCTCGACACACGCGGGCACATCTCCTTTTGCAACGATTATCTCCTCACCCTCACCGGTTGGAAACGCGTGGAAGTGATGGGCGAAAACTGGTTCAAGATGTTCATCCCGCCGGCGCAAGGCGCGGAAGAATTTTTCTTTGAATCGCTCCGCGCCGGAATGATTGGCGCGCACTTTGAGAACGACATCCTCACACGCGATGGGCACCGCAAACGCATCGCGTGGACGAACACACTGCTCCACGACCCGGCGGGGCAAGTCATCGGCACCACCAGCATCGGGGAGGATATTTCAGAGCGGTATCGCGCCGAAGAAGCGTTGGCGAAGAGTGCCCAGACCAATCGCGCTTTGCTCGACGCCGTGCCAGATTGGATCTTCCGCCTGAACCAGCATGGCGTGTTTATAGATTTCAAGCCCGCCAAAGAAGATCCCAGTGGCCTCTATCGCATCGCCAGCGATGTCGTCGGGTTGTCGGTCAACGAAGTCTTTGCGATAGATGTCGCCGAACTCATCCGGCACTATTTAGATCGCGTGCTTCAAACGGACGACATTGCCATCTTTGAATATCGGCTCGACATCCTGGGCAATGTGCGCGAGTTTGAAGCGCGCATGGCGGTCAGCGGGCGCGACGAGGTTGTGACCATCATGCGCGATGTGACGGAAGGCCGCCGCGCCGAACGCCGCCGCAACGCGCAATTCGCCGCCACGCGCGTTTTGGCGCAGGCCACGACCTTGGCCGAGGCCTACTATCAACTTCTGCAATCTATCGGGATCAGTTTGGGGTGGGGCATGGGCGCTTTTTGGCGGGTGGATGAAGACCACCATTGTTTACGTTGCCAAACGGTTTGGTTCACTCCAGAAACAGCGGGCGAGGAGTTCCGCGCTTTTTGCCGCACGAACACCTTTGTATATGGCGAAACCATCTTGGGGCAGGTATGGCAAAACAATTTGCCCGAAGCGATCATCACCAGCCTATTGCCGCGCCGCGCCAGCATTGTGCGCGACGCTGGCTTTCGAAGCACGCTCAGTTTCCCGATCGCCTTAGGTGATGAAGTCCTAGGGGTGATGGAGTTTTTCAGCGCCGACACCGATCCGCCCGATGCCGAAATGGTGGATGTAATGGTGGCGATTGGTAGTCAGATCGGCCAGTTCACCGAACGCAAGCGGGTGGAACAAGATGTCATCCGCCAAAAAGAAGCCGCCGAAGCCGCCACCCGCGCCAAGTCGGCGTTTCTCGCCAGCATGAGCCATGAGATCCGCACCCCTATGAACGGCGTGATCGGTATGGCCGAACTGTTATTGAAAACTGCGCCGCTCTCCGCCGAACAACGTTACTTTGCCGATACCATTCGCTCGAGTGGTAACGCACTCCTAACTATCCTCAACGACATTTTAGACTTCTCCAAGATCGAAGCCGATAAATTGGAGATCGAGCGGCATCCGTTGGATGTGCGCGAGTGCGTGGAATCAGCCTTGCAAATGCTCGCGCCGCAAGCCGCTCAACGCCATCTGGAATTGGCCGCGTTGATCGCGCCCGATGTGCCAGCGGCGATCAACAGCGACATCACCCGCCTACGCCAAATCTTGGTGAACCTACTCGGCAATGCCGTGAAGTTCACCGAACAGGGCGAGGTGGTAGTGAGCGTGAACAAAGCCATCGAGGTCGAGGCGCTCAAATTTGCCGTGCGAGACACTGGCCTGGGCATCCCCTCCGATCGGTTGGATCGCTTGTTTCAATCGTTTAGCCAGGTGGACACCTCGACCACGCGCAAATATGGTGGGACGGGGTTGGGCTTGGCGATCAGTAAACGCTTGGCAGAGATGATGGGGGGGACGATGTGGGTGGAGAGCACGGGCCTCCCTGGGCAAGGTTCGACGTTTTTCTTCACCATCGTTGCCGACAGCGCGACGCTCCCGGAACCGCGTTATCGTGTGCCCCGTCAACCGAACTTTCAGGATAAGCATTTGTTGGTGATAGACGACAACCCCAATCAGCGCCAAATGGTGCGCTTGTTGACTGAACCTTGGGGGATGATCACCCTCGAAGCTGAAACACCCGAAGCGACCTTAACTCTGTTGCGTGCGGCCCACCATCCGTTTGAAGTCGCGCTGATCGATCTAGGGTCGTCGGAAGCCGAAGCGCTCCAACTGGCTGAACGTATTCATGCGGTGATGCCTGACTTGCCCTTGGTACTGATGACCTCGCTTTCCGCGACAGCGCCGGTCGCCGCGCCCGGCGAGTTCAAGGCGCTCATTAGCAAGCCTGTCAAGGCCTCGCAACTGTATAATGTCCTGTTGAGCCTGTTCACAGGTGAATTCCCGTTGCTGACTGAAACCACTCCCGTGCCGGAGACGCCGCTGGCGGAGCGTCTGCCGTTGCGGATTTTGGTGGCCGAAGACAACTCCACCAATCAGCAACTCGCCTTGTTGATGTTGGAGCAATTGGGTTATCAGGCCGACTTGGCGCAAAACGGGCGGGAGGCCATCGAGGCCTTGCGTGCCCAACCGTATGATTTGATCTTGATGGACGTGCAAATGCCAGAGATGGATGGCTTGACGGCTGCACGGCTTATCACCACTGAATGGCCACTTGAGACGCGCCCGAAAATTATCGCGGTGACGGCGAACGCTATGCGCGAAGATCGTGAAGCCTGCCTCGCTGCGGGTATGAACGATTTCGTGAGTAAACCAATCAACTTCACCGAGTTGCAAAACACATTAGAGCGGGTGGGGAGCCAGGTCACGCCCCACCCAACGCCGTCCCTCGCTGTGCTAGTTGCGCCCGCCCCACCGGCTCGTAAACCAGCTTTCCAAGACTTGGCCATACTTGACCCCATTGAGTTAGCGAAGTACAACAAACTCACTAAGCCCGGTCGCCCAAATTTAGTGGGGCGGATGATAGAAGCTTTCTTAAAAGAATTGCCGGAAATGATCACGAACCTGCAAGCCGCGCTGGAAGCCGGTGATGTCACCGCGCTCCGCTCGGCGGGGCATAAGCTCAAAGGCGCGAGCCTGACAGTGTGCGCGCCGCGTTTGAGCGCTCTCGCGACCGAATTGGAAAATTTGGGGCGGGCCGAAAAGATCGACGAAGCGCAGGCGTATCGCGCCGAATTAACGACTGTGAGCGATCTCACGCGCGCGGCGCTGGAAGCGGAAAAGAGTCAATTGACATGAGCCTCTTAGTCGTTGACGACTCCTTAACTCAACAAGTAGTTCTCACCTCCATCTTGGCCGCAGGGGGGCACGAAGATGTCATCACCGCCGACTCTGCCACAGAAGCCTTTGAGCAATTGGGCGTGGGCATTAATGCGCCCTTTGTGAGCGGCATTGATTTGATCCTCATGGATTTAGATATGCCGGGGATCAACGGCTTGGAGGCGTGTCTCCAGATCAAAGCCGTGCCCCATCTCGCCGACATCCCGATCATCGTGGTCACGGCCAGCGCCGAAGACGCCACGTTACAAGCGGCGTTCGACGCGGGCGCGATGGATTACATCGCCAAGCCACCCAATGCCATCGAACTGATGGCGCGGGTGCGGTCGGCGCTTCGCCTCAAGCGCGCTATTGATGAGCGCCAAGAACGTGAGAAGCGTTTGGAACTTACTTTGGCGCAATTGCAGGCCGAGCAAGAAAAGAGCGAGCGGCTACTGCTCAACATCTTGCCCGCACCCATCGCCGAGCGCCTCAAGAAAGGCCAACAGGTCATCGCCGATAGTTTTGCGGCCGTCACCGTCTTGTTTGCCGATGTCGTAGACTTCACCCATTACGCCAGTTCGGTGCCGCCCGAAACGCTGATCGAACGACTCAACGATCTATTTCAACGCTTTGATCATCTGGCGGTGCGCTATGGGGTGGAGAAGATCAAGACCAGTGGCGACGCTTATATGGCCGTCTGCGGCGTCCCGGTCGCGCGCCCCGACCACGCCGAGGTGATGGCCGAATTTGCGCTCGACATTCAAGCCGACTTGAGTGCGACCACCAGCGAGCTCTCCCTCGTGCGGATCGGCATTCATTCGGGGCCAGTGGTGGCAGGCGTGATCGGCGCGCAGAAATTTATTTATGATGTCTGGGGCGATACGGTGAATGTAGCGAGCCGGATGGAAAGTCATGGCGCGCCGGGCGGGATCCAAATGACCGCCGCCACACAACAACTCTTGGAAGGGCGCTATCTCTTTGAGCCGCGCGGCGTGATTGCGGTGAAAGGCAAGGGGGAGATCGAAGCGTATTTGTTGACCGGCCGCAAAGGCTAGCGAGTGACTATCCCGGCGCGCCTCGTTGAGGTTTTACGCTCGGCCAAAGCCGTGGCCGTACTCACCGGCGCTGGCATCTCGGCCGAAAGTGGTGTGCCCACTTTCCGCGACGCGCAAACGGGTTTGTGGGCCAAATATCAACCCACCGAACTCGCCACCCCCGAAGCGTTCCGGCGTGACCCTCAGTTGGTCTGGGATTGGTACGACTGGCGGCGCAAAACCATCGCTAAAGTGCGCCCCAACGCAGGGCATCTGGCGCTGACGCGTATGGAGCGTCAGCTCACCACACAAGGGGCACAGTTCACCCTCATCACGCAAAATGTAGATAGCCTGCATCAACTCGCCGCGACGCATAATGTCGTGGAACTGCATGGCAATTTGTATCGCGTAAAGTGTTTTGCAGAAGACCGCCCGATTGAGTTTTGGGAAGCGGGTGAGGTGACGCCTCCCCGTTGCCCAGAATGTGGTGGCCCATTGCGCCCCGCTGTGGTGTGGTTTGGCGAGGCCTTGCCGTCCGACGCTTTCAACCACGCTTTGCAAGCCGCCGCGCAGTGCGAAGTGTTTTTCTCCATTGGGACTTCCAGCATCGTTGAGCCAGCCGCATCCTTGCCCCGTTTGGCGTTGGAATACGAAGCAGTGGTGGTCGAGATCAACCCCGAAGAAACGCCGCTTACGGCCTCGGCGGCTTACATCTTGCGCGGGCGCGCTGGAGAAATTTTGCCAGAGTTGGTGAAGGAGGTGTGGGGGTAAGGTTTGTTATCAGAGTTTAATTATACATAAAACTGCCTCCTGGCGGTTTTTTTTATTTAATATTTCGGAAAATCAATTTTTTATTCAAAATTATTAAAATAACTATTGACAAAACTTAAAAATAATATAATATATATTCAATAACGGCGAATAAATATCAATAAAACGAACCCTGACTTCAAGAAATATGCACCCTATCTTAGGAACCTGCCCAGTTTGTAACGAAACGCTCACTGTCACCCGTCTGCACTGCCGCAATTGCGACACGACGATTGACGGCCAATTTTCAGTGGGTGCTTTTGAGCAACTTTCACCTGAACAATTGGCTTTTGTGGCCACCTTCATCCGGTGCGAGGGCAAGCTCAACCGCATGGAAAAAGAGATGGGCTTGTCGTATCCCACCCTGCGCCTACGTCTCAATGAACTGCGTAAGGCAATGGGTTTTGAAGTTGAGCAAGACGACACCTCCCCGGCGAGCATCAGCGAAGAAGAACGTCATCAAGTTTTAGATGACCTCTCCGCCGGACGCATTACCTCTGAAGCCGCGATGCGCTTGTTGCAAGGCGGATAACACCCTCACCCCGAGACCCCTCTCCCCAAGCATATTTTCGCTTGGGGAGAGGGGAGTAATGATAAGGAGACTCTCATGACCCCTGACCGCACGACCTTACTCAATCGCGTTGCCGCTGGCGAACTCTCCGCCGAAGAGGCCGCGCGCTTGTTGCAACCGGCCCCCATTCGCTCCAAAGCGGAACTCGCCCAACACTGGCTCCGTGTGCGCATCACCAATTTGGAGACCGGCAAACCCAAAGTCAATGTCAACTTGCCACTCACTTGGGTAGAAATAGGCTTGAAGTTGGGCGCGCAACACGAGCCGCAGTTGGCAGGCATAGATTTCTCCGACATCCTCGCGCAAATTCGCGCGGGTGCGAGTGGTAAGTTGATCGAAGTTGAAGAACTCGATAAAAACGAACGCGTCGAAGTTTTTGTAGACTAATCGCACTGATTTCATTTTCAATAAGGCCCCCCTCATGGCAGACTCTCGTATTCAAAAACTGGCTTCGATCCTCGTCCATTACTCGCTCGAAGTAAAAGCCGGTCAACAACTCGCGATCATGACCACGCCACTCGCCGAAGAGCTCACCCTCGCCGTGTACACCGAAGCGATCAAGACCGGCGCGCATGTCACTACCCTCATCCATGTCCCCGGCGCGCGTGAAGCCTTGCTCAAACACGGCAACGAGGCGCAACTCACCCGCGTCCCGCCCGATCTCAAAGTCGTGGTGGAGACCTTTGATGCCTTGCTTAGCATCGGTGCCGAATACAACACGCGCTCGATGAACGGCGTCTCGCCGGAGCGCATGGCGCTGGCGCATAGTTCCCAAGGGCCGTTGCTAGAGACCCTCGGTCAGCGGTTTGCCAACAAGGAATTTAACTGGGCCTTCACCGTCTTCCCCACCCAAGCCGCCGCGCAAGAAGCTGATATGAGTCTCGCTGACTACTGTGAGTTTGTGTACGGCGCGGGCCTACTCAATGAAGCCGATCCGGTGAGTTTGTGGAAGGCGGAAGGCGAACGACAAAAGCGTCTCATTGAATGGCTGGCGGGTAAAGACCACGTCACGCTCAAAGGTTCGAACATTGACCTGACGCTCTCCATCGCCGGACGCAACTTCCTCGAAGCCAATGGCCGGGCCAATTTCCCCGATGGCGAAATTTACACCAGCCCGGTCGAAGACTCGGTCAATGGGTGGGTGCGTTTCCGCTATCCCGCCATCTATGCCGGGCAGGAAGTGGTAGATATTGAATTGTGGTTTGAGAACGGCAAGGTCGTGAAAGAGAAAGCGGCGAAGGGGCAGGAACTGTTGACCTCGCTCTTGAATCAATACGAAGGGGCGCGCGTGTTGGGCGAACTAGGCATTGGCACGAACTACGGCATCCAACGCTTTACCAAGCATATCCTCTTCGACGAAAAACTCGGCGGCACCATCCACCTCGCCGTTGGGCGCGGCTTCCCCGAAGCGGGCGGGAAGAACCACTCTAGCCTGCATTGGGATATGTTGTGTGACATGGCCGAGAGCGAGATCACGGTGGACGGGGCGTTGTTTTATAAGAACGGTAAACCTGTAATTTAGTGAACAGTGATCAGTAACCAGTCATCAGTGTGACAAATACTGATCACTGATTACTGACCCCTGATCACTCACCCTTTTATGGACGAAATCACCTTAACCACCAGCGACACCCCGGACATCCGCCTCACCCACGTCGGCGGCGATCTACGCTTATCAGGGTGGGAGCAAAACTTCTTTCAGGCCGAACCCGGAGACACCATCACCGCCGAACAGCGTGATGGCGAAATCTGGGTGAACTGTCGGGAAGACGCGGTCATTCGCCTGCCCCGGCGGGCGCGCGTCAAGATCGAACACATTGGCGGTGACGCCAAGATTAAGACACTGGACGAGGCGTTGACCATCGAATATGTAGGGGGCGATTTGGTCTTGCGCCAAGTGGCGACCACGACGTTGCAACGGGTGCAAGGCGACCTAAGCGCCAAAAAAGTGCAAGGTGCGTTGCAGATCAAACACGTGCAAGGCGATGCCTCCGCACGGAGCGTGACGGGTGATTTAACGATTGAAATCGCGCTGGGCGACATCTACCTGCGCGAGGTGGGCGGGAACATCGCCGCGCGCTCACAAGGCGATCTATCGCTCAATGTCGCGTTCAAAGCCGGCAATACCTACACCTTAGAAGCTGGTGGCGATTTGCAATGCCGCGTGCCCGACAACGCCTCGGCGCGGTTGACCTTGCAGTCCGGTGGCTCGATTGAGGTCACGGTGCCTACCGCGCAAACGATGGGTAGCGCGGATCACAAAGAAGTGACGTTGGGCAATGGCGAAGCGCCCGTGACCTTGCAAGCCGGAGGCGACATCGCCATCAACAGCCTGGCCAGTGATCCAGACGCGATGGGTGAGGTGGGCGCGCATTTCGGCGAAGAATTTAGCGTGATGGCTGAAGAATTCTCCGCACAGATCGAGACGCAAATCGAAGCGCAGATGGCCGACTTTAGCAAACAACTCGCTGAACGCTTAGGCGATTTGGGTAATCTTGGCACGATGGGCAACAAGGCCGACGAGATCGCCGCGCGCGCCCGCCGCGCCGCCGAACGCGCCGCCGAAACGGCGCAACGCAAAGCCGAGCGCGCAAGTGAAGCCGCGCAACGCAAAGCCGAAAAAGCCGAACGCCGCTCGGCATGGACGTTTCAATTTGGGCCGCGCCCGCCGACGCCTCCCACCCCTCCCCGTCCGCCGATGCCGCCCATGCCCTCGCGTGCGCCCACGGCCGAGCCAATCTCGAATGAAGAGCGCATGGCAATTTTGAAGATGGTTGAGCAAGGCACCATCAACGTCGCTGACGCCGAAAAACTATTGGCGGCCTTAGACGGCAAGGCATGACCGCGGCCGCCGCATTTAACAACCCCGAACACCGCAACGGCCTCCAGCCGGTTGACCTGAGTCGCCATTTGGGCGGGCTCGCTAACTTAATGCACGTTTGCTTTGGCCTAGAGATGGATGCCGATGGGCGCGGGCTGGTGCGCGAGATGCAGTTCCTCAGCCACTTTGGCCCGTTGTTTGGGATGTTGAATGCGCTCGTGGGCGAGGAACATCGCCTCTGGCCGTGGGGCTTAGGGTTTGTGTGGGTGGAAGAGGGGCAAGTGGTGGGGAGCGTCAGCACGCAACGGGTCGCGGCGCGCCCGACCCATTGGATCATCGCCAACGTTGCGGTGCATCCCGACCATCGGCGGCGTGGGTTGGCTTTGGCGCTCATGCGGGCCACGTTGGATTTTATTCGCGGACAAGACGGTCGGCGTGCTCTGTTGCAAGTGGATGATGAGAACGCCGCCGCCTTTGCGCTTTATCGTCGTTTGGGATTTGTCCATCTGCACACTCAATCCCATTGGTATCGGGGCGGACGGAGCACTTTGCCGCCCCATTACACTACCCCCTTCGATATTCGCCCGCGTTTACGGTCAACGTGGGAAGCGCACTGGGCCTTAGCGCAACAACTCCGCCCCCAGGGTCTGGTTTGGAATCGCCCGCTCGCCGAAAAATTTTTTCAATCTTCGGTGTGGCAAGAACTCGATTTATTTTTCGCGGGCAAGGCGCGCGAACATTGGGTGTCCGAAGCGGGTGGCGAGTTGCAGGGCGCGCTCACTTTGGAGACAGATTGGACGGAAGGCCACCAGCTGACCCTGCTCGTCCAACCGCCCTGGCGCGGGCAATTGGAACGGGCCTTGCTCACCCGTGGCCTGCGGCGCATGTCGCCCCGTGCTTCGTTTAGGATCGAATTTCCGGCGCATGAAGCAACGACCATCGCCGCCTTACGCGAATTAAATTTTGAGCCCATCCGCTCATTGCGGTGGATGCAGATGGAACTTTAGAAGACACAATACTCAATAGACAAGACTCAACCTCGGCCTCCTACGAGCTTTTCGAGACTAGGAAGACTGCTTCACTCGCAGAAACGCTCGTTCGCAGTGACTAGCCTGTATTGTGTATTGTTTTTTGTGTATTGTGGATGACTGGCTTATGACTGAACAAATGCACATTCTCCAACAAATTGATGAAGGGGCGATCAGCGCAACCGAGGGCATGCGTTTGTTGCGCGCCCTCGCCGAGCGGCTGGCCCCACCGCCTTCCGCCCCGTCCGATTTAGAAATCGCCAGTTGGAAACGCTGGTGGGAGATCCCGCTCGGGCTGGGCATTGCCCTGAGCGTGATCAGCGTGATTGGGTTATTTTGGCTTTACACGACGCAAGCTGGCGTGACCGGGTGGTTTATCTTGGTGACCTTGCCCCTCCTGTTCGGCGTAGCCTTGGCTTTTGTCGCGTGGGCCAGCCGGAGCGCCAGATGGTTACACATTCGCGTCAAGACCAACGATCCGGTCCTGCCGCGTATCGCGCTTTCATTTCCAGTGCCTATTCACCTCACGGCGTGGTTTTTGCGTACGTTTGGTGATCGCATCCCTAAGCTCAAAGACACGGGGGTAGACGAATTGATCATAGCCTTGGGCGAGAGCGCCACCCCAGAGACGCCACTCTACGTGAGCGTGGACGATAGCGACGATGGCGAACAAGTGCAAGTGTATTTAGGTTAATTCGGAGAGTCCTATGGCAACCGCAGAAGAACGCATGAAAATTTTGAAAATGATCGCCGATGGCAAAATCAGCGCTGAAGATGGCGCAAAATTGCTCACCGCGCTCACCGATAGCCGCAAGCCACCCACGCCCCCTGTGGTCGCGGGGAGCGAAGCGCGTTGGTTTCGCGTGCGCATCACCGACGGCAATACGGGCAAACCCAAGGTCAATGTCAACATCCCGGTTGGCTTGGTCAACGTGGGGATGAAGATGGGTGCGCGTTTTGGCCTCGAAGCCGAGCAAATGAACATGCTCAGCGAGGCGCTCAAGTCGGGCGCGCACGGCAAGATCGTAGACATCACCGATGAAGAAACCGGTGAGCATGTCGAAGTGTTTGTGGAGTAAAGATCATGACGCAATACGCGATTGAAGCGGAACACCTCAGTAAAAAGTTTCCGCAAAAACCAAGCGAGTCAACCGAAGCGGGAAAAAAAGGCTGGTGGCCGTTTGGACCGCGCCCAGCCCAGCGTTGGTTCACTGCCGTAGACGAGGTGAGCCTGCACATCCAAGCGGGCGAAGTATTCGGCTTGCTCGGCCCGAACGGCGCCGGTAAAAGCACCACCATTCGGATGCTCTGCACGTTGCTCGAACCAACCAGCGGCACGGCGCGCATCGCGGGCTATGACGTGGTGCGCGAAGCCAATCAGGTGCGCCAAAATTTGGGGACGGTGTTAGCGGGTGAACGGAGCATCTATTGGAAGCTGACCGGGCGCGAAAACTTGGAATACTTCGCCGCGCTCTATCACTTGCCGCCGGTCGTCGCGCAAGTCCGCATCCGCGAATTATTGGAACGCATGGAATTAACCACCCGTGCCGACGATTTGGTTGAGAAATATTCGACCGGCATGAAGCAACGCATCGTCATCGCGCGCGCCTTGCTCACTCGCCCGCCGATCATCTTGCTGGACGAGCCCACACTCGGCCTCGACCCGCAAGCTGCGCGCCGCGTGCGCGAATTGGTGAATGAACTCAAGGCCGAGGGGCACACGATCTTGCTCACCACGCATTACATGGAAGAAGCCGATCAACTCTCTGACCGGATCGGCATCATTGACCAAGGGCGCATCATCGCGCTGGACACGCCCGACAAGCTCAAGCAACGCATCGGGCAACAAGACGCTCTGAAACTGGAAGTGGCGGGCTGGCAAGAACCATTGAGTGAGCAATTTCAGGCGTTGCCCGGCGTGACCAAATTAGCGGCGCGCTACACCGGGGCCGATACGATCTGGGAAGTGAATTTGCAAAGCCCCAACAGCCGCGCCCTCTTGCCCAGCCTGATCGAACGGCTCGGTCAACACGGCGCGAACGTCGTCAATCTCAACATCGCGCGGCCCTCGTTGGAGGATGTGTTCATCAATCTGACAGGGAAGGCGTTAAGAGACTAAGCGCGTAATAAGCCTCACCCCCGACCCCTCTCCCAATCGCAACGGCACCGATTGGGGGAGGGGAGCAAACCAGACGCCTCTGGGCTACCCCCTCTCCTGAACGCAAAACAGCGTTCAGGAGAGGGGCAGGGGTGAGGCCGTTCTGCGCGTTTCTAAGAAACTACCATGTCTTCCTCTTACTTCCGCACTACCTCTCCCCTCACTCGGCATGGCTTTGGCGCTGAGTGGCGCGCCATGTGGACTGTGTTTTGGCGCGAGTGGATCATCTTTCGCCGCTATCCATCGTGGATCATCGCTTTGTTTATTTGGCCGGTGATCTTCCCCTTTGTGTATGTGTTTTCCGCGCGCGCCTTGGCCGGCCCCGATGGGAGCGGCATGGCCTTGTTCACGCGCGCCACTGGCACCACCGATCTCGTTGGCTATATCGCGGTTGGCACGACCGTGTGGATGTGGCAAAACGTGGTGTTATGGACAGTAGGCATGGCACTCCGCAATGAACAAACGCGCGGCACGCTCGAATCGAATTGGTTGGCCCCCACTTGGCGATTTTCGTATCTGCTGGGTGCCGGCATTTCGCAGATGATCACCATGGCGATCTTCATCGCGGTCGCGGCCGTGGAATTTGGGTTGTTCTTTGGCGTGCGCTATCAGGGCAATCCACTTTTGGTGTTGCTCATCTTTGCGGCGGCGATGCCCTCTATTTATGGCTTGGGCTTTGCCTTCGCCAGTTTGGTCATCACGGTCAAAGAAGCCAACGCCTTTGTCTTCCTAGTGCGGGGCTTGATCATGATCTTCTGTGGCATCACCTTCCCGATCAGTATCTTGCCCGGTTGGATGCAAACCGTCGCCAATTGGTTGCCGCCCACTTACATTATTCACGGCATCCGCGAAGCCGCCCTTAACAACGCCAACCTCGCCGCACTGTGGCCGGATATTCAAGCCTTGTTGCTCTTTGGAGTAGGGTGGCTGATCATTGGGTATTCAACGTTTATGTGGATGGAACGCCGTGCGCGGCAAACCGGCGCGATTGGAGAGTATTAAGCATGACCAGTTTATCGCAACCCAGTTGGGCTTCTCATGCGCGGGCACTGTGGGCCATCACGCGCAAAGATTGGCTCTACTTTTGGCGCTATCCGCTCAACGCGCTCTCGCTGGTTTTTCAACCCATCATTTGGCTCGCGCCGGTCTACTTCATGGGGCAAGTCTTCAGCACCAATGGGCAGGCGCAAGGCTTCGCCGGTTTTAGTGGGTCGAGTGATTACATGTCGTTCATCATCCTCGGCACGGCGCTCAACAACTTCATCCTCGTCGTGTTTTGGGGAATGGGGTACGCACTCAAGAATGATATGGACGCGGGTGTGTTGGAATCGAATTGGCTGATGCCCGTGCCGCGTTTATTATTGCTCACCGGGCACACCTTCACGAGCCTTGTCACCACCTCGTTGACGTCGCTTGCGATCATCCTCCTGGCCGCCCTCTTCTTTGGCTTTCACCCAACGGGGTCGGTGTGGTCAGCGATGCTGACGCTCTTACCCATGTTGTTTGGGTTGTATGGCTTTGGGTTCGCCTTTGCCGCGCTCGTGTTGTTATTGCGCGACGCCAACACGTTGGTAGATGTCGGCAGTTTTCTGGTGCAGAGCTTATCGGGCTCCAATTTCCCGGTCACGGCTTTGCCGCGCTGGCTCTTGCCCATCTCGTTAGCCTTGCCGCTCACCTATGGCTTTGATGCCGTGCGGGGTTGGTTGCTCAAGACCCAAACCTTGCTCCCCATCGAGACTGAGATCATGATCCTGATCGCGTTCATGGTGGTCATGCTGGTCTTCGGCGTATGGGCCTTCCGCTCCCTCGAACGCCATGTGCGCCAGACGGGGACGTTGGGGCAACACTAAATGATCCACGAATGGATACGAATTATTCGTGTCCATTCGTAGATCAATAATTATTTTCGATAACCATTAGTTCACAAAACAAGCGGGCTGAGCGTGTCGAAGCCGCCCCCTTCGACACGCTCAGGGCGCTTTCGTGAAGTACTGATAATGTCTACTGAAAACCTTATGAATACCCCCAACTGGAAACCCCGCTTCTTTACTATCTGGATCGGCCAAGCCATCTCGTTGTTTGGTAGTTCGCTGGTGCAATTTGCATTGGTGTGGTGGCTCACGCAAACCACTAAATCGGCGACGGTGTTGACGTTGGCAACGCTGGTGGCTTTACTACCGCAGATTCTCTTAGGGCCGTTGGCGGGCGTTTTAGTAGACCGTTGGAATCGGCGCTGGGTGATGATCATCGCCGATAGTGTCGTGGCGGCGTTCACGGTTGGCCTCGCGGTGTTATTTGCGTTAGGGCAACAACAAATTTGGCAGATTTACGTGATCATGTTCATCCGCGCCACCGCTACCGCCTTTCAATTTCCGGCGATGCAAGCCTCCACGGCTCTGCTCGTGCCGAAGGAACAGTTGGGTCGGGTGGCGGGCTTGCATCAAACCCTGCAAGGCGCGATGAACATTGCCGCCCCGCCCATCGGCGCGTTGCTCTTGCAATCCTTCCCATTGCAGAACGTGTTAGCGATTGATGTCGTCACCGCAGTCTTAGGCATTGCGCCGCTCTTCTTCATCGCCATTCCACAACCACCGCCGGCCGCCGCCACGTCAGGCGAGGGTGAAGCCTCGTCTTTCTGGGGCGAACTGCGCGCTGGGATTGATTACGTGCGGACTTGGCCGGGGCTGATGTTGTTGATCGGCTTGGCGATGATGCTCAACTTTTTACTTAACCCGGCGGGCGCGCTCATGCCGCTCCTCGTCACCCAACACTTTCAGGGCGGGGCCTATCATCTCGCCGCGATGGAGTCAGCGTTTGGGATCGGTATGGTAGTTGGCGGAGTCGTGTTGGGCGTTTGGGGTGGTTTTAAACGGCGTATCCTTACGAGTCTTGTGGGAATCATCGGTTTGGGGCTGGGCTTTACGCTGACCGGCTCGCTCCCCGCTGAATTATTCGTTGTGGCGGTCGGGGCGTCGTTTCTGACGGCCTGCATGATCCCGATCACGAATGGCCCAGTATTGGCCGCCTTACAAGCCATCGTCGCTCCGGAGATGCAAGGGCGCGTTTTCTCATTGGTGGGGAGTCTCTCGATGCTCATGTCGCCGCTCAGCCTGGCCTTTGCTGGCCCGCTCGCCGATTGGTTGGGTGTGCGCGTGTGGTTTATCGCGGGCGGCGGGGTGTGCCTTGTCTTGGGTGCGGCGTCCTTTTTCGTGCCAGCCCTGATGCATTTGGAAGATCATCACACGGCTACTGCGCCGGTGGGGGCGGAGGCTGTTTAAGCACGCATACGTCGTATGCTATTTATAGCAACGAATAATATGCGTGGTATGCGTACTCGAAAACCCTACAACTTAACCCGCGCTTCTGCGTAATAGATCGCGGAGGCTACTATGCAAAAAATTCTCATTCGCTGGTTAATCAATGTGGTCGCAATTTGGGTGGCGTTTAACTTCGTGCCGGGCATCGAGCCGATGCAGAATGGGTGGTTGCCCATCTTTGGCTTGGCGCTGATCTTTGGGTTGGTCAATGCCCTCGTGCGTCCGCTCA
>Ga0315912_10002519_pt1 | contig 19346 bp, 18 predicted proteins | sample VfabasoilMG_FD_204469 | JGI IMG/M metagenome (GOLD analysis project Ga0315912, IMG submission 204469) | Garden soil microbial communities collected in Santa Monica, California, United States - V. faba soil | ecosystem: Environmental > Terrestrial > Soil > Garden | place: USA: California...
TCGAGGGAACCGATCACTTCGACGACTACGTCGAGGCGATGACCTGGGCCCAGGACTACGCGGCCGAGAACCGTCGTTCGATGATGGATGCGGTGCTGCGCGTGATGCGGGAAGAGCTGCGTGCGTTCCAGCTGGGTGAGGTGGCGGTGAACTGCCACCACAACTACTGCACGCACGAGACGCACTTCGGCGAGGATCTCATCCTGACCCGCAAGGGCGCGGTGAGCGCGAAGCAGGGCGAGCTGGGAATCATCCCGGGATCGATGGGTGCGCGTTCTTTCATCGTTCGCGGCCTGGGAAATCCCGAGAGCTTCGAGAGCTGCTCGCACGGCGCGGGTCGCGTGATGTCGCGTACCGCGGCGCAGAAGCGCTTCACGGTCGCCGACCACGTGGCGGCGACCGAAGGCGTCGAGTGCCGCAAGGACAAGGACGTCATTGACGAAACGCCGGCCGCGTACAAGGACATCGACGCGGTAATGGCGGCGCAGCGCGATCTCGTGGAGATCGCGTACACCCTCAAGCAGGTGCTCTGCGTCAAGGGGTGAGTTGTATTGTTGATTGTTGATGTTCTGGGGGGCGGGTCGCGCAAGCGGTCCGCCCTTTTTCATTTCCGTGATTTAAAGAAGAAGTCGACCAGTGACTCCTCGGCACCGTATGGAATGTCGGGAGTCAGCAGCGCTGGCTGCTTCGCGCCCGACGGGCGTGTCAGCACGAAACGCGGCGTGACGACGATCAGCCCGGTATTGGTGAGAGTCGTGCGACGCGTGCCGCCACTCGAATTGGCGCGCACGCTGTCATTTGGGCCGATCACGCGTCCGAACCCGAAGTCCTGGATCACGGTGCTCATGACCACCGCGGATGAATAGGTGCCCGGTCCGACGGCAACGTACACATCACCGCCGAAATGCAGCGGATTGTCGGGCTGCGGTGGATACCAGGTTTCAATCTCGCCATCGACCACGGCGCCCACGACTTCGCCCCGGGCCGGATCCGCCGTGACCACGCGCTTGCGGTAGGTAGATGCCGTGCGCCAGCGCCTGGTCGCAATGTAGGGCATCACACCTTCGATCCACTGATCGTCATTGCCGCCGCCGTTGTCGCGCAGGTCGATGATGAGATTCCTGATGTGCCAGCGTTGCAGCGATTCGAACGCGGTACGGGTGAATTCGAGGACCTGGTCCTTGTCGCGCCAGGCGAACGAGCCCAGCTTGAGGATGGCGGTGCTTGTCGTCGACCCCGTCTTGTCGTCGGCCACGTAATCCAGTTCGAACTGCCGATCGAACTTCTCCTCGACCGTGAGCAGCTCCGGCAACCCGAAGCTGCCTTTGAAGCGCTGGGTACCCCCGGGGGCGAGCGTGAGGCTGTAAAAGCCCGGCGCGCCGAACATTTTCCAGTAGTAGAACCAGAAGCGGCGCGTCAGCAGATCCGCGCGGAACACCCGCGTGTCGCCATGCGCGCGCGCCATCATCTGTTCGCAGATCTCGTGGGCCGGCACGCCATCCATCTTGAGAATGAGCGCACCGTACTGAGGCAGCGCAAACGAGCTCCACGGCTTGTCGTTGCGCACACTCAGCTGGCACTCCGGTGTCACGCGGACCGCGAATGGGAAAAGAGTGCCGCCGCTTGCAAGATGCGCGCGAGTGTCACCGCGCCAGTCGACGAAGCCGACGAACAAATGACCGTCGGCGAGAATCGGATTGAGCGTGGCGAACAGCCGCCAGGCCGCGTCACGCTCCAGCGGCGCGGAGCGTTCGAGCTTGTCGTCGATGTCACGGATGGCGTCCTCGAGTGCCGCGAGGTCGGCCGAATGAGAAAGGTCCGCCGGCATGTCGTGGAGCGCGCGCTCGATTTCGCGCAGGTCGGCGCGCAGCTGGGTCGCGGTGAAAGTGGGCGCAGGTACCGGCGCGGCGGCTGGGCTCGGCGCGGGCAGGCCGATGAACAGAACGACCGCCAGGCGCGTGGCGCCGTGTGAAAAGATCATCGTGCTATTTCAGCACACGGCTCGCGGTTGCACGCGCCAGCAGAGCATCGCGGGCCGCGAGCAAGCTGGCGCGGCGCTCCGGCCGATCCCAATGAGGCCTGAAGCCGAGTATCACCAGCAATGCGAGTTCCTTTTCGGTGAGCCGTGTCAGCGGCCGCTGAAAGTACCGCTGCGCTCCGGCCTCGAATCCATAGGCGCGCCTGCCCAGGAAGGTCTTGCTGCAGGTCACGGCGAGTTGCTCCTCCATGGATAGATGCAGCCGCACGTACAGCCACCAGCGGAAGCTGGTTGCATTCCGTCGTAGTACAGAAACACCAGCAGCAGCGCGAGTACGATGCCGGCCACGCCCCAGCCGAGCACCTTGAGCGCGCGAATCAGCAAGCGGATCACGCGGCGAGCTTTTCGGCCGGATCGCGCGTCTTCGGCCGCCAGGTGCGGCTGTGCATCACCATGCGGTAGATGGCCTCGCAATCGCGGCGGAAAGTGCGCGGTGCGTAACCCACGTGTCGCAGCACGAGCCCATGGTCATGAAACACCACGCGCGCCGACACCGACAGCAGCGTGCGATGCAGGAATTCGACCAGTCGTCGCGCCAGCGGTCCGCGTTCGCCGCGCAATGTCATCAACAGTTGCGTCTCATAGCGCAGGTGCACGGCTTCGTCGGCGCACATTTCGCGGCAGATGGTCTTGAGGCAGGGTGAGGCGGTGGCGCGCGCCAGTGCGCGGTAATAGACGAAACCGATCATCTCGGCGGTCACGAGAATGGTGACCGCGGCCTCGTATCCCGCCAGCTTGCGAATGCGACGGAATATTGAATCCGTCCAGTTGCGCCGCTTGAGGGCGATGCCATTCGAACGCATGAACTCCGCGAGCTGCGCGGCGTGATGCTGTTCCTCCCTGATGAACAATGCGGTCACGGCCGGAAGCGCCGCGATGCCGCGTCGGGCGGCAAAGGTTTCCGCGAAGGCCTGCAGCGTACGTCCTTCGGATTGCTCGCCGAGCTGGAAAATGCCGAGCGAGTCGCCGATGCGCGTGCGTTCGACATCGCTGAGCCGGTCACCCGGCGGCGGTCGGCGGATCACCAGGGTGCGGGCGCGCGCTTCGAACAGTTCCTGCCAATATCTCCAGTCGAACATGCGCTCTCTCCGGCGGCTGATGATGCGGCACGGAGAGTGTGCGTTCGGACACCCAGTGGATGGTGATTTATCCGGGCGCGATTCTGGCGAATTGTGGCGCGGCTGAAGCCGCGCTCCCGATTTTCGGTCGGTCGCTAATCTCCCTCGCGGGAACTCAGGTCCGGGCTCACACGCGAAAGGTAGTCCGCGATGCCGCGCAGCTGTGACGGCGAGAGCTTGCGCAACATGTCGACGTGCGCGTCGTCCATGCCGGGACGCAGATTTGCGGCCGTCTCCTCGAGTTGCCGCAACAGGTAGCCGTAGTGCTGTCCCGCCAGTCGCGGCCGGCGCCGCAGCAGGTCGCCCTGGCCGAGCGGGCCATGGCATCGTTCGCACTGCCGGAAATAGATCCTGGCGCCCTCGTTGAGCGACGTGCCATCGCCAATTCCTGTGGCAGTGGGGGGGAACCTCGGCAGGCTTGCCACGAACGCGGCAACGTCGGTGACATCCTGCGCTCCCGGCAGAAAGTGGCGATCCGTGAAATATTGCATTCGCTCGTTCCAGCGCTGGTCGTATCGAAAATCAGCAAGCTGCTTGAGCAGCACACTGCCGTGTTGCCCGGCGATTGCAGGTATGTCGCCGTCTGCGGTTCCGCGGCCATCCGCCCCGTGGCAGGCGGCGCAGGTGTTGTACAGCTCGGCGCCATGCGCGAGATCCGGTTCCAGGACTGCTCCTTCGGAGAACTCCCGATCGCGCAACTCGCGAGGATGGATATCTTGCGCGATCGCTGCAGCTGACAGCGCGAACAGGGCGAGTGCGGCAAGGGGAAAGAATGGACGCATGCGGCCACGCTAACAGGCGCACGCCGACGAGCCGATCAAGGGAACTACGTACCCGGCTTCGCGGAGCGCGTACGAATCACTCGAGGCGAGTTCAGCCGAATACGGCCTTCGCGTCGAACACCGGACCGTCGACGCACACGCGTTTCATCGCGGGACCGTCGGGCGTCATCACCTTGACCGTGCAACCGGCGCAACCGCCCACCGCGCAGGCCATGAATTCCTCCAGCGACACCTGGCAGGGCACGTCGTGCTTCGCTGCGACCTTCGCCATGGCCTCGAGCATGGGTGTCGGGCCGCAGCTGAAGACTTCGACCTCGGCCTTCGCCGCGGCGTCGAGCGAACCTAACCACTCATCCGCGAGCTGCGTGACGAAGCCGTCGTAGCAGCCCGGGAATCCGGCCTTCGAGGCCAGGCGGCTGGGTACGCCCCAGCCGTCGAGCAGGGGCATGGCGGCGATGCTGCCTGCCGGGATGCCGGGCACGAGGATGGTGGAGGGCCGAGCCTTGAAGGGAAAAGGGATCTCCGAGCCCATGAGTACCATCGGCTTCCATGGTTTGCCTTCCTGCTCGATCATCCACTCGGAGAGAAACACCATGGGCGGTATGCCGACGCCACCGCCAACCAGCAGCGCGCGCGGACGTTTCGGATCCGGGCGGAATGGCTGGCCGATCGGCCCCAGCACGCTGATCGCATCTCCCGCGCGCCGGCGGCTCAGGGCGCGCAGGCCCGGCCCGACGATCTTGTAGAGGATCTCGATCCAGCCTTCTTTGCCGTTGGCGCGCTGTATCGAAAGGGGACGGCGCATGGGCACGTCGGGATCGCAGGTCAGGTGCACGAAGCTGCCCGGCAGGGCGCGCGCCGCACATTTGGGCGCGACGATGCGTAATACGAACTGTTCGCCGGGCCAGGTTTCCTGCGCAACGATCTGGCCGTCTTCGAGAAAAATGCTGCCGCGGTGCGCGGGATGGACGCCCGCGCTGCGACCGGGTTCTTCGTGCGGCAGGGCCTGCATCATTTGCGGCCCTCGATCACCGCCTCGAGCACTGCCATCCGCACCGCGACCCCGTTGCGCACCTGGTCGCGGATCACGGACTGCGGTCCATCTGCCACATCCGACGCGATCTCGATGCCGCGATTCATGGGCTGTGGATGCATGACGATGGCGTCGGGCTTGGCCTTGGCCAGCCGCTCGGCCGAGAGGCCGAACTTCGCGAAGTAGCGGTCGGCATCCGGAATCTGCGCGGTCGCCATGCGTTCCTTCTGGATACGCAACATCATGATCACGTCGACGCCCGTGATGCCGCCGTCGATCGAAGTGAAGCGTTCGCAACCCACGAATTCGCCGGCCTCGGGCATCAACGCACGCGGCGCGACGATGCGGATCTCGCCGACGCCGAGCGTGCCGAGCACCTGCCACACCGAACGCGCGACTCGCGAATGCCTGACGTCGCCAACAATCGCCACCTTGAGGCCCTCGAATTTCTTCTTTGCCTGCAGGATGGTGAGCGCGTCGAGTAACCCCTGCGTGGGATGCGACAGGTGTGCTTCGCCCGCCGACAGCACGCTCACGTGCGGCTGCACGTGGGAAGCGACCAGGCCGGGCACGCCCGCTTCCGCGTCGCGAATCACGAAGACGTCGACGTGGCAGGCTTCGAGCGTGTAGATGGTGTCGAGCATGCTCTCGCCCTTGACGCGCGAGGACAGCTGCACTTCGAGGTTCACGACGTCGGCGCCGAGGCGCTTGGCGGCGAGCTCGAACGACACGCGCGTGCGGGTCGAAGGTTCCGTGAACATGTTGGCCACGGTGATGCCGTCGAGGCTGCGGGACTGCACCGGCAGTTCACCCACCGGCTTCACGAATTTCTGCGCGCGCGTGAGCAGTGCTTCGAGCTGCGCCCTGGTGAGGCCTTCGAGAGTGAGCAAGTGGCGCAGCGAGCCGTTGGCGCGAGTTTGTTCTGTCATTGTGTCGTGTGTTGCGTTTCGAACCAGCGTTCCAGGATCACCGCGGCCGCCGTGGCATCGACATCCGCCGCCGTCACCCTGCGGCCGCGCTGGCCGCTGGCGCGCGCTGCCCGCAACCGCTCCTCCGCATCCTGCGAGGACCAGCGTTCGTCGACCAGGTCGACGGGCAACGAGCAGCGTTGTGTGAGTTCGGCGGCGAAGCGGCGTGCGACCGCGGTGAGCGGGCTTTCGCTTCCGTCCGCATTATAGGGCTGGCCGAGCGCCAGGCGGGCGGGACGCAGGTCGTCGATGACCTTTTGCAGGGCAGGCCAGTCAGGACCCCGGGGGCCGTTACCGATGGCGCCGATGGGATGGGCGCTGCGCGTCAGCGTATCGCCGCTGGCGATGCCAATTCTCTTGAGCCCGAAGTCGAGTGCGAGAACGATCGTTGGCCGGTCAGGCATGACCGGAGAACGATGTGAGCTGGCCGGCCTCGACACCGAGCAGCCGGAGCGAAGCCAGCCAACGCTCCTCGTAAGGCAGGTCGAAGATCACGCTTTCGTCGGCGGGGACCGAGAGCCAGGAGTTGTCGAGCATCTCGCGTTCGAGCTGGCCGGCTTCCCAGCCGGCATATCCCAGTGCGATGAATGCCTTCTCGGGGCCCGCGCCGGTGGCCATGGCCGCGAGCACGTCACGCGAGGTGGTGACCTGGATGGAGTCGGAGATCCGGTGCGTCGAATCCCATTCACCGCCCGGACGATGGAGCACGAAGCCCCGATCCTGGTGCACCGGACCTCCCCGCAGCACGGGCAGGTCGGCGGCTCGGCGATCAGTGGGTTCGATCTTCATCTGCTCGAATACTTCACTGAGCGTCATGGACAGCGGACGGTTGAGCACGATGCCCAGTGCGCCCTTCTCACCGTGTTCGCAGATCAGCGAGACGGTCTGTGAGAAGTTCGGATCGGTTAGCTGGGGCATCGCGATCAGAATGTGATTTGAGAGACTCGTGATGCCTGCCATATGGGGCAGATATTACTGTGAATCCGCCGGTGCGGTCACCGTGCCGCCTTGTACGCGTCCGCCGTCAAACTCCCATCCGTATGTGAAACGCAACAGGCGGTAACGATCGGAGAGCTCCTTCGGGAAGGGATCGAAAGGACTGGCGAGCTTGAGGATGTCGGTGGCGGCCTGGTCGAGTTTTGCCGAGCCGCTCGAATGCACGATGGTGGCGGATTCCAGCGTGCCGTCAGACAGGATGATGACCTCGACATCCGGATTGCGCGTTCCCGGTGCGCGCCAGGCGGCCTGGGGAAAGTGCATGGTGCCGAGCTGCTCGATCTTGTTGCGCCAGGCAACCAGATAGGGCGCCACCAGCGCCTCGCGTGTGTCGGGTGTGATCCACAACTCGTCGCGTTTCGGACCACGAAGCTTCTGCTCCTCGTCCTCGTCCACACCGGAACGGTCACGATCGCTGGTGCCCTCGGCCTGCACCGGGACCTCGGTGGTCTCCGTGAGACTGGCCGGCGGGGCGAAATAAAGGATTTCAGGCGTTGGCGTGCTGGTAGTTAGAACTTGCCCGTCGGCGGTGGCGAGCAGTGCTCCCGCATCGTCCATCAGGCGTGTGCCATCGGTGCGCCCCTGGCTGGCGGCCAGCTCGGCCGCGGCGCGCGGGCTCGAGGCTTCGGCGGGGTCCAGCGTGGCGCCGGAGCCCAGCTGCGTGCGCTGGGCGAGGTAGGTGGCGGTGTCGTTGCGGCGCGCTTCGGGCACGTCGTCCGACACGATGAGCACCTCGAGTCCCGGGGCCCCGGCCTTGTGCTGGCCAGTCGAGCCGAAGGTGACGCCCACGATGATGACGCCATGCACCAGCGCCGCCATGAAGACCGTGGTGGTCAGGCGGTCGCGGGTGGGTGCTATACCTTCGCTTAATTTGAGTGCGCGGCTCATTTCCTTGCGGCGCTGATGCGGCGCTCGAACGCTTCGATCACCATGGAGCCGATATTGAGCCCAAATTCCCGGTCGATTTCACGTATTCCTGTCGGACTCGTGACGTTGATCTCGGTCACGTAGTCACCGATCACGTCGAGACCGACGAAAACCATTCCTTTCTGCGCAAGCACCGGTCCGATTTCGGCGGCGAGCCAGCGATCGCGTTCCGTCAGCTTGCGCCCCAGGCCTTTTGCGCCGGCGGCCAGGTTGCCACGGTTGTCTGTGGGCAACGGAATCCGGGCAAGTGCGTAGGGGACTGGCTCGCCGTCGATGATCAGCACACGCGAGTCGCCGGTGGTGGCGATTTCCGGCAGGTAGCGCTGGGCAATGGCGAAGCGCTGCCCATAGTCGGTAAGCGTTTCGATGATGACGGGCAGGTTCTTGTCACCCTTTTCCGTGACGAAGATGGATTTGCCACCCATGCCGTCGAGCGGCTTGATCACGATCCTGCCGTGCTCGGTAGCGAAGGCGGTAATGTCGGCCGCCGAGCGAGTGATCAGGGTCGGCGCACAGCAATGGGGGAACCAGGCGGTGAACACCTTCTCGTTCATGTCGCGCAGACCCTGGGGCTTGTTTGCGACGAACGCACCCTGCACCTCGGCGCGTTCCAGGATGTACGTGCTGTAGATGTACTCGGCGTCGAACGGCGGATCCTTGCGCATGAAGACGCAATCGAACTCACCGAGCTTGTGCACGCTGGTTGGACCGAGATCGAACCACTTCTGGGAATCGTCGTGCACGTCGAGCGGTCGGCCATGGCCGAGGGCGACACCGTCACGCAGGAACAGGTCCGACTGCTCGAAATAGGTGAGTTTCCAGCCACGAGCGGACGCCGCAAGCAACATGGCAAGTGTGGAGTCCTTCGCAAATTTGATCTTCGCGATCGGGTCCATCACCACGGCAAGACTTAGGGCTTTTGGCATCACCAACTCCGACCTCAAAAACGTGACGTGACCGGCATAGCCGGGGGTATGCCTATATGTTAAAACGCCCACAGCTTGCCGTTCCGGACCGGATTTTAATAGCGGCCGGTGTGTGGCCTATTGTTTGTCCAGGCGAGGATTGCGTGTGAATGACACCAGCTCCCATTTCAAGGGTCTGAAGGTACTCGTCATAGACGACTCCAAGACCATCCGTAAAACGGCCGAAACCCTGCTGGCGAAGGAGGGTTGTGAGGTCTATACGGCGGTCGACGGATTCGATGCGCTTGCGAAGGTCGCCGACTACACACCCGACATCGTGTTCGTCGACATCATGATGCCGCGGCTCGATGGTTATCAGACCTGCTCGCTCATCAAGCACAACAAAGTCTTCAAGTCGATTCCGGTGATCATGCTGTCGTCGAAGGACGGCCTGTTCGATCGTGCGCGTGGACGCATCGTGGGATCGGAGTACTACCTCACGAAGCCTTTCACGAAAGACGAACTGCTGTCGGCCATCGAGACACACGTCGGCGCGAGGTAGGCAGATATGGCACTCATTTTGATCGTGGACGACTCCCCGACCGAAGTGCACGTCATGAAGAAGGCGCTCGAGAAGTCGGGCTATCAGACCGCGACCGCCGCCGACGGTGCCGAAGGCGTGCGCATGGCGCGCGAGATGACTCCTGACCTGATCTTCATGGACGTCGTGATGCCCGGCATCAATGGCTACCAGGCCACCCGCACGCTCGCGAACGATCCGAAGACCAAGACGATTCCGATCATCATGGTGACGTCGAAAGGCCAGGAGACCGACAAGATCTGGGGCCTGCGCCAGGGTGCCGTCGACTACATGGTGAAGCCGGTTTCGCCCGATCAGCTGGTCGCGAAAGCACAGGCCACGCTCGCGGCCTGATGCAACCTTTGCCATGAACGAAAACGTTTCGCTCAAATCCCTGCGTGACAGGCCGTTCGAGTTGCTTGCCGAGCTCGAGCGCCGTGGCCGTGCGGTCACCGCTGCCGCCGCCTCGGAGAACCCGGGTGCGCGCGAATGGGTAGGCGTGGCCTTCCGCATGGCGGGTGAGCTGTATCTCGCCGCTCGCGAGGAAACGCGCGAAGTGCTGGCGGTGCCGGCCGGACTCACGCGCGTGCCGGGAGCAAAATCCTGGGTCAAGGGCATCGCCAACGTGCGCGGCCAGCTGCTGCCGATTCTCGACCTGCGCCAGTACCTTGGCTCGGGCGTGACGCCGAATTCGCGCAACGTGCGCGTCATTGTCGTCAATCACCGTGAAGTGCCCGCCGGCCTGCTGGTCGATGAGGTGCTCGGCTTCCGCCGCTTCTCCGAATCCGAATTTGCAGGCGACGCGCCGCCGACCGTGGTGCGTTGCGAACGATATCTCGCGGGCGCGTTCAAGCGCGGCCCCGAGCAATGGCCGGTATTGAGCCTGCGTCAACTGGTGGAAAGCCCGTCCTTCCAGGAGGCCGCGGCATGAACACCGAATCCGCCGGTGGCTCGCGCTCACTGAGATCGCTGACCAGCCTCATCAGCACGGCGCTCGTGCTGCTGGTGCTCGACGTGCTCACCTGGCTCGCCGCCTGGCTGCTGAAGCTGGATGTCCTGTTCCTGGTCGCAGGTGCGCTGGCGGTGGCCACCGCCGTGCCGCTGTTCCTGATGTTCAGGCGCGTCAGGGGCGTGGAAAGCGACTTCGGCCATCGCGAAGCCCTGTCGCTGGCGCAGCGCAAGGAAACCGAGCGCAACCAGCAGGCCATCCTGCGGCTGCTCGATGAACTCGCTCCGCTGGCAGACGGTGATCTCACCGTGCAGGCCACGGTGACCGAAGACATCACCGGCACGATCGCGGACTCGATCAACTACGCCATCGGCGTGCTGCGCGACCTGGTGAGCACCATCAACCAGTCGGCCATCCAGCTCGACGGAGCCACCCGCCAGACGCAGGCGCTGTCTGCGCACCTGGCCAAGGCTTCCAGTGCACAGTCGAAACAGATCTCGGGCGCCACCGAATCCGCCAGCAGCATGGCGGCCAGCACCGAGGCCATCTCGGGCAACTCGGAGCGCGCCTCGGACGTCGCGCGTCACTCGGTGGATGTCGCCCACAAGGGCGGCGACGCGGTACGCCGCACCATCGACGGCATGAACGCCATCCGCGAGACCATCCAGGAGACCAGCAAGCGCATCAAGCGCCTGGGTGAGAGCTCGCAGGAAATCGGCAACATCGTCGAACTCATCAACGACATCGCCGAGCAGACCAACATTCTCGCGCTCAACGCGTCCATCCAGGCCTCGATGGCCGGCGACGCCGGCCGCGGCTTCGCGGTGGTGGCCGACGAAGTTCAGCGCCTCGCCGAGCGCGCCGCCGCGGCCACACGCCAGATCGAGACCCTGGTGCGCGCCATTCAAGCGGATACGAACGAGGCAGTGGTATCGATGGAGCGCAGCACCACTGACGTGGTGGGCGGTGCGCTGCTCGCCGAGAACGCGGGCGCCGCGCTGGAAGAAATCGAGCAGGTGTCCAACCAGATCGCCAGCCTGGTGCAGAACATCTTCGCAAGCTCGCGCCAGCAGGTGACCGAGGCGCAGAAGATCGCGCGCAACATGCAGGTTCTGAAAGAGATCTCCACGCAGACTGCCGAATCGACCACGGCCACTTCGCAGAGCATCTCCAAGCTCGCGCAGCTGTCCGCGGCCATGCGTCAGTCAGCCTCGGGATTCCGTCTGCCCGGTGCGCCAGTGCCGCGCCAGGTGGCCGCCGCCGGCGCCGCCATCGCGGCCGCCGCCGCTGCCACGACCGGCGTCAGCCCGGTGCCGGCCGCGGGTGCCACGCAGCGCAGCCGGACGATCTCTCTCGCTTCGTAACACGGACGTACCACTTCTAACTTCCAATGCCTGAAGTCGCTTTACAGACGCTCGATCTGGTTGGCCGCGAGCTGAACAACACGCTCGGCGAGGCGCGTACCGCGCTGGAAACCTTTGTCGAACAGCCCGAAAACGTAGTGCTGCTGCAGCGCTGCGTCAGCGACCTGCACCAGGTGCAGGGCGTGCTGCGCTTGCTGGAAATCTTCGGCGCGGCCCTGCTCGCGGAAGAAATGGAGCAGGTGACCAAGTACCTGCTGACACCGGCGTCGCAGAAGAACCAGGCCGAGACTCTCGATGCACTCATGCGCGCCATGGTGCAGTTGCCGAGCTACGTCGAGCGTGTGCTCGCCGGTGGACGCGACCTCGCGCTGGTGCTGTTGCCGTTGCTCAACGACCTGCGCGCCGTGCGCGGCAGCGCGTTGCTGTCGGAAGGCACGCTGCTCCTGCTCAACCTGAAATCGGACCAGCAGGCCGCGCCGATTGCCCCGCCTGCCGGCGAACCCGCGCTCACCGTGGCGCAATGGGCGCGCCGCCTGCGAACGCGCTTCCAGCTCGGCCTCGTGGGCTGGATCCGCGGCGAGCGCGCGGAGCAGAACCTCGAAATCCTCGAAACCGTCGCGCACCAGCTCGAGCAGGTTGCCACCCGGCAGCCGGTGTTCCAGCTCTGGTGGGTGGTCGGCGCCATTGTCGAAGCGCTGCGCGAAGGCGGCCTCGAGACCGGCGTTTCGATCAAGCGGCTCATGGGTCTCGCCGATCGCGAGATTCTGCAGCTCTACACGCAGGGCGAGGGGCGCTACGCGCAGAACCCGCCGGTCGAACTGCTGAACAATCTTCTCTATTACGCGGCGCGCGCCACCAGCAATGGTCCGAAGGTGACCGCGGTGCGGGCCTCGTTCCGGCTCAACGAACTGCTGATGGTCGACGACTCGGTCGAGCAGGAGCGCGAGAATCTCTCCGCCCCGTCGGTGAAGCTGATGCGCACCGTGTCGGCCGCCATCCGCGAGGACCTCGGCAAGGTCAAGGACGTACTGGACATCTACGTGCGCCGCGGCGGCCAGCCGGCCGAGCTCGAGTCGCAGGTGGGCATGCTGCGCAAGATCGGCGACACGCTCGGCGTCCTCGGCCTCGGCGAGTTGCGCCAGCTGGTGATCGAAGAGACCGGACGCCTCGAAGCCATGGCCGCCGGCAAAACGCCTGCGGACCACGCCGCACTGGTGCACATCGCCGCGACACTCATCAATGTCGAGGACCGGCTGGATCGCGAGCTCATCGGGCTCATCGTGCCGAAGGCGCAGGTCGAGAATTCCGACGAATCCATCGACATGGATTTCCAGCAGGTGCAGTCCGCGGTGTTGCGCGAGTGCAGCGTCAACCTGGTCCGCGTCAAGGAGGCGATTGCCTCCAATGTCGCCGGCACCCTGGATGTCGGTGCGCTCGATTCCTGGCCGGGACTGATCGCCGGCATCAAGGCCGGCCTGATGATGCTCGGCAAGACGCGCGCCGCCGAAATCGTCGATGGCATCGCGACCAACCTCAAGGACCTGCTGCAGCCGGGAGGCTCGGCCGTTCCGCCTAACTATCTCGACCGCCTGGCCGACGCCGTGGTGAGCCTCGAGTACTACATGGAGACGCTGCAGGCCGGCCGCACGGATCCGTGGTACATGCTCGACAACGCGCAGACCTGCCTCATGGCGCTGACGCAGATGCCGAAGCGCGTGGTGCCGACCGTGCCGCCGCTGGGCCCCGATTCCTATGCCGCCACCGTGCTGCTGGCCGATGCCGGTGCCACGGCGCGCGCCCATGCGCTGCAGGCGGGGGTCGCGCCGCCGACCATCCAGGGCGCGCCGACCTTGCACCATTCCGGGCAGCCGCCCATCGGCAGCAAGCCGGTCAATATCGATCCCGAGCTGCTCGCTCTATATATAGAGGAGGCCCGGGAAGAGGTGGCCCGCATCGGCAAGCTGTTCCCGGCCTGGGAACAGAATCCTCTCGAGACCGATGCCCTGGCTGGTGTGCGGCGCTCCTTCCACACGCTCAAGGGCTCCGGCCGCATGGTCGGTGCCACCGACGTCAGCGAGTTCGCGTGGTCCATCGAGAACCTGCTCAACCGGATCATCGAGAACACGCTGCAGCGCTCACCGGCGATTCTCGCCACCGTGCGTGATTCCGTGGTCATGGCAGGCGAGCTCGTCAATGCGCTCGAAGCCGGCAAGCCCGCGCCCCCGCGCACGCAGGACATCATCGATCGGGCGCATGCGCTGGCGGCAAACCGGGCCACGACCGCGCAGACCGCGACCCACGAAATCCTGGAGCGCACGCTCGATACCCGGCAGGCCGACATGCTCGAAGCCACGGGCCGGGTAACGTCGCTGCTACCCGCGGAATCCGCGGTACCCGCCGCCCCGGTCAGGACGGCTGCGCCCGCGGCCAAGGCTCTCGACTGGGTACTCGACGAACCGGACGACGCGCCGGCGCAAGACATCGTTCTATCGACGCCCGACGAAGAGTCGAGTGCCGACCTGCAGTTGCGCGAGATCTACAGCCGCGAGACCCAGGTGAACATCGCAGCGGTGCTGCGTTACGTCGAAGGCGAAAAGGGCCGCAAGGCGCCACATGTCGTGACGGAAGAGGCCTATCGCGCCTGTCATACCCTCTCGGGCAGCTCGCGCATGGCCGAGGCGCGGCACGGCATTCGTCTCACTGCACCGCTCGAACACTGGGTGCGCAAGTCCTTCGACAGTGGCGTAGGTCTCGATTCCGCCGACCTCGAACTTCTTTCCGACAGCATGAACGCCATGCAGTCGGTGGCCGCGCATCTCGACGAGTCGACCGGGTTCTTCCAGTCGCACGGCGGATTGCTCGGCCGCATCGAACACGCTACGGAACAGCTCGATCAGCGCATCATCGCCGCGGCGCGGGCCGCGGAGCTTGCGGCCGCGCCCCCGCCAGCCGCGCCGCAGCCTGCCAGTGTCGCGCCGGCGGTCGCGGCGCCCCCCACTTCCTTTCCACCCCAAGCACCAACAATAGCGGCAGCCGCGCAGCCGGCGGCCGAAGTGGCCGAAGTGGCCGAAGAAGTCCTTACCGACTTCGACCAGGACATCGCCAGCATCTTCACTGACGAAGCGGTCGAACTCATCGATGCCGCGCAGGGCGGACTGGCCCAGTGGAACGAGAACCGCGGCAGCGTCGACGGTCTCGCGGCGCTCAAGCGTCCGTTGCATACGCTCAAGGGCGGCGCCCGCATGGCGGGTCTCGTTCCCATGGGCGATCTCTCGCACGAGCTGGAAACGCTGTTCATGCAGATCGACAGCGGCATCGTCGCTCCGGACGATCGCGCCTTTGCGTTGGCGCAGAGCGCGCTCGACGAACTGGCGCGCATGCGCGAGTCGGTGAGCACCGGCAAGGGCGTGCCCACCGCGCACGGCCTCATCGCCAAGATCCACGCGCTGTCGCAGCCGGGCTCGGCCGCGCCCGCTGTCGCACCGGCGCCCGCGCCCGTGACGCCCGCTCCGGCACCGGCGGCCAGGCCTGCCGCACCGGTTGCCGTGGCCCCTGCGCCGGAACCAAGGCCTGTCGCAGCCCAGACAGCTCCGGCTCCGATGGCGAGTGCGCCGCTGCCGGCTCCGAAGCCTGCGCCGGCCCCAGTACTCGCCGCAGTGCCCACGCAACCGCGTCCGCCAGCACCGGCCCGCGCCGAAGTCGCGACCGAACCACCAGTGCTCGCGCCGGTCTGGGCGCCGCCGGAGGCGGTGCCCAGCTCGATCGGCAGATCCTCGCCATCGGCGTCCAGTGGCATCGTGAAGTCGACGCCTGCGGCCGATCCGCCGTCCATCGTGACCCGCGCTGCCGCGAAGGAGCCCGTCTCCGCCGGCTTCAACCGGGAGCTCAAGGACGGTGAGGTCGCCGACGGCCCGTTGTTGCCGCCGGGTGCGGTGCCGCCGGGCCGTGAACCCATCGCGCCGTCGGATCGTCCCGAACTGGCCCGTGTAGACGCCGAACTGCTCGACCAGCTGCTCAACAATTCCGGCGAGGCGAGCATCGCGCGCGCCCGTCTCGAACAGCAGATCGGCTCCATCGACTTCAACGTCGGTGAGCTGTCGCGCACGGTGACGCGCCTCAAGGAACAGCTCCGCAAGCTCGAGCTGGAGACCGAAGCGCAGATCCTGCACCGCTACGAGGAAGAAAAAGGCCGGCGCGGCGAGTTCGACCCGCTCGAGCTCGACCGGTATTCCTCGATCCAGCAGTTCTCGCGGGCGCTCGCCGAGACCGCCAACGACGTCGGCAGCATTCAGCAGTTGCTGGAGACGCTCACCAAGGACACGCAGAACCTGCTCACGCAGCAGGCGCGTACGATTACTGAATTGCAGAACGGCCTCATGCGCACGCGCATGGTGCCCTTCCAGCGCCACGTGCAGCGCCTCGCCCGCATCGTGCGACAGGCGGCCACCGACACGCACAAGAAGGCCGAGCTTGCCATCGAAGGCGCCTCCGGCGAACTGGATCGCCAGGTGCTCGAGCGCATGATGCCGCCGTTCGAACACATGCTGCGCAATGCCGTGGCGCACGGCATCGAGTCGCCCGAGGATCGCAAGAAGAAGGGCAAGGACGAGTCGGGCACCATCACCATCGCGTTGCATCGCGAAGGTTCTGAAGTGGTCGTGGAAGTATCCGACGACGGCGCCGGCATGAATCTCAAGGCGATCCGCGACAAAGGCGTGTCACTGGGGATGGTGCGCGCCGATCAGCAACTGTCCGACGAAGACATCATGCAGCTCATCCTCGAGCCCGGCTTTTCGACCGCGGGTTCGGTGAGCACCCTGTCGGGCCGCGGCGTCGGCATGGACGTGGTGGCCAGCGAAATCAAGAAACTCGGCGGCGCGTTGCACATGGAGACCAAGCCGGGCCAGGGCTCGCGCTTCACCATCCGCCTGCCGCTCACGCTCGCCATCAGCCACGCACTCATCCTGCGCGCCAATGACGAGTTGTATGCACTGCCGCTGCCCACCGTCGAAGGCGTGGTGCGACTGTCGCGTACCGAGGTGGAGGCTCACCTCGGGCCCGAGGCGCCACCGTTCGAATACGGCGGCCAGAAGTACAAGTTCCAGCACCTGGCGTTCTACGTCGGACGCGAACCCGGGCCGCTGCCTGATGGCGATGTGACCGTGCCCGTGATCCTGGTGCGCGCCGGCGAACACTCGACTGGCCTGGTAACCGACGAACTCGTGGGCAGCCGCGAAATCGTGGTGAAGAACGTGGGCCCGCAGATCGCGGCGATTCGCGGCATTTCCGGCGCGACCATCCTCGGCGACGGCCGCATCGTCATCATTCTCGATATCGGTGCGCTGGTGCGCGCCGACTGGCGCACGCGATCCGAGCCGGTCATGCCGCGCGAAAAGACCGACACGCGCAGCGTGGCGCTGGTGGTCGACGACTCGATCACCGTGCGCCGCGTGACCCAGCGATTGCTGGAGCGTAACGGCATGCGCGTGCTCACCGCGCGCGACGGCGTGGACGCCATGGAGATGCTCCAGGAGCACACGCCCGACATCATCCTGCTCGACATCGAAATGCCGCGCATGGACGGCTACGAAGTTGCGACCCAGGTGCGCGCCGACGCACGGCTCTCGGGTATTCCGATCATCATGATCACGTCGCGCGTGGGCGAAAAACATCGCGCGCGCGCCATCGAAATCGGTGTCGACGACTATCTTGGCAAGCCGTACCAGGAAGCGCAGCTGCTCGAGGCCATCGAGCCGCTCATCGCGCGCCGCCGCGAGCAGCATCTTCGCGAGGCGAATTAATCAATGGAACCGGGTCATGGTTGAACGCATCTCGGAAATCTACAGCCTGCTGGTGCCGTTGCTCGACGGGCGCCTGATCATCCCGCGCTCCTGCGTCGCGGAAGTGGTGGGCTTTCAGAATCCGTCGGAAATGCCGGGCGCGCCGCCGTGGTACCTGGGCATGTTCGCGTGGGGCAGCCGGCAGATCCCGCTGATCTCCTTCGAAGGCACTTGTGGCCAGACCATCCCGCCGCTCACCGGCCGCACGCGCGTCGTGGTGCTGTTTGCGCTGGGCTCGCAGATCGAGGGCGGTTACTACGGCATGGTGTCGCAGGGCTTCCCGCAGCTGGTGCGCGTGAGCGCCGACATCCTGCGGCCCGATCCCACCCGCACCTTCCCGGAGCGCACGCCCATCATTTCGCAGGTGCGCATGATCAACGAGGCGCCGTGGATTCCCGACCTCGCGCGCATCGAGGAAATGATCTCCGAGGAAACCTCCGTCCTCGTCGAATAGGCAGGTATGGGGGCAGCCCCCCTGTATGGGGGCAGCCCCCCTTTCCCAGCAAAAGGGGTCAGTCCTTATCCAGGCCTGACCCCTTTTGCTAGGAAACGGGGGCTGCCCCCATTCTATTTTTCGGGCCAGTGGAAGCGGTGCATCAGTCGGTGCAGTAGCGGCGTGAACAACAATGCGGCGGTGACGATGAACACCAGGCCCGCGTAGAGCGCGAACAATCCGGCGAAAAGTTTGCCGGCTGGTGTAACCGGCGGATTCACCGGTCCCATGCCACCCAGCAACATGGCGGAATTCAGGAAGCCGTCGAGCGGGCTCATGTGCTCGAACCCGCAATACCCGGCCATTCCCATGGCGAGCGAGACGAGGATCAGCCCAATGGCCAGCGCCGCGTGCCTGAACAGCCGCCGCCAGAAGCTCGGTCGCGCGAGGGGCGTTTCCTGTTTCGTCTCGTACATGTGTCACCTCGTGAGCAATCTAAGCACGCGCGCCGTCAGGCGAGATCTCCCGCCATGGCCTGTAGCGCCGCGAGCGCCGCGAGACCTGCGGTTTCCGTGCGCAGGATGCGCGGACCCAGCCGATACGCCGCAAAGCCGTTGGCGCCTGCAAAACGACGCTCGCTGTCGGCCAGCCCGCCCTCGGGGCCGATGAGCAGCACGACGCCGGAATGAGCGCCGCGTGCGGCCGCGGCCAGCGACTCGCCACCATCGGCGGCGAGCAGGCAGCGCAAACTACCCGCCGGCAGGGCCGCGATGGCATCGCCGAGCGCGGCAGGTGCGCTCAGCTCGGGGACGCGATTGCGGCCGCATTGTTCGCAGGCGGAAATCGCGATCGACTGCCAGTGCTCGAGCTTGCGCTCACGCTGCTTCGCGTCGACCTTCACGACCGAGCGTTCGGTCAGCACCGGCAGGATGCGGGCAACGCCCAGCTCGGTGGCCTTCTGCACGATCAGATCCATGCGCTCGCCGCGCGCCACTCCCTGCAGCAGCGTGATTGCCAGCGGCGACTCGCGCTCAACGGCGTCGTGACGCCCCAGGCGCGCCAGCATCTTCTTGCCGTTGCGCGCGCCGAGCACGGCGGAGTATTCGCCGCCCCGGCCGTTGAAAATCGTGATTGGAGCGCCGGGTTCGAGGCGCAGCACGCGCGTGAGATGTTCGCCCGACTGGGCGGGCAACACGATCTCGGCGTTGGCCGCGAGATCACCGGGCACGTATATCCGAGTCAGGCGCATGCGATCCCGACGCCTTCCGTGGCCACGCGCGCCAGCAGCCCGATCTCGTCCGCTTCGATCACGTAGGGCGGCATGAAGTAGATGGTCGTACCCAGCGGGCGCAGCAACACGCCCTGTTCGAGTGCATGGCGGTAGATCCTGAGGCCGCGGCGTTCCTCCCACGG
>Ga0315912_10002520_pt1 | contig 19344 bp, 14 predicted proteins | sample VfabasoilMG_FD_204469 | JGI IMG/M metagenome (GOLD analysis project Ga0315912, IMG submission 204469) | Garden soil microbial communities collected in Santa Monica, California, United States - V. faba soil | ecosystem: Environmental > Terrestrial > Soil > Garden | place: USA: California...
ACTGCCGGTGTGCCTTCCGTCGCCGCCATGGTCTGGTTCTAGTCAAACGTGGCCCCCGCGCAGGAGAGAATCTCTTCCGCGGGTGGCCACGGATTCCACCGCTGGGTCATGCGCGCATCGTGCGCGTCGTTCTGCGCACTCGCGCTCATCGCCGGCTGTTCTGATCATCGTCCGGGTGGCGCTGAGGTAGCAGTTGCCGCCGACACCGCCAAATCCACCGGCGACCGCTGCGCTCCCGCGCCTGGTGCGTTGTTGTATTACCGGCACCCCATGAATTCGTCGGTGACTTCGCCCACGCCCGCCAAGGATGAGATGGGCATGGACTACATCCCGGTGTATGCGAGCGAGACGAGCGGTAACGAAATCGCGCTGTCCGACGCCGTCGTGCAAAAGCTCGGAGTGCGGACCGTGGAGGTCACGGAAGGGCCCTTGGCGACCGAGACGCGCGCCGTGGGAACGGTGCAATTCGACGCCACCTCGATACGCGATATCAGCTTGAGGTCAGAGGGCTGGGTGGAACGACTCGGTGTACACGCACCGGGCGAGATCATCGAACGCGGGCAACTGCTGTTCGAGCTCTATTCCCCGCGGCTCGAGACGGCGGAGCAGGAGTACCTGAACGCCTTGCAGTTCAGTGACGCCGAGCGGATCACGCTGTCGGAGCAGCGTCTGCGTGACCTAGGCTTCGAGTCGTCGACCATCAATACACTGCGCGAATCCCGAAAGCTGGTCCGGCGGATTCCGTTCTACGCGTCAGCGCGCAGTGTCGTTGTTGAACTGCGCGCCCGTGCCGGCTCCTATACACCTGTCGGCGAAGTGGTGATGCGATTGGCCGCGATCGATCCGGTCTGGGTGACCATCGACATTCCACAGTCGGCACCGGCCATCTCGCCGGGAGATGTGGCTGAGATCCACTTGCCCAATGGCGATTCCCGCAAAGTCGAGGGACGAGTCGACTACGTGTATTCGATGGTGGATCCGGCGAGTCGCACGCGCCAGGCGCGGCTCGTCGTCGCGAATCCCGGCCGACTGCTGGTGCCGCACATGACCGTCTCCGCGATCATTCGCTCGCAGTCGAGTGGCCAGTCATTGCGTATTCCGGTGTCGGCGGTCATCCGTGACGGGCAGGCGGATCGGGTCGTCATCGCATTGGACCAGGGCAGATTCGCGGTGCGCGCGGTGAAGTTGGGCATGGAGAGTGCCAGTGAAGTGGTGGTCCTCGAGGGGCTGGCGAAGGGTGATCGCGTCGTCGAGTCGGCCATTTTCTTGATCGACTCCGAGGCGAACCTCCACGCGGCGTTGGCGCGCCTCGACGCCGGCAGCGCGTGCAAGAGCACGGTTCCCCAGCAGCACTCTCAACCCCACTAGTTGCCCGGTTGCTCTGACAGCATGGGCATCCTCGTTCGCATCATCGAAGGCTCGCAGAAGAAAGCGGCTGCTGTCCTGTCTGTGACTGCCTTGCTGGTGATGCTCGGCGTGTGGTTCGTGCGCGATGTGCCGGTGGACGCCTTGCCCGACCTGAGCGACGTCCAGGTCATCATTCGAACGGGCATGCCGGGCAATGCGCCGCAGATCGTCGAGGACCAGGTCACCTTTCCCCTGACTACTGCGCTTCGCGCCGTCCCCGGTGCGACGACGGTGCGGGGTTTTTCGGTCTTTGGCGACTCCTTCGTGTACGTGCTGTTCAAGGATGGAACGGACCCGTATTGGGCGCGTTCACGTGTGGTCGAAACCTTGAGCCAGGTCGAATCGCGGCTTCCGCCAGGAGCGCGTCCGGTCATCGGCCCTGCCGCCACGGGAGTGGGCTGGATCTATGAATACGCGTTGATCGATCGAAGCGGTCAGCACGATCTGGCGCAACTGCGGGCGCTGCAGGAATGGTCCCTGCGCTTCGAACTGCAATCGGTAGACGGAGTCGCGGAAGTGGCCTCCGTGGGCGGCATGGTCAAGGAATACCAGATCACCGTCGACCCAGATCGGCTGCGCGCGTTCGGCATCACACCCGCTGAAATCGAGATGGCGGTGGAGAAGGGCAACGGTGAAACCGGTGGCTCCGTCGTGGAGTTGGCCGAGGCCGAGTACATGGTACGGGCGACCGGATACATCCGCGGAATCGAGGATCTGCGCAATGTGCCGCTGCGCGTGACGGCGAATGCAACTCCAACGCTTTTGTCGGACGTGGCGCAGATACGCGAGGGTCCGCAAATGCGTCGCGGCCTCGCGGAATTGAACGGCGAGGGCGAGGTCGTCGGAGGCATCATCGTGTTGAGGCAGGGCGAAGACGTCCAGAAGACCATCGCTGCCGTGAAGCGACGCCTCGACGAATTGCGCACGACCTTGCCGAAAGGTGTCGAGATCGTCGAGACCTACGACCGGTCGGGATTGATCGAGCGCGCCATCCAGAATCTCACCAGCAAGGTGCTGCAGGAATTCGTGGTCGTCGCGCTCGTTTGCGGGCTGTTCCTGGCTCACTGGCGCGGAAGCCTGGTGATCGTGGCGGTGTTGCCCCTTGGTATTCTCGGCGCGTTCGCGATCATGCGGATGCAGGGCATCAACGCCAACATCATGTCGCTGGGTGGTATCGCGATTGCCGTCGGTGCCATGGTCGATGCCGCCGTCGTCATGGTCGAGAACGTGAATCGCCGTCTCGAGGGACGCGAGGTTGCGCCGGGTGACCGTGCGGCAATCGTCTCGAGCGCCTGCGTCGAAGTCGGGCCCGCATTGTTCGCGTCGCTCCTGATCGTCGCCTTGTCGTTCCTGCCTATCCTCGCGCTGGAGGCGCAGGAAGGGCGCCTGTTCGCGCCGCTGGCATACACGAAGACCTACGCAATGCTGACGGCCGCATTGCTGTCGATCACAGTCGTGCCGGCGCTCCTCGCGGTGCTGGTGCGCGGGCCGATCCGGTCGGCCTCCGATAGCGCGGTGAACCGGGCGTGCGCCTCGGCGTATCGACCTGTGTTGTTCTTCGCCTTGCGATCCCCGCGGACCGTGATCGCGCTGGCGGGTGCGCTGGTTCTCGTCAGTGTCGTGCCGGCGCTTCGGCTCGGCGCGGAATTCATGCCCGACATGGACGAGGGCGATCTTCTGTACATGCCGTCTGCGCAGCCGGGCATCTCGATCGATGCGGCTCGAGCGTTGCTGCAGAAGACGGATCGATTGATTCTCGAAGTGCCGGAAGTCGAGCGTGTGTTCGGCAAAGCCGGCAGGGCCGAGACGGCTACCGATCCGGCGCCGCTCGAGATGTTCGAAACCATCGTGAAGCTCAAACCGCGCGACCAGTGGCGCCCGGGACTCACGCCCGAGCAACTGCGCGCCGAGCTCGACAGCAAGGTCAGCCTGCCGGGGTTGGCCAACTCATGGTTGCCTCCGATCAAGTCACGCATCGACATGCTCTCGACCGGGATGCGCTCGAGGCTCGGCATCAAGCTTCAGGGACCTGACCCGCGAACGTTGCAGGAGGTCGGCGCCCGATTGGTGAGCATCGTCGAGTCCGTCCCGGGCGCTGCATCGGTCTATTCCGAACGCGCCGCGGGTGGCAGATATATCCAGATCGATCCCGACCGCATCGCCGCCGCGCGTTACGGCCTCAATGTCGATGATGTCCACGATGTGATCCGGCTTGCGGTGGGCGGCGCCACGATCGGTGAATCGGTAGCGGGGCGGGAGAGGTTTCCGATCAACCTCCGTTATCCGCGAGAGTGGCGTGATTCGGTGGAGCGGTTGCGTTCGCTGCCGATCGTGGTCAAGAACGGTCCGCGGATCGTGCTCGGCGATGTTGCCAGGGTCACGGTGACGGAAGGCCCCGCGATGATCCGCAGCGAAGACGCGCGACTCGCGACCTGGGTCTACATTGATCTCGGCGACGTCGACCTCGACTCATTCGTTCGCGAGGCGACCGACAAGATCGAGCGAGACGGAATCGTGCCGGCAGGTTACAGCTGGCGCTGGTCAGGTCAGTACGAACACCTGGAACGCGCGTTCAGCAGGCTCAAGCTGGTGGTGCCGCTCACCCTGGCAACGATCGTGCTGTTGCTTTACCTGACGTTCCGGCGCGGCGACGACGTGCTCTTCATTCTTGGCGCCTTGCCGGTCGCGTTGGTCGGCGGCGTCTGGCTGATGTGGCTGCTGGACTACCGGATGAGCGTCGCCACTACGGTGGGATTCATTGCGCTCGGTGGCATCGCCGCCGAAACGGGAGTCGTCATGCTCCTGTATCTGAATCAAGCCTGGAACGCCAAGCGCAGCCAGGTCGAAGCTCCCACCTCGGCTGACCTGCAGGATGCCGTCATCGAAGGAGCGCTCATTCGTCTGCGTCCGAAGCTGATGACGGTCCTGACGATCGTCGGCGGACTCGCGCCCATCATGGTCGGGTACGGCGCTGGATCGGAGGTCATGAAACGGATTGCCGCGCCCATGTTGGGCGGCATGATCAGCGCAACGCTCTTGACGTTGATCGTGATACCCGCGCTCTTCTGGCTGCGACATAGTCGCAACCTCACAAAGCCTGCGTAACTCCTTGATAAGGAAAGACGAACAGCGCCGTATCGGCGCCGTTTTCTGGCCGCAGTCGAAACTCAGCGGCCGTTGAAATCTATCTTCCTTTGAAATCCTCGGGCGTCAGCTGGTGGCGCGAGAGAAGCTTGTAGAAGTCCGTGCGGTTTCTCTTGGCGAGCCGTGCGGCCTGGCTCACGTTGCCGCCCGTGATCTGCAGGATCTGCGAAAGATAGCTGCGCGTGAATTCGTCGCGGGCTTCATCGAACGACGGCAACTTGCTCTGCGTGCCGCCGAGTGACTGCTGGACCAGCTCTACCGGGATGATGGGCGTCTGCGAGAGCGCCACGTTCTGCCGGACCACGTTGGAAAGCTGGCGGATGTTCCCTGGCCAGTCGGCTGTCGCTAACAACTCCACCGCTTCCGGCGCGTAGATCTTGCGTACGCCGCTCTCGTTGCTGATCTGCGCGAGGAAGTGCGAGACGAGCAGGGGGATGTCTTCACGGCGTCGATTGAGCGGCGGCATTTCGATGTGCACGACGTTCAACCGGTAGTAGAGGTCTTCGCGGAACTGGCCGCTCATCATGAGCTGCTGCAGGTCCCGGTGAGTCGCGGAGATGACGCGCACGTTGACCGGAATGGCGTCGGTGGCGCCGATCGGGCGGATGTTGTTTTCCTGGAGGACGCGCAGCAGCTTGACCTGCAGGCGCATGGGCATGTCGCCGATCTCGTCGAGCAGCAACGTGCCGCCGTCAGTGGCCTGGAACAGGCCCGCGTGATCGCGTACGGCGCCGGTGAAGGAACCCTTGATGTGGCCAAACAGCTCCGACTCGAGCAGGTTCTCGGCCATGGCGCTGCAATTGATCGCCACGAACGGCTTCCCGCGGCGGGGACTGGCGTTGTGGATGGCGCGCGCCAGTAATTCCTTGCCGGTGCCGCTTTCGCCGGTGATCAGGACGCGGGCGTCGGTGCCGGCGACCATGTGCGCCTGCGCCAGTTTTTCCTCGACCAGCGAACTGCGCGTGATGATCTCCGCGCGCCAGTCTTCGTCGTTGTCCGCAAACCCGGAAATGCGCAGGGCCTTCTGCACCTGGTCCAACAACTCTTGTTTGTCGACGGGCTTGGTGAGGAAGCCGAAAGCGCCGAGCTGGGTGGCGTGCACCGCGTCGGGAATCGTGCCGTGGGCCGTCAGGATGATGACCTTGAGGCCCGGATAACGTGACTGGAGCTCCTTGAGCAGGCCGATGCCGTCCATCTGGTCCATGCGCAGGTCAGTGATGACGAGTTCCGGCCGGAAACGGCTGGTAGCCGCGAGTGCCAATGCCGCGCTCTCGACGGCCTCCACTTCGTAGTTCTCGGCCCGAAGGCGGATCGTGAGCAGGCGCAGGAGGCCCGGATCGTCGTCGACGACCAGGATGCGGGCTTTGCGCTTGGTGGAATGCGGAGTGGCGAGTTGCATGGCTGCGTGCATCAGAAACCTCTACGGTTTCCGTCCCTCAGGCGGAGGGGTCCGCCGGTTGTTCGACGACCCTTCGATGTTTGCGATGGCGTCCAGCTTGGCCTGGGCGTCCGCAAGTGCCTTCTTGAGACGGGCGTTTTCTTCGCTCTCGGTCTTCAACTGCCTCTGGAGCTGCGCGTTGCGTTCGTTCGCGCTTCGTTCGGCGTTCTGCTGCAGACGCCGCACATCCGCCTGGAGTGATTGCTGGCGATCGACCTGCTGCAGCTGCAGGAACGCGAGAGCGCGTTCCGCAGGCAACAGAGTCTCGGGGTTGGCGAGTACTTCGCGCAAAAGTCGCTGGGCGACGACAGGATCGGAGCCGGCGTGGTTCGGGATGGAAAGCACCATGGCATAACGCAGCACCCTGCTAGGCGTCGGTGCCGCGGTGTAGTCGCTGTGGGTGGTGGCAAGCACTTCAGCCTGTTCGGCGGGCGTGCCGCGCGCCACCTTGAAGCAGGTGTCGAGGTAGCTCGATATCACCGTGACTTCGGTGGAATTGCGGTCGACGTCCGGCAATGTCGGCTGTGGCCGCTTGAGCGGAACAGCCCCACAACCGGCGACGGCCAATCCGAGACTGGCTAACAAAATGAGCTTATGCCGCATGCGCCTCGGTCCGGACCGGGTGGGTGACAGAAAGGACAGGCATGCGGATGCGGAAGTGGGCGCCGGGGTATTCGCCGTCGACGATTTCGATGGTGCCGCCGTGGGCGTTCACGAATTCCAGTACGACCGAGAGCCCGATGCCGGTGCCCTTGACCTGCACGCCGGCGGGCGGGCGGCCCGTGTAGAAAGCTTCGAACACGCGCGCGCGTTCTTCCGACGGTATGCCCGCGCCGGCATCGGCGACATCGATCACGAGCTGGGTGTCCTGTTTGGCGGCGTGTAGATAGACAGTGCCGCCCTTGGGCGAGTATTTGATGGCATTCGACAGCAGATTCTCGATGATGAGGCGAACCTTGCCGCGATCGGCCCGCAGCATCAAGTCGTCCACCTTCACCTCGAGCCGGACGCGTTGCGAGACTACCGTGAGTTGCTGGCTTTCGAGAACCTGTTTGACGAGCGGACGCAGCCGGAACTCGGAAAGATCGAGTCCAACGCTTTCCTTTTGCCAGGCGCTGAAGGAGAGCAGGTTTTCGATCAGCCGGTGAAGCTTGATACCGTTGTCACGCAGGATGGCGACCACCTCGCGCTGGGAATTGTCCAGAGGTCCGACCGCACCATCCATGAGCAGTTCCGCGCCTTCCCGGATGTTGGCGAGCGGGGTCTTGAGCTCGTGCGACATGTGCCTGAGGAAGCGATTTCGTTCCTGCGCGAGATCGAGCAGGCGCAGGCGCAGCCACTCGAGCTGAGCGCCGAGACGCTCCAGGTCGCGCGGGCCGGGGACTTCGATGGACCGTGAAAAGGTGCCACGGCCGAGCTCGCCGATGGCGCGGTCGATGGCTCGCAGCGGGCGCCCGATCGACAGCGTCAGCGCCAGGATGGCGATGAGGGTGAGCGGCGCCAGCAGCGCCGATTGCCACACCAGCCGCCGCTGGGTACTCGCGGTCTGCCGCTGCAGCTCCGCGAGGCGCGCGTCGATCAGGGTGTTGCCGCTTTCGGCGATCGTGTCGGCGAGTTTGTTGAGATCGTCGAAGCGCGCGAGGATGGCGGCGAAAGCCGCGGAGTTGGGCGCAGTCGTGGTGACGGACCGCGCGATGTCGTTGTGCATCGCTGCGAACTCGTCGAGGCTCTTGCTCGTCGGCGGCTTGTCGAGCAGCTGCGCGAGCTGGTTGCGCGTCGCCGCCAGGCTCTGGTCGGTACGCCGGTACGTGTCGAGCAGTTTCGCCCCCGAGGTCTCCCACAATATCGGGTACAGGCGCGCCGTTCGCTCGAGCGATGCGATGTCGGCGATGAGGCTGCGCGACAGGCGCGCACTCTGCACGCCCTCGAGCACCAGTTGCTGGCTGGCCGCCGACAGGCTGCGGATCTGGAAACCGGCGTCCACGACCGCCCAAAGCAGGGGGACTGCGATGAGCGCGAGGCCCGCCAGCATCAGCCCGCTCAGCGATTTGGGTCGCGGCCAGTTCATTGCCTATCTACCAGGGCTCTCGCTGCAGCCGCCGCTCCCACTCGAGGGACGTGCGGACGATGGTGTCGATGTCGTCGAGCCGGGGCTGCCACTTGAGGATTTCGCGCACGCGATCGCACTTGGCGACCAGTGACGGCGGATCGCCGGCGCGGCGAGGTTCCTCGCGCACGTTGAGCCTGGCACCGGCGATCTTCTCGACGCTCGAGAGGACCTCGCGCACGCTGTAGCCGTGCCCGTAGCCGACATTCGCCACCAGCGATTGGCCGCCGGCGCGCAGGTAGTCGAGCGCGTTGAGGTGCGCGGTGGCGAGGTCTTCGACATGGATGTAGTCGCGTACGCCGGTGCCATCGGGCGTCGGGTAGTCCGTACCGAACACCGAGAGGAATGGCCGTTTGCCAACGACCACCTCGCAGGCGACCTTGACGAGCAGTGTCGCGGCCCGCGTCGATTGACCGATGCGTCCTTTCGGGTCCGAACCCGCCACGTTGAAATAGCGTAGCGCGACGTGCCGCATGGGCGTGGCCGCGCACAGATCGCGCAGCATCCATTCGGACATCAGCTTGGACGTGCCGTAGGCGTTGATCGGCGCGGTCGGGGAATCTTCCGAGGCCAGGCCGGCAGCCGGGATGCCATACACCGCCGCGGTGGAAGAGAAGACGACGTGTTTGACGCCCGCCGCGGAGGCCGCTTCGAGCAGGGAACGCGTGCCGCAGGTGTTGTTGCCGTAGTACTTGAGCGGATTGGACACCGACTCGGGGACGATCGTATGCGCGGCGAAGTGAATGATGGTGTCGACCTGGTGCTCGGCGAGAAGCTGGTCGACGAGTTTGCGATCCCCGACGTTTCCGACCACCAATGGCACGTCACGAACGGCCTGGCGGAAGCCGGTGGATAGGTCATCGAGGACCACCACTCGTTCGCCGCGCGCGACCAGCTGCAGAACCGTGTGGCTGCCGATGTAGCCGGCGCCACCCGTGACCAGGACCGTTGCGTTCTTGGGCATATTCGAAAGATTCCGCCAAATGTCAGGACAGGAGTTTTAGGGCACAGGATTTTACATTAATGTGTCGCAGTGGCTGTGACGCATTCTGCACCCGCACCTTTCGATGCTCTCAGTCCCGACCTGGTATTCGAGGCCGCGGAAAGCATTGGCCTCGAGCCATCCGGCCGGCTGTTTGCTCTCAACAGCTATGAGAATCGCGTCTATCAACTGGGCGACGATGATGGCGCGCTGTGGGTGCTCAAGTTCTATCGGCCGGCGCGCTGGACCGACGCCCAGATCGGCGAAGAGCACGACTTCACCCACGAACTCGCCGCCGAGGATCTGCCGGTCGCGGCGCCACTCAAACGTGACGGCGCTAGTTTGTTCGTACACCGCCGGCTGCGCTTCGCGGCGTTTCCGTATCTCGCGGGCCGTGCACCGGAACTCGGTGACAAGGCGACGCTCACCTTGCTAGGACGCACGCTCGCACGCATTCACGCAGTGGGGAGTCGCGCACGATTCCAGCATCGCCACGCACTGACCCTCGCACGTCTGGGTGTCGACGCCCGAAGGCAGGTGATCGACAGCGGTTTTGTACCCGACGCGCTTGCCGAACAGTATGCGCGCGTCAGCGAACAGGTCATCGGACGTGTCCGACAGGGGTTCGACAACTTCGGGCCCCTGCCGGGACTCCGGATCCATGGCGATTGCCACGCCGGGAATATCCTGTGGCGCGAGAACGGACCGTTGTTCGTCGATCTCGACGACTGCATGTCGGGGCCGCGCATCCAGGATCTCTGGATGTTCCTCTCGGGGGATCCGGCCAGCCAGCAGTCGTCCTGGGCGGCGATCATGGAAGGCTACGAGTTGTTTGGTGAGTTCGATTTCGCCGAGCTGACGCTGGTCGAGGCGTTGCGCAGTCTGCGCATCCTGCATCATGCGGCCTGGATCGCGAGCCGCTGGGACGACCCGGCGTTCCCGCGCGCCTTCCCGTGGTTCGGCGATGCACGCTTCTGGGAGCGGCATATCTCCGACCTCTTCGAGCAGCTTTCGGCCATGGATGATCCGCCCATTCTTTCGCGTTAGGCTTCCGCGGTTAGTATGGGAGGAGGAGGTTTCCTGATGTCGGCTGATATTCATGAGTAGTCGTCGCGTCCGCGGGTTCACGACACTTGCGGTTTTCGCCATGCTTTCAGGCTGTGGCGACCCGCCGCCCGAGAAGGCCGCGGTTCCAGCGAATGCACCCAAGCCGACCACGGCACCCAAAGCCGCGGCGCTTTCCAGCCAGATGGTCGCGGCCGTGTCAGCGGGCAAGAGCGCGTCTGCAATCGGCGTGCATTTCGCGCTGGGTTCGGCACCGGCGGCAAACAAGCCGCTGCCCGTGCAGATCGTGCTCGTGACGCATCAGAAATTCGCCACGCTGAGCGCCCATTTCGAAGGGCACGATGGTCTCGAAGTATCCATGGGTGCGGACTTCGGTCCGGTCAACGATATCGCCGAAGAGAAGTCGATCGAGCACCAGCTGATGCTGCTTCCGACCAAGGAAGGCATGTTCATGGTGACGGTGAGCGTGGATTCGGTGGCTGACGAAGGCAATGCCGTCCGGATCTTCTCCATTCCCGTAATCGTCGGAGCGGCCAGCGCCGCCGAGACCTCCGCCCCGAAGTAGTCCACCTCAAAAACGCGAGCCGCTTCACAAGCGCCGCCCGGCGCTGGACATATCATGCAATTTGGTCCCGGATTGCACTGTTATGTCAAAACCGGCCGAGGGTCCCCCCACATCCGATAGCACAGGCGCAAGCGTCACGTCTCCGGGCGTACGCGAAGATCTGGGCGACCTGTCGATGCGGCGCTTGCACCCGCTTCTGCAGACGCAGTTGCGGGAGCTTCGCGCACGCGTGACGGGCGGGCGCATCAGCGCGCACGAGCTGCTCGAAATGCTGAGCCGCTACTACGACACGGTCGATGACGAGCGTCGCGCGATGGTGCGCTCGATGCAGCTCATGTCGGACGAAGCTCGTTCCCTGGGTGTCGAAATCGCGGAGCAGGGCGCTGCCCAACTCCAGGTCATCCTCGATCACATCAAGGATGTCGTGATCACCGCGAACGCCGAAGGCGTCATCGATCGCGCCAATCCGATGACCGAGCGGGTGTTCTCCTATCCACCCGGCGAATTGCTGGGGCTCCGCATCGACGTGCTGGTTCCCGGCATCGCCGTCGACGGTTCCATCCGCGGCGGGCTCGAAAGGCTGGCCGGATCGAGCGATACCTTCCGCGGCATGCGCGTGAGTCCGGAAATCACCGCACGCCGCAGTGATGGCACATTGTTCCCGGCGGAGATCGCGGTCAGCCGCGCGCGCCACGGTCGCAGCGAAGTCTTCGTCATCTGCCTGCGCGACATTTCCGAACGACACTCCACCGAGGAGGCGCTTCGCGACAGCGAGGCACGCTACCGCTCGCTCGTCGACAACGCGCCGGAAGCCATCACCGTCATCGATCCCGACACCAAGCGTTTCGTGGAGGCGAACGAGCCGGCCCTGCGCCTCTTCAAGATGACGCGCGAGCAATTGCTCGCCTGCGATCTCGATGTCGCGAGCGCCGACATGCAGCCCGATGGGCAGCCCCCCGCGGCGCCGCGCCAGCATCTCAGGCTCGCGGCGGCCGGCGAATCGCAAGTGTTCGAGTGGATCCACCGCGACTCCACCGGACGCGACATCCCCTGCGAAGTGCGCCTCGTGCGGCTGCAGGGTGGACCGAAGCCGCTGGTGCGCGCCAGCATCACCGACATCTCCGAACGCAAACGCGCCGAAACGATCATGGAGAACGAGCGCGCCTTTTTTGCGTTGTTGGCCTCGAACGCGGGGCTTCCGGCCGTGCTCGACGTGATCTCGGCGCTGGTGCAGGCGGTGTATCCCCGCGCGCGCTGCACGATCTCGGTCCTGTCGCCCGACGCCAGCTGCTTCGCGCTGACGATTGCGCGTCACTTGCCGCCGATGCTGGCGGCTGTCCTCGAGCGGACGCCTATCGAGCCGCGACGCGGATCCTGCGCGGCCGCGGTGTATTCAGCCTGCGAGGTGTTCGTTCCCGATGTTGCCAACGATGCGCACTGGGCCGACCGGCGCCAGGTTGTGCTCGATTCCGGATATCGCGCGGTCTGGTCTATGCCCATCAAGGGGGCGAGCGGAAAGCTCCTGGGAGCCGTCGCTATCTACCGGCCTGAGCCGGGACTGCCGGATTCGCGCGAGCAGGTATTGCAGTGGCACGCCACCCGTCTCGCGGCGCTCGCGATCGAGCGCAATCTCGCCGAAGAAGCCTTGCGCGCGAGCGAAGCGAAATTCCGCGGCCTGTTCGAGGGCGTCATCGAGGGTGTGTACCAGAGCACACGCGACGGTCGCCTGGTCTCGGTGAACAGCGCGTTCGTGAAGATGCTCGGCTACAGCTCGGCGGAGGAAATGTACGCATTGCCGAGTTCGGTGATGTTGTACTGGAGCGCGCCAGATCGCGCCGACTTCGTGCGCCGCGTGGACTCCGACGGTGAAGTCCGTTCGATGGAAGTGGTGCTTCGCCGCCGAGATGGCACGCAGGTAGTCGCGCTCGAGAATTCCCGCGGTGTGCGTGATGGCAGTGGCCGCATCGTGGGATACGAAGGCACGGTGTCGGACATCACCGAGCGCAAGCGCGCCGAGCAGGCGATCTACGCTGAAAAGGATCGCGCGCACGTCACCCTGCAGTCGATTGGCGACGCCGTCATCACCACCGATGCATCCGCGCGCATCGACTATCTGAACCCCGTGGCCGAGCGGCTCACCGGCTGGTCGGTCGACGAGGCCCGCGGCCGCCCCATCGGCGAAGTGCTGCAACTCATCGACGAGTCCACGCGCAAACCCGTGGCCTACACGCTCGATCGCGTGCTCGTCGCCGGCGAGACCTCGATACCGTCCGATCACAACGTCCTCATCACGCGCCGCGGGGAGGAACTCGCGATCCAGGAGACCGCGACGCCCATTCGCAATCGTGAAGGTGCCGCTGTCGGCGCGGTCATCGTCTTCGGTGACGTGACGAAGGAGCGGCGCCTCAAGCGTGCGTTGTCGTACCAGGCGAGCCACGACGCGCTCACGGGCCTCATCAACCGGCGCGAGTTCGATACGCGGCTGGAAACTGCGGTGACCGCCGCGCAGCGAGGCGAAGGCGACTACGTACTGCTGTACGTCGATCTCGACCAGTTCAAGGTGGTGAATGACACCTGCGGCCACAGCGCCGGCGACCGGCTGTTGCGCGACATCACGAGCCTGCTGCAAACCCGAGTGCGCGCCTCGGACACGATTGCGCGCCTCGGCGGCGACGAATTCGGAATGTTGCTCGAACGCTGTTCACTGGAGCAGGCGGAGCGCGTGGCCGACAGCATTCGCCAGGCCATTCATGGCTACCGCTTTCTCTGGGGCGCCAACAGCCTGTCGGTGGGGGCGAGCATTGGCGTGGTGCGCATCGGTCGCGAAACCACGAGCGCCGCCTCGGTGCTGTCGGCGGCCGACATCGCCTGCTACGCGGCCAAGGATGGCGGTCGCAACCGCGTCCAGGTCTACGAAAAGGATCACGGCACCAGCCGGCATCGCGAGATGCAATGGGTAGGTCGAATTGCCCGGGCGGTCGAGGAGGGGAGGCTCGAACTGTACGCTCAGCGCATCGTCGGCATCTCGTCCAAGGCGGGCGACATGCCGTTCTTCGAACTCATGGTGCGCCTGCGCGATGAAGATGGAACCCTGGTGCCGCCGGGAGAGTTCATTCCCGCCGCCGAGCGCTACAACGTCATGGTCATGGTCGATCGCTGGGTGGTCAATCGTGCCATCGAATTGCTGGATGGCTGCATCGCGCAGGGCCGGCGGTTGCCGCTCGTGGCGGTCAACCTGTCGGGCACGTCGATCAACGACGAAGATTTTCTCGAATACGTGCTATCACGCCTGCGTGACGAGCGTGTGGCTCATGCGTTGTGCTTCGAAATCACTGAAACCGCCGCGGTCGCCAGTCTCGCCAAGGCCACTTTCTTCATGCGCGAGCTCAAGGCCCGCGGCTGCCGCTTCTCGCTCGATGACTTCGGCAGTGGTGTTTCGTCGTTCGTCTACCTGAAGACCCTGCCCGTGGATTTCCTGAAGATCGACGGCCACTTCGCCGAACATGTCGCCTACGATGTCGTGGATCGAAGCATGGTCGAAGCCATCGCCAAGATCGGCAGCGCGATGGAGGTGGCGACCATAGCCGAGAAGGTGGAGAGCGCCGAAGTGCTCCAGGTGCTCAAACAGATCGGCGTCGACTATATCCAGGGCTTCCATCTGGCCGAGCCCATCGCCATCGACGAGGTTTTCCAACCCGTGTAGTGTCGGCGGCATGCCGACGCCGGGGAACGTTGAGCCAGCCTTTTCGCTGGGAATAGAAGAAGAATATCTGCTCGTGGATCTCGCCACGCGCGACCTGGTTTCCGATCCTCCCGCCGAACTGCTGCAGCGATGCATCGTCGAAACCGACGGGCGCGTGAGCCCCGAGTTCCTGCGCTCGCAACTCGAGGTCAAGACCTCGGTGTGTGGCTCGGTGTCATCCATGCGAAGCGAGCTCGCGGCGCTACGCCGCAAGGTTTGCGAGGTCGCCGCCGACTACGGCATCGCGCCGATCGCTGCCTCCACGCATCCTTTCGCGCGCTCGAGGAATCGGCCCCCGCACACCGACCAGGAGCGTTACACCACCATCGCCCGCGAAGTGCAGGGTGGCGCGCGGCGCATGATCATCTGCGGCATGCACGTGCATGTCGGTCTCGATGACGACGAGCTGCGCATCGACGTCATGAACCAGCTCGCGTACTTCGTTCCGCACCTGCTGGCGATGTCGTGTTCCTCCCCGTTCTGGGAGGGTGACGACATGGGCATGCAGTCGTTCCGGCTCATGCTGTTGTCGTCATTGCCGCGCACTGGCCTGCCGGAGCGCTTCGAGAGTTACGGCGAGTTCCGGCGGCACCTCGACGCATTGGTGCGCAATGGCCTCATCGAAGACACCACCAAGATCTGGTGGGACATCCGGCCGAGCTCGCGTTATCCCACGCTCGAGACGCGCGTGTTCGATTGCTGCACGCACCTCGACGACGCAGTCTGCCTCGCGGCGCTCACCCTGTCGCTGGTGCGCATGCTTTACCGCCTGCGACGCGAGAACAAGATGTGGCGCCGGTATCCACGCATGCTGATCGCGGAGAACCGCTGGCGTGCCATGCGTTTTGGCAGCGAGGCGAGCCTGCTCGACCTGGCGCGCGGAGAGCTCGTGCCGTTCAACGAACTGCTCGAGGAGTTGCTGGCGATCACGCACGATGACGCCGTGGCCCTCGATTGCCTGGCTGAAACCGAACACGCTCGTGCACTGCTCAAGCGGGGGACCAGCGCACACCAGCAGGTGGACGTCTATCAAACCGCCCGTTCGCAGGGCGCGACCGACGGAGAAGCGCTGTCGGCGGTAGTTGGATGGCTCGCGCGCACGACCTGCGAGGCGGCCGGCTGACATGGTGAAGCCGGCCTGGCTTGGCGTGGCCTTCTTGGCGGGCATTGCGGTCGGCGTCCTGGTCACGCAAATGGCAGCGGATGCTCCGGTCGGCGAACCCGCTACGGTGAACACCGACACCCCGGCTACGCCACGAGACGCAGCCGCTGCGACCCCGCCGCTGCCGGCCCTCCCGGACGCCGTACGACCCCCGGCGCCCGCTGGCCACACCACCGCCAACGCCGCACCGCCTTCGACCTCCACTCCCGTGGACATGCCCGCGGAGACCGCGACAGCGGACGCGGGCCCCGTCCAGGCCATCGACGCTGGGGATGTATTCAACAAGATGTTTGCCAAGCCCGCGCAACCGGGCACCGCCAGCGACATTGGCGAGGCGCATCGCGCGCTCGAGCGGGAGACACGCGACGAAGGCTGGGCTTACAGCATGGAAGCCGAAATCCAGAATTCGATGGTCAACGAAGTGAGCATGGGTGCATTTCGCGCGGACCACGTCGAATGCCGCTCGACGATGTGCGAGCTGCGCCTGTCGGGCAAGGGTGACCAGGCGGCCGCAATCAAGCGCTGGACTGAGGAGCTGGGTGGCCAACCATTCGGTCAGCGGCTGTTTCTCAACTATTCATCGTCGATCAGTGACGACAACCGGGTCGACACGCTCATGATCTTCCGGCGGCCGCCGAAGCAGAAGTGACTACTGCGCGCAGCTCGCGCCGCGCACCACCTGGGCGAGCGCAGCGCAGGCGTTCACCGACAGGAACGGTCCACGGGTGGTGTCGTGTTTCTCGGTGGACTGTTCCAGCAGCTCACGCATGCGCGTGATGCCGATCTTCTGGTTTCGGGCTAACAACAAGGCGACCACGCCGCTGATCTGCGCGGTGGCGAGTGAACTGCCGGATGCGAAATCGTAGTGCCCGTTCGGGACCAGCGTGACGATGTCACGCGCGGGCGCGCGCAGTATCCCGTCGTCGTCGCCCGTGGCGGCATGCGACTTCTCCGCCTCGGTGACCGGCAGTACTCGCGGAAGCTTTGCCGGAAAACCCAGGCGCGGATCATCAGACACCGCGCCGACCACGATGACGCCCATTTCCGTGGCGCGCGCGACCAGTGCTTCGAGCAAGGGATCGCTCGGGCCGACGAGACTCAGGTTGATGACCTGCGCCTTGTCCGCCAGTGCATCGGCGATCGCCTGCGCGATCGTGAAGGAGTTGCAGCGGCCAGCAGTGTTCGCGGAGGCCTGCCAGCACGCCTTGTAGGCCATGAGCTTGACGTCGGGGGCCACGCCCACGATGCCGATGCCATTGTTCGACGTGGCCGCAATGAGACCCGCCACCTGCGTGCCGTGGCGATCGCTGCGGAACGAAACCTCATCGTTGTCGATGAAATTGCGCGTGACGAACGCGCGGCCGGCGAGATCGGGATGATGCGTGTCGACCCCGGTGTCGATGATGGCTACTCGTACTCCCGCACCGCGGCTGAAGTTGTGCGCTTCGACGACGTCGAGCGCGCTGACATTGGATTGCAGCCGCGCGTACGGATCGTCGGCGCCAGACTGGACGGTAACCGGCGCGGGCGGCGGCGAGGGTACCGTCGCGGCCGACTCGAACTCGTTGAGCGGCTGCACGATGAGTACGCGTTTGTCCGCCTTCAGCTTCTCGACCATGGCCTCGCGCGTGGTGCCGGGAGGAATCCGGAACAGCACGCAGTGCATCTTGAGCTGTTCGATCGGCCACTCGGACACTGGCGTGAGCGAATACTGGCGCGCGAGGTCGCGCAGCGTGCTGCTGGCCGTGGCGCTCACCCGGTAGCTAGAGCTGCTGCCGTAACCATGTGCCGTACCGCCCACCGCGGCCGGGCGGCCCGCGACCGGGTTCGCGACGGCGACCACGATGAATTGCGCCGGCGCGCTGCGGACTTCGGGCGGCGTGAGCACCGGCGCCGGGCCGGCGGCGGTCGCGGCGCCGCAGAGCACGAGCGCCGCGATGGCTAGAGCCGCGGCGACGACCACGCGCCACATCGCGTGTGTCAGGTCAGTGAGCGGCGACCGGCTGCGCGAAACTGACATGGGGATCCTTTGCAATCACTTCGGCGACCGAATTCGCCGATGCGCCGGAGGCTACCGCGTCCACCGACAATTCCGCCGTGAAATTTCCTGCCGTACCCGGTCCGGACACGATGCTCAGGCCCTGGTGCGAGAGCAGCGTGTTGATGGTCGAGATCGACGTATCTGGCGTGAATACGATGCGCACCGTGGGCGCGTTGGGTCGCGATGTCGGCGCATCCGGCCACGCATCCGCCACAGTGTGGATATCGTCGCTCTGCAGCGCATTGAAGGCGAAAAGCGCGAGTCCGAATCCCTGGACCACGACGGCCGCCGCGAGCCAGCGTACGGTGCGCGACGTGCGCGATACCTGCCGGACTGCGACCGCGGATTCAACCGCAGGGGACGCGGCCTCGGACGCTTCGATGCGGGCCCACAGCCGGTTGAACGAACGCTGTTCATCCGTCGAGGCGGTTTCGGGAGAGGCTTCGGCACTCATGGCCTTCGCCATCTTTCGCTGCGCGGCGACCTCGGCACGGCACTCCTCGCATTCCGCTACGTGCGCTTCCAGCCACTCCCGGTCGGACGCCTGCACGCGGCCGTTGGCGAGCCAGGGCAAGAGCGCCCAGGCTTCGGCGTGGGTGTCGGGGATACGCGAGCTCATGAATTTTCTCCGGTCATGCCAGCGAGGGGCGGCAATACTTGTTTAAGCGTCTCTCGTGCACGGAACAACCGGGTCTTCACCGTGTTCACGGGGCAATCGAGAATGGCGGCCACTTCCTCACAAGAATGGCCGAGAGTGTAGGTGAGTTCGAGCGCCATGCGCTGCTCGACCGGCAGGCGGGCAAGCCCCAGCGCGAGCCATTGGGTGTCGGTTTCCGCGTCATCGGTCGAAGCCACGCTCACGGAGTCCTCGTCGAACGGTTCATCTGAGACGGGACGGATCTTCGCGCGACGAAGGGCGTTCAGGGCCCGGCGGTAGGCGATGCCGATGATCCAGGTCGAAAGCTGGGAGGCGCCGCGGAATTCGCCGGCCTTGGTCCAGATCACCCAGAAGGTGTCGTTGATGACCTCTTCGATGTCCTCGCGGCGCACCGACATGCGCGCCAGCAGGCGCGAGAGACGCTGGTAGTAGTTGCCATACAGCGTGCGGAATGCCGCTTGGTCGCGGGATTTCGCCACCCGCTCGAGCAGCTCGCGCTCGGATGCATCCGTACTTCCGCCTGTTGCCCTGGGGGCTTGGGATTCAACGCTCTTGAGTGCCACGGCAGCCAACCTTTCGAGACCAGTTGCCCATGAGTACCGCAGGGCGGCAGGCTGGTTCCCGGAGGGCTATTTCGAGGTGGAAAAGCGCCATAACGCGGTCAGTGCCACCCGGTCGCCGACGGAATCCTCGACGAAGTGGTCTTCGGCGTTTTCGCTCACGCCGAGATAGGCGAGCTGCAACTCGAATGGCTTGAGCGTCGCGATGAGCGTCGCATTCCAGTAGTTGTAACTGTCGTGGTAGATCTCGTCCAGGCCGTAGTGGCCAATGCCCGCGGAGATCGCAAAGCGGTCATTGATGGGATAGCGCCCGGACGCCTCCACGGCCCACGCGTTGCCTTCCGCATATCCCCCGCAGCAGCCGACGGCCTCGGTATTGGGCGAATAGATAGCCGCGAGGTACACCAGGTTGCGGAATCCGACGGTCGCGGTGATCTCGGTGCGGTTGTAGCTCTTGCGCCGCGGATCGTCGG
>Ga0315912_10002521_pt1 | contig 19344 bp, 17 predicted proteins | sample VfabasoilMG_FD_204469 | JGI IMG/M metagenome (GOLD analysis project Ga0315912, IMG submission 204469) | Garden soil microbial communities collected in Santa Monica, California, United States - V. faba soil | ecosystem: Environmental > Terrestrial > Soil > Garden | place: USA: California...
CGCAGTTACAACAAGCCGTGCCGCTCTGCCGCGAGCTTAAGCGGCGTTATCCCCAATTGATCGTCGTGTGGGGCGGCTACTTTCCTACTCAACATTGGGAAGTCTGTCTCAATGCGGATTATGTAGATTATGTGGTGCGCGGGCATGGCGAACAGACCTTTGCTGAATTGCTCGCCTATCTCCAAAGTGGCGCGCCTGCTCTGTCCACTATCAACGGCCTCGCTTATAAAGAGCGCACCCTGCTATCCACTTCTCTCTCGTCTCTCTCTTCTCTCCTGCCTCACCTTGCCTCTCCCTTCCCCTTTCAGCGCCTCGATCTGTCACGTTACATCCGACGCACCTTCCTGGGATCGCGCACGCTCGGCTATCACTCCTCTTATGGCTGTCCGTTCTTTTGCAACTTCTGCGCGGTGGTGAACATGGTCAACGGTAAATGGTTGCCACAAAGCGCCGCGCAGGTCGCCGCTGTCATGCAAGCTTATGTGCGGCAATGGCAAGTAAACGCCGTTGAGTTTTACGACAATAATTTTTTTGTCCAAGAAGCGCGGGTGGCTGAGTTCGCCGAGCGGATTCAAGCGTTGGAATTGGGCTGGTGGGGCGAAGCGCGGATTGACACCCTCCTAAAATTTTCATCGTCAACGTGGGAGGCGATGCGTGCCTCTGGGCTGAAGATGATCTTTATGGGTGCCGAATCGGGTTCGCTGGAAACGTTACGCCGGATGGACAAGGGCGGCACACTCACACCCGACAAGACGCTGGCCATCGCGCAATTGATGGCGCGTTATGGCATCTTGCCGGAGTTTTCGTTTGTCCTAGGCAACCCGCCCGATCCCGAAACCGACATTCAGCACACGTTGGAGTTTATCCGCCAAGTGAAGCGAGTCAACCCACACGCGGAGATCATCCTCTATCTCTACACCCCGGTGCCGCTCGCCGGCGATTTATACGACGAGGCCCAAGCCAACGGGTTTGCTTTTCCTAAGACTTTAGAAGAATGGGTCAGCCCAGCCTGGCTGAACTTTGCACAACGCCGCTCGACGACCATGCCGTGGGTCAAGCCCACCGCCCAAGAGCGTCTCCGTGATTTTGAGCGGGTGTTGAACGCCTATTATCCAACCACCACCGATCTGCGGTTGACGCCTGCTTGGCGGAGTGTACTCCGGGCGTTGTCAGGGTGGCGCTATCGGTGGCGGTTCTATCGCTTTCCGCTGGAATTACGGGCGGTGCAACGCTTCATCGCGTATCAGCGTCCAGAGACGAGTGGGTTTTAGCGGTTATTCAATCCTACTCTTACTTGATAGATCTAGCGGATCGGATCAAGCGCCTCAGCCAATACCTCGACCGGATGCCGCGCGACGCGCCCAGTGCCGTGTTCAATTTGTTGGCGACAGGAGACACCTGGAGCCACGAGCACAGTGTCGGCTGAGGTGGCGCGCACTGTGGGGAAAAGCCGGTCTTCACCGATAGCTTGCGAGAGCGTGTAATGCTCCGCTTCGTACCCGAACGACCCCGCCATCCCACAACAACCTGCGTCAATCTCTGTGACCTGCCAGCCTGGCGAACGTAACAGGGTCATGAGCGCATGAGCATGACCACTGGCTTTTTGATGGCAATGCCGATGAACTAAAATATGGCGCGGTGTCGCATCCCAATGAATCGGCAGAGCGCCTTGTTCGATCAGCGGCGCTAGAAACTCCTCCAGTAACATCGCGTGTTTTGCTACAGATTGTACTTGAGGGTCATCTGGCAACAGATCAAGATACTCATCCCGCAGGGTCAAAATACAGGAAGGTTCTAAGCCAATGATCGGCAGGCCTTGTTCCGCGTAAGCCACTAGCGCGGTTACATTTTCTCGGGCGGTGCGTTTAGCCTCCACCAGCAAACCCTTCGAGATCATCGGGCGCCCACAACACCCGTGCGCCACCAAACGCGGGGTATAACCAGCGGCGCTCAAGACCTTCACGGCGGACAACCCTAAGCTGGGGTAGAAGTAATTGGTGAAAGTGTCAACAAAGAGGATGACGTTGGGTGATGATGAAGGTGGCGTTGTGTAAAGTTCTCGAAAAGAACGCGAGGCCAGCAGTGGCAACGCGCGTTGCGGAGCCAAATGTAAAATTTTTTCGTTGACCCAGCGCGTGAGTGGTAGTGTCGTAATGAGATTAACCAATGGGGCCAGTTTCGAGCCAACGTGCGCGAGGGTATGAAGATGCGCGAACAAGCTTGAGCGAATGGGTACGCCATGGCGCGCCTGATAGTGTGCTAAGAATTCGTATTTGATCTTCGCCATATCCACCCCAGAGGGGCACTCAGCCTGACACGCTTTGCATTCCAAACACAAGTCCAATACAGCGTGCATCCGTTCCGAAGTGAGTGCAGTGGAGGGCAAATGCCCAGAGAGCGCGGCCCGCAAGGCATTGGCTCGCCCACGCGTGGAATGTTCCTCATCTCGCGTTGCGATATAGGAAGGGCACATCACGCCCTCCGTCTTGCGGCACACCGCCGCGCCATTACATTGTTCAACGGCGCGCGCGAAGCCACCCTCTTTAGCAAAACTTAAATGTGTTTTAAACTCAAAGGTGCGGTAGTTTTCTCCATAGCGCAAATGGGTGGCGGCGTCAGGCGCATCTACTACCTTGCCGGGGTTGAGGCGATGGTGCGGATCGAAGAGCTGTTTCACTTCTCGAAAGGCCGCATAGAGTTCTGGGCCAAATAGTTGTCCGTTCCACATTGAACGCGCCAAGCCATCGCCATGTTCGCCGCTCAACGCGCCGCCCATGCTGATGACAATCTCCAACACAGCGGCGGCGATAGGGCGCAACTTCGCCACGTCCTCCGCCCGTTTGAGATTCAACATTGGGCGGATGTGCAAACACCCAGCGGAGGCGTGCGCGTAATACCCAGCCGACACACCATAGTCCGCCAGCACACGCTCCACCGCGCGCACATATTCGCCAAGCCGCTCTACGGGCACGGCCACATCTTCAATAAACGCTGTGGGCTTGGCCTCACTGCGCATGGACATCAACAGACCCAGCCCCACTTTGCGAACTCCCCAGACGTTGGACTGTTGGCTAGGCGTGAGGGCGCGGATGATAGATGGCGCTATGCCACTTGTTTGCAAACGCCTCTCCAATGCGTCGAGTTGAGCCACAACGTGCGTTTCGTTTTCGCCCACAAATTCCAAGACTAAGATCGCGGCCGGCTGGCCTTCAATAAACGTTAATTGCCGCGCATAAGCGGGAACCGAGCGTGTCAGTTCGATCAACAGCGCGTCAATCAATTCCACTGCGGTCGGTTGGCTCTCTAAAATGGTGGGCGTTGCATCAGCGGCGGCGGCAATTGAATCGAAAGCGATCACGCCTAAGCCAGTGGCTTTGGGGCGCGGCACACACCGCAGACGCGCCTCGGTGATCACGGCCAACGTGCCTTCTGAACCAGCGAGCACGGGCGCGAGATTGAACTGATTGAGAGGCGGATAAGGATCAGCCGAATACCAATTGGGCGGACGGGTCTTCGTTTGTGGTGACGGGAGGAGATAGTTGAGCGAGTAGCCCGAAGCACGCCGCCAGGTGCGCGGGAAACGTTCGCGGATGAGCGTCGCGTGGTGCGTCGTGAGGGCGGTGAGTTTCCGATACAGCTCGCCTTCGCGGGTCGTGGCGCGCAACTTGGTTTCGAGCGCCGCCGGTTCGAGCGCCGCGAAATGAAGTGCCGAAGCATCTTCTAAAAAAACATCGGCGGCGAGGAGGTGATCGGCCAACATGCCATAACAAATGGAATGCGCGCCGGTCGCGTTGTTGCCGATCATGCCAGCGATGGTCGCCCGATTGGATGAGGCTGGGTCAGGGCCGAGCATCAATTGATGAGGTTTAAGTGTCGCGTTTAGCGTGTCACACACCACCCCCGGTTCAACGCGCACCCACCGTTCTTCAGCGTTGATCTCCAACACACGCCGCATGTGGCGCGCGAAATCTACAATCACGGCCTCGCCGATGGCTTGTCCAGCGAGGCTAGAGCCGCCCCCCCGCGCTAACACGGGCACGCGATGACGGACGGCAGTTTCTAATAGGGCTTGGACATCTTCTTGGTCAAGTGGGCAAACAACCCCCAACGGTTTGATCTGATAGGCACTGGCATCCGTGCTGTAGAGTGCGCGTGTCAGGTCGTCAAAGCGCGTCTCGCCCCGCACCACACGCGTGAGGTCGGCGGCGAGGTCAGTGTTCACCGCCGACCGTTCAGCCTAAGGCTTCGGCTAATAACAACCCAATGAGGCCGATGATGATGCCCAAATGTAGAAAGAAGTTGCTGGTGGAGAGCCAACCCAAGTTCATTTGGCTGAAGATGAAATTGAGCGCGATCAGGGCGATCGCCATCATCGTGGGGAGCCCCTTATAGCGCGCGATAAATGAAGAGAGTCGGTCTAGCCACATAATTGCTCCACAGTAAGTTGTTGTTTTAAGCGAGTTATTTGGTCTTGGCGCGCGTCGGCTTCTTCGCTTTCGCCAAATAGGGTTTGAAGCGCCCCGCCACCCGTTCGGGCATCCGCCCTACAATCAACACGCCTTCATCTTGATGTTCCACTTGCTCGACAAGCCCCTGCTCATAAAACATCGAAATAAACTGTCCGGCTTTATAAGGGATGAGGACGCGCAGGGGCACTAACGCCGCATACAGTTCCGCTTCAACGCGATTAAGCAAGGTCGGTAGCCCTTCGCCGGTGCGCGCCGAAATTTTGACACTTGTGTCCCAGACTTCGCCTAAGTGGGTTTGAGCTTGGGCGGTGGTCTCGGCCGTCAAGCCGTCAACTTTGTTGAGCGCCAGCAACACCGGCGCGTCATGCACATTGAGTTCGGCCAGGGTCTCGTTCACCGCTTCGATTTGTTGGCGTGCGTTCGGATGCGTCACATCTACGACATGCAACAACAAGTCGGCCTCACCGATTTCCTCCAGCGTGGCGCGAAAGGCGGCCACCAAGGTCGTCGGCAATTTTTGAATAAACCCCACCGTATCGGTGAAGAGCACTGGGCGCTTGGCGGGGAGCATGACCCGGCGCGTGGTCGGGTCGAGTGTGGCGAAGAGTTGGTCGGCGGCGAGGGTTTCTTCGTGACCGACCAGCGTATTGAGCAACGTGCTTTTGCCGGCGTTGGTGTAGCCCACAATCGCCACCACCGGCACAGCGTTGCGTTGACGTTGCGCGCGATACCGTTGCCGATGCGCGCGCACTTTCTCCAATTCCTTTTTGAGATGCGCGATGTGCAACGCAATTTCCCGGCGGTCAATTTCCAGTTGCGTTTCGCCGGGGCCGCGCAAGCCCACGCCGCCAGTGCCGCCGCGCCCAGCCGCGCCACCGGCTTGCCGGGCCAAGTGCGTCCATTGGCGGGTGAGGCGGGGTAAACGATATTCGTATTGCGCGAGTTCCACTTGTAACGCACCTTCGCGCGTGTGTGCGTGTTGCGCGAAGATGTCTAAGATCAAGGCGGTGCGGTCGAGCACCATCACCTTTTCCCCAAAGATCGTTTCGAGTTCGCGTTGATGGCGCGGCGAGAGTTCATCATCAAAAATCACCACATCAGCCAACGTCTCTTCCAAGAAGTCTTTAATTTCAAGCGCCTTGCCTGAACCGACAAAGGTGTTCGAGTCGGGGCGGGCGACTTTTTGATAGGTCTCACCCACGATTTGCAAACCAGCGGTATCGGAGAGCAAGGCCAACTCCGCGAGCGAGTCTTCAACGCTCAAGAGCTGATGTTGGCCACGCACTTCAATCCCAACTAAAAAGGCACGTTCGGAAGGTGGTTCGGTGGGGACAGGTGTTTTAGGCATAATGCTTACGGCAACCTCACCACATCCATTGTGCGGGGGTGCTCAACGACAAATTCAAACCGGATAACCTTTTTCACGCCGCGCTCAAGGGTCAGTTGCCATTCGAGTTGGTTCAAGTCGGTGTGTTCTGTAGGTTTCGGGTCGGCGAGCTCGAGTTTCACCTTGATCTGCTCATCTTGCGAGACCGGTAATTGGTCGCGCACGAACACCGTCTGGGGCGTGTCGCGCAAGTTCTCGACCTCAATGCGATACCCATACCGGATGCGGCGTTTGTCACCGATAAATGTTTTGTCCACTTCGCGTTGGGTGAGCTCACGTTCGATCCGCAGACGCTCATCCGCGCCGAGGGTCAGCTCGAATTCTTGGTTCGGCGCGATGAAATCTAAATGGGTCGCGCCGAGATAGTCGCCTTTTTCAAAGAGTTGGGCTTCGCCAGAGAGCAACGAATAGGGGCTGTCGTTTTTCACCTTCGCCCGCCGATAACACACCCGTTCGGCTTTGGGCGCGCTCACATAATCAAAGCGCGGCTTTAGGTTAAACACCGCGACGTTCACTTTGCGTGGATCATTATTGCCGGGGATGTTCGCACGCGCGCTCAGTTGGTAGGTCAGGCTAGGGCCAGCGTCAGAAACCGTTGCAGTCTCTACCATCATCTCATGTTTTAATCTGGGTTGTTCCTGCATCGCCTGCATGGGGGCCGGTGCAATACCAAAGGATAGGGTTTCATCGGCGGCGGCGCTTAACGGTGCGGGTCCGCGTTTCGCCCTCATCAGCGGGATGGCTTGATGGATATACCACGGTGGAAGTTCTGGAATGACGAGCGATAATGCTGGTTGGGCGGTGGATAGGGTGAGCGCGACATCGGGCCACTCTTCACCCGTGTTTTGTTGTACCTGAGCCAGATAAGTCAATGTCAAATCGCCTTCCACGAGGCGCAAATCGTAGAGAGGCTTCCAACTCGCGCCGACCACCACATACGTCAACTCTAAATCAAATTCACCCGTCTCCAACACTTCTAATTCAACACTGGCGACATAGCGTTGGCGAGGTGCGCTAGAACGCGCGGCATTGAGATCGCGGCGCAGGCGATCCAATTCTTTGGCGAGTGTGTGCCGTTCGCGGTTCGCCTTGATCAGATCGGTTTGCAGGGCGTAGCGCCGGTCACTGATGAAACTAAAGATCGCGCCTTGCTCTTCTGGTGTGCGCTTGCCTTGCGCAAGCCCACGTGCAAACATCTTGCTCTGCGCGGCCAGACCGTCCAAATGTTGTTGCTCTTTTTCAATGACCGCGATCTTGCCAAGCCAGCCATGGTCGGTGTCTTCCAGCGCCTGAATTTTATTTTCCAGTTCGCGCACCGTCTCGGCGGGTGTCTCGACAAAATTTTCAAGGCGGGTGCTGACCCCCAACAATTTGGCCTTGGCCGTGCCCCGCCCAGCCGCCCGCACCGAATCGGCTAACAACGAGAGCGGCAAATCGGAGACCTCTAGGCGCTGAAGACCCGTCGCCAAAGTTGTGTGGCCAGTACGCGTGACGCGCGCACGGTCGGGAAAGAGGGTGATGGCAGTGGGTGTCGTCTGCATGCGGCTCCTAGGGTTTGAAACTTGCACGATTATACTACTACACTCTAACCGTTTTCCGATAAGAGGTGACGGCTAAGTTAAAGCGAGTACACTTTCCCCTCATCCATTTTCCCTCTTCGCCCCTAGCCACCCGCCGCCTCATGTTCAATAAAGTCCTCATCGTTCATTCCAATTTGGGGGAAGCCGAACCACTCCTCGATTACTTTAACCAACTCAATGCGCGGGTGTGGCCGACCACCACCCCAGCGGAAGCCACTAACATCTTAGACACGGTTCAACCCGAGTTGTTGATCGTTGACCTCCATTTGCCCGGCAACGCTTGGCTTGAGCTCTTGCGACATACGCGCCAAACCCAGCCCACGACCAAAATCATCATCACCAATCAACGTCCGGATGTTAAGCGCGAATTTCAAGCCAAAGAACATGCCTCGGTTTTTTTGCGCGCGCCGTTTAACCTCGAATGGATTCAAGCGGCCTTGCAAAAGCTCACGGCTGAGGCGGGGGATATACCCACAGCGGTCAAGTCCGGGGTCAGCCTACCGGAGGTACGCTGGCCGATCCGTTTAAAGATCACAGGCCCATATGTCGCTTTGGCTGGGGTCTTTATGGTCGTCGCGTTTAGCCTGATGGCGGGCTACTTTTTTCGTTCGATGGATGAGCGATTGACGAATCAATTAGTCAACGCTTCGGGCGCGGCCTCCAACGCCATGATCCGCCAGGAAGACCATGCCTTAGCGACCTTGCGCTTGTTAGCGAACATTGAGGGGATGGAACAAGTCCTGGCCACACGTGATTTAGATCGGTTGACGACATTTGCGACCTTGTTGACGGTCAACAATCAGGAAGATGCGATTGACATTTTGGACTTAGCGGGTGTCAGTTTAGTGTCGTTGCGTCGCCGACCGGGTGGCGCGGCCGACGATTATGACGTGACCTCTGGCACGCCCTTTGGTCAGTGGCCCTTTGTGCAAAAGGTGCTTAATCGAGTTGAGGACGGCACGGGGGATAAGTATGGTGGCTTGGTGCGGAATGGGCGGGGAGATTATTTTTATGTGGCTGGCCCGATCATGAATGACGACAATACACAGATGGTTGGCGTCATCCTCATTGGGCGCTTGGTGACAACCCTCCTCCAAGACTTCCAGCAAGACGCCAACACCATCGTCACGCTGTATAACCGGGAAGGGGAAATCCTCAACTCCACGTCAACTGCTTGGGGTTCGCAAACAATTAGCACCGAGTACTTGCAACCGTTATTGGATAACCGCGCTAGTCAACTCATTCGCCCTGACTTAACGATCAATGGTGTGCGTTACAACGAAGCCATTAACGTTTGGGAAGTGCGCGGCGGTGAAAAAATTGGGCTGATCGGCATTGCCGCTCAACAAAATTATTTCGCTAGCCCCGATCTGTCGCTCCAAGCCCAAGTGCTCCTGGCGGTGACCTTGGGCTTAGGCGCGACTATTGGCTTGGGGATTTTCGTCGCGGGGCGGTTCACCCGTCCACTAAACCAAGTCGTCAATGCGGCGATCCAAGTCGCTGATGGCGAACTAGATGTTAAGCTAGAACCGGAGGGAGATGACGAGGTCGCGGTGTTGGGCCATGCATTTAATTACATGCTCATTGGCTTGCAAGAGCGCAATATGTACCACGACATCCTCGGGCGCACCGTATCACCGCAAGTGCGCGAGGCCTTGCGTTTGTCCTTTGCTTCCGGCAGTTTGCGGCTGGAGGGGCAAAATGTGCAGGCGACGGTGCTGATGAGCGACATCCGCAACTTCACCACCCTCTCGGAAAAAGAAAGCCCACCGACCGTGATGCGTTGGCTAAACGAATACTTCACCGAGTTGGTGCCAGCCATCATCAACAACGGTGGTGTGGTGGACAAATTTGAAGGCGACGCGATCTTGGCCTTCTTTGGCATCTTACCCAACCCACTGCCACCGGCCGAGAGCGCCTATCAGGCTTGCAAAGCGGCGGCGGATATGTTGAAGATAGTGGAGGCCTTGAACGCACGGCGGGTTGCGCGGAATGACCCGCCGTTGGTGACGGGCATCGGCGTTAACACGGGCTTGGTCACTGCGGGCGGCCTCGGTGCGGCAGATCGCCTCAATTACACCATCATTGGGGACACCGTGAACACGGCGCAACGTCTGGAAAGTTTCACCCGTCAATTTGGCGAAAACGGCGCGGTGATCAGCGAGGATGTGCGGGAAGCGCTGGCTGGACGGCGCAACGAGTTTACGCTTGAGCCCTTAGGCGCACATCTCTTCAAAGGCAAGACCCAAACCTTAGCCATCTATCGTCTTCGCGCTCATTCGCATGTTTAAGTTAAGAGCACCTCAGTCTCAGCGGGCACGGATCGAACTCGCCCTCGTGGTATTGCCCCTGCTCGGTTTGTTGCTGGTGAGCGGCTTGCTGGCTTACTATTACTTCATTTTCATACGCTCGCCCTATTTTCTGACGCTTGAGCCAGCACCGACCCAACTCGCCGATTATCAAAAAGATAAAGTCCGAGTGCAGTTACCGCCTCTCAGAGAGAGTATCCTCACTGAAGCCAAAGCGGATTTGGCAATGCGCACCCCAACGCCAACGCTGGTCTTAGGCACTCCGTTAGCCACGAGTACCCCAATAGCCACTCGCGTTGCTAGAACGCCGACATTGAACGTGGGTATAGTAACTGACCTACCAACCGTCGAAAACGGCACGCCAACTTCTGAATCTGGTGGCTCAACAACGGAGCCCACTGAACTCGGCCTGCCAACAGTTGAATTACCTGAACTGCCCACAGTGATTGTGCTTTCTCCTATTGCGTCGGTGGTGAATTCGGTAGTGCCGCTCCCCTCGTCTATCATTCGTCTCAGTGCAACCCCAACGCCTCGGCCAACAGTGGCCTCAACGCCATTACTACCGACGGCCACCCAGACGCCGGTGCTGTTCACCGCGACTTCGATCATCCCAATCCGCCCGCCGACCGCAACCCCTATCCCAGTTACCCCTGAGCCAACGGACACATTTCCTCCTCCGCCACCATCTGATACAGACACTCCCCTGCCACCCCCTCCTGACACGCCTGTTCCCCCAACAGATATCCCTCTCCCGTTGCCAACTGACATACCTCCCCTGCCCACGGATGTTCCTCTCCCGCCAACAGATGCTCCTCCTGCGCCGACGGATAGCCCAGGTCTCCCGACCCGCCCGCCAACGGTTGTCCCTCCCCTAAAAGGGAACGATTAAAGGTGCAGCCTGAGTTGAATCATGTTCTTTAAAGTGTTCGGTGGTGTCACCTAACACCGGGCGCTTTTTAGGGTCATCGGCGTAGCGCGGTTTGATAGGCTTGTCGAAAATGCTCTTCGGTCAACATGACTTCTTTCCAATTAGCCCAAGTCAGTCTTTTTTTGGAGCGTTCCGAGCGGTTCTTAGCATCGTCGTAGAGGATATGTTGCCAGCGTGGCCGGTTAACCCCTTTAATCATGGGCATATCATCAATGATGTAATCAGCGTCCACGATAGTCTTGTCCATGGTGAGGATGATCCGCGTGACCCAATCGCGGCCCAAATGCTCGTCAACCCACTCGTATTTTTCGAGTACACAATGTTGATATGTTACAAAGGGGCTGGTACAGATGAAAAGCTCGAGGCCTGCCACAGCCATCTCTGCTAAGGCTTCGCGGCCGCCGGGGATCACCGGCAATGACCGGAAAAAACCCGGACTGGTGAAGATCTGCCAGATCAAGTCGCGGTATTCAGCAGGATATTGTTCGACAATATAGAAAGTGTTGCGTTGTTCGCGTGGCACATAAAACTTATCCGGGTGCTGGCGACGCCACTCATCAAGAAAGCCCGCTTCAAAATCGGCAAGTACCCCATCCATATCTATTAGAACGCGCATACGACCCTTTTCAGCAATTCAGTAGGTCAGTAGTTCATGGAGATTGCCCACAATTGGCGCAGGCGGCCGCGCCGGTGCTGAAGCGTGTTCGATCAGCATGGAGACAGCTTGGCGCGGCCGGAGGATGTTCCCGCGCGTTAGCCGATCCACCTGCGTGTGCTCCGGCATTGAGAACCGAAACCTCTGCAAAATCATGGGCAACACCAATCGCAACATACGCTCTGAGAAAAGCATCCCGATACAAGCGCGTGGCCCAGCGCCAAATGGCAAGTAGGTATACGGCGTCGGCGTTAGCTTGAGCCAGCGATCAGGTAGAAACCGTTCCGGTTCCGGGTAGAGTCGCGCATCATGATGAGTAGCCAGTGGGCTCACCAGCAGGTTGCTGTCGGGAGGCACCTCAAACCCGCCCACGGTAGTGGCTTGGGCACATACCCGCATAAACAACAAGGGCGCTGAGATGATCCGCATTGATTCCTTAATCACCCGATCCAACACTACCATGTGCGGAATATCCTCCGACTGCGGGTCGCGCCCCCCCAGGACAGTCGCCAGTTCCGCCATCAGAGTCGCATGAACTGCGGGATGTCGTTCGATGAGAAACAAAGTCCACAGCAACGCCATAGCCGTAGTTTCATGACCCGCAATGAACAAGGTCGCGGCTTCGGCGACCAGTTCATCGTCAGATAGAGGCTCAACCTCAGCATCGTGAGCGTTCATTAAAAGTGACATTGCATCTTTTTGTTCACCACCCAACTGGCGTTTCTGCTCGATCAGGGCGCGGAGCTGTTTGGCAACCGTCTCGCCCATCTGCATCGCCTTCCGATAACCTAACCCCGGAAAGTTAAACGGCAGGAGGATGGTAGTGGGCGCTGTGACCACTTCCACCCACTCTGCCGCTAGGCGACCTAGTTTGTCAGCTTCGTCACCAATATCGAGGCCATAGAGGCACTTGATCGCCACCGCGAGGGCTACTTCTCGGCACAAACTATCCACGGCGTTTACCTGGCCCACTTTCCATCGCTTAAGCATAACGCGCGTTACGGCCACAATATCGGCCGCATAGCCGTCCAACGCGCTTTTTTGGAAAGCGGGTTGCATCAGCTTCCGATGTCGCCGATGCACATCACCATTAATGGTGACCGAGCTAAAACGCATCTTCTCCATTTCGGTTCCGGGTGGGCCTTTGAACAAGGTCTCGTCGTGCTGGAATAACGCCGGCTGCGTGAGGATTTCACGATTACGTTCAGCACCAAATACACAGACCACAGCCGGGTTTTGATCCATTAAGCAAACCACTTCACCTTGTTGGCGCAACCTTAACACCACAGCGACCGGGTCATCCAATAGCTCATAAAGACTCTGGAATGAGCCGATGATGGGTCGAGGCTGTGGCCCGCGAATCGCGACTTGATCAAAACCGAACAGTTTTGGCATAGAGACTCCCGAACGATGGATTAACTAACTTGGCATTAGCGGTTGTGGTCAACCAGTTAACCGCTTTGCAACGTTTTATCGGGCGGAAATACTGGATAAAACACTTTCTCGATTTGACCAGCGTGGCTGATCAAAGTCTAGCATTTCAACAACGTCTAAAAGGCTAAGGAAACTGGGGGAGCCCCTTCGGGCGCTTTGTAACACCGACCGCGATCTGCAACGCGGCGTTCGCGGACGAAGTCCATGACTGGGACTCCATAGCCGCAACTGGTGGCCGTTCGCGTGATCTGCACTTCAACGACATGGCGCGGCTGAGACCTTAAGTCGCTCGCGGGTTGCTGAAGGAGGCGCTCGGCTAGAGGTGAGTTCTCGACGGGCGTGATCTGCGCCTGCCCATAAAGACGGACAATCGCGGCGTTGTCAGCTTCAAAGGAACAAACCATGAGCGTGACCGGGGCTTGAGCCTGTGTGTGACGAGCAGTCTCATTGCCACTTCCCGCATAGTCCAAAAACGCTACAACATTAGGGGTGAGAATGTGTAGAGGGACGCCGCCTTTGGGTGAGAGGTTGACTGGCCCGATGTCATGTGGCCCATTGGCTAACGTCGGGTCTACACTGGCGATGAAAAACAACTGCGCCTGACGAATCAGGGTGGCTTGCTCTTGCGTAATGTGAGGGTAATAGGATGCCATAGGCTGATCTCATTAATAGTCTCGTTGATGCTAAGTTTTCCAATGAAACGCGGATAGTTTGTGTCTATTGAAGGCGAGGCATAGGCGTTTTCTCCGAACGAAAAGAATTCAGCAGTTTTTCTCGTAAGCGCGTTGCAACCACTCTAAGACCTCAGCATCAACTTCGGTGCGAGTGGTGAGGCTGATTTGCCACGGCATCGTCTCATGAATTTTAGAAGGCTGAAAGCGTTGGCTGGGCTTCCGCCCCTCTAAACGCAGTGCGAGGTCAACCCGTTGTTTGGTGGTGGGTTGCACCCGCGCGAAGGTTCGGCGCGGTGTCACCAGTGAGACATAGGTTTTACGCGTTTGGATGATCACGCCCTCCAGCCCAGCGGCGGCCTCCAGTAGGGCGTCTAAGATCGGGCGAAGGGCTGGCCGATCGGCATATTGCCCGTTTACGAGCGCCTCAGCTGAGGCGAGCAGGAAATCCGGGTATCCAAACCGCTCCATGACGAGCAACGATTGAGCATAGCCCGTCACCCCTTGCTGAGTGAGCCAAGCCCGCAGGCTGGGTTCATCGCTAAAGCGTTGCTTTTTGACCCGCTTATTCCACACGGCCAGGCCCTCGCCAGTGCGCTCTTCGAGCAACCGCGCCGACATCGTTTTCATTTCTTGCCAGTCACGAATTTGGGGCATGGTGATTTCCTCAATGAAAAGTAGTGGACTTATTACTCGGTAGGTTCGCGGCGGGGTGTCATGGCGCTGGCCGCCATCAGCAAATCGTGTACGACTGGTGCACTGATCTGTTCTGGCTGAGTGAGTTTGACATGTCGCGCCCGTTTGCCAGTGCCTATGAGTAAGCCTTGCGGGTCGGGTAGGTCTGTTCCGCTTGGAAAGCCTAAGTTGACGCCGGCCTTTAGAGGCATAATCACGCACACCGTATGCCGATAAGTTGGCGCAAAGCCATACCCCAACAGATGGGCAGGCTGGTCTATTTGTTCGATAGCGTCGGGGACAACGGCTAACACGACTTTGCGGAGTTGCTGAGCAAGGGTCCGCACGGCCGGTGGATGAGGCGCAAGGAAAGCGCGGAGTTCAGCTGGAGTAGCACGACGTTTAGCTCGGGTCATGTAAGTGCCAAACCTTTAGTTCTCGCGAATCAAATACAACAAATTATCTTCAATGAGATAAAACAGGGGTGCGACTTGAATCTTCGGATAGCGCAATCGCAGGCGCTTGGCTTCGCTTAATACAAAATCCACTTCATTGCCGATCTCAAACATCGGCGCAAAGTGCATAAAGTGTTCTCCCGCCCATTCGCGATCCCAGCCGGCATTTTCCACTAGGCCTTGAATAAACAGGTCGCGCCGCGCCATGAGGTTCACCATGCCACATTGGTTGTGCCCGATGAGGGCGATAGCGCGCACGCCGCCTACGGCAATCGCATACGACACTTTAAATTCGCTGTAACGCAGGTTGGCCCCGCCGCTCCGAATGATATAGGCGAAGTTGTCAGGGATGAGCAGGTGTTTACGGTTATCCATGCACATCCCAACCAAAAGTTGCGCGGTTTGATAACTATCCAACGGGCGCTGGAGATTGTGGTACTCGAAGAGGAGGCCAATAGGGGTGTCCCGATAGGCGGGCAAGATGTCAGCCGGGGTGGTCACGGAAATTAAACGTTGCATTGCAGTCCAATCGTCATTGAGTTAAGTAGGCAGAGCATATCATAGCCCGACAGAGACCTTCTTGACAAATATATCCGTTACGGATATATTAACTGTATGACGATGACCACTCCCTTACTCCCCCTGACGCCAGCCGTGTTCCACATCCTCTTAGCCCTCGCGGCAGGTGAGCGGCATGGCTACGGCATTATGAAACAAGTCGAAGTGGACTCGCAAAATCAAGTCAATATGGGGCCGGGGACGCTCTATGGCTCACTGAAGCGGATGCTGGAGGCGGGGCTGGTCAAAGAAAGTGGCAAGCGGGTTGACCCCGCCATGGACGATGAGCGCCGGATCTATTATCAAATCACGGGGGCGGGTAAAAAGGCGCTGGTCGCCGAGTTGGAGCGCTATCAGCATCTCGTCACATTGGCGCACGACCGAAAACTCTATCCGAAAACGATGGCCTATGGTGCATGACTCACCCGCAATTCCGACGCTCTACAAAAAACTCCTGACCCTCTATCCGCGCCCCTTTAGAGAGCAATTAGGTGAATCAATGGAGCAAACCTTTTGCGACCTCTGGCGGGAGCGGAGACAACAAGCCAAAGGTGGGGTTTTCGGCTTCGTGCTATGGATGTTCAGCGAAACGGCTTTTGGGATCGGGCAGGAGTATATCGTTTTGTTTAAGGAGACCCATCGCATGAACCGCACCCTCACCTACTTTCGATCGCCCGCTGTCCTCGGCTTTCTCGCTATCCTCCCCTTCATACTACTTGAATGGGGATTCGTGATTACAAAAGGGCTAAGTTTCGATCTGCGCGATGTGCTCGACTCGGTTGTTGTCTTTGGCCTATTGTGGTTGGGGGTAACGGCCATTTTCCTCATCCTGAGGCCATTCGCGAGCCAACTTCGCGCGGGGGGCAATGCCCCTGCGCCCACTGAACCTACCTCTAGCAATGTGCTGACCCGGCTTACTACCAATCCCAAGTCCGCCGCGCTCATCAGCTTCGTCTTGGCCCTGCCGTTCATGTTCATCCTGGCGCTCCTCATACTTCACATCGAGCCACCACTAGGGCCTCTCACCCCCTTGCTCAAAAACCCCAACCCCGATCAGCCGCACGTCCTCGGCACCCTCATTGTCGTTGGGGCGTTCTTGCTTGCGATAGTGGCTGGCATCATCGCCCGCACGCCGCTTGTCTGGGCATTGCAAACTGGTGGAAGCGTGCTGGCCCATCCGCTCAATCTCATGCTCGCTGTCGTGATTTTGTCCTTTATCACGACGCTAGTGGTCGGCCTCGCGGTTGATCAATATCCGTGTTGGATCGGAGTCCTGAATTGTGATTAAAGGGGTGAGGAACCTGCGCCTTCACTTCAAAGGGGTTAAGACGATCACGGGGATGAGGCGCGTGGTTCGGCGCTGATATTCGGCAAAGCCGGGCATGACGGCAACCATTTTGTCATAGAGCCGCGTCCGTTCTGGCTCAGCCACGACTGCCGCGCGGGCTTGAAACTTCTCGGTGCCAACTTCAACGGTCACAACGGGGTTAGCGACGAGGTTGTGATACCAAGCCGGGTGCGTGGGCGCGCCGCCCTTCGAGGCGATAATCACTAGTCGTTCGCCATCAGTGGTATAGGCGACTGGGTTGACCCGCGTCTCCTGAGTCTTCGCGCCAGTGGTGTGGAGTAAAAGCAACGTCCGGCCTGCAAATTGGCCGCCAACTTTGCCTCCATTCGCCCGAAACTCTTCAATGATGGACGTATTCCAATCGTTCGGTTTGCTCATCTATACACCTCTGTTAACCTACTGTTTTGATGGTTGCAATAACACCAGCGGGATTTCGCGGGTGGTCTTCTTTTCATAATCGGCATACAAGGGGGACGCCGTAATCACCTGCCGCCACGCCTGCGCGCGGGCTTCGCCCGTCAGCACATTCGCCGTAGCCGCCAGCGCTTTATCGAGAATTTGTAACGTCACTGACGGCTGATGTTTTAGATTGTAATACCAAGCGGGGTGAGTCGGTTGCCCAGCATTGGAGGCCACCACAAGGTAGCCCCCTTGCCATTCAAAAAAACCCAGCGGCACGGTATGAGACTGACCGCTCTTCCGCCCGACGGTGGTCAGCAACAACACTTTAAATCCCCGCATCGCCCCGCCCACTCTGCCCGCCGACCACCGATACAAATTTACATACACCGTCATAAAGAACTTGACTATAGCCTTCATAATAATGGTTTCCTCTAACCCGGAATGACATTTGCCAACTCGATTTTCAGTGACCCTCTAGGTTTGAGCAAATGTGCTATTCTATGGGCCTCAGCCATTATCACACATGACAGGGTAAGGAGCCCCATGCCTCGTAAACCTCAGACCACCGCCGAACTCCTCAAAGCCATCGAACGCGAATGGGGCTTGCTCCTCGCCGTCGCTGAGACACTCACTGATGCACAAATGACTACGCCCGATGCGGGCGGCTGGTCGCCTAAAGACAACCTAGCACACCTCACCGAGTGGATGAACATCCTCATGGGCTATCATCTCGACAGCCGCCCGGCGCACAAGGTGATGAAAGTACCAGAAACGGTCACTGCCGGCTGGAGCATGGAGGTGATCAACCCCGTCTTGTTTGAGCGCAACCGTGACCTGCCGCGCAAAGACGTGATGCGTAAATTGAAGCGGACCTATACCCAGTTATACGCCAAACTCAAAGCCACGCCGTTCAAAACCCTGCTCAAGCCGCGTCACGCCGATGACCCTAAAAAGCGCCCGGTGTTGTTATGGGTGTTGGGCGACACGACTGAACACTTCAAAGAACACCGCCAGACGATTCAGCGGGGTATCGCCACCAAGTAACGTTGATCACAGCGATTGGCGCGGTTTTGTGAACCGATACATAATAAGGGGAATGAAGGTACAAAATTTTGAATTTGTAACAACTGCATAGCCGCTCAATGGCGGCAGATAGGCAGGCTACACATGAACATCGGACTATCTGCATGGCTTCGGCAAAGTTTAGGGCGGCAAGTGGGGGTACCTCTTGTGTTAGGCGCACTCGTCATCTCGGCGGTGATCGTTTACGTCATCTACACATTACAAGTCCAGAGCGTACAACGCCAGGCAATCCATCAAGCGGCCTCGGTCATCGCCCAAACTTTGGCTACCCGGGCTGTCTATACTGAACACATTGTCGGCAAATTGAAGGCGGATGGGCTGGACGTGCAAGCGATGGTCAAGTTCGCTGGCACCGCAGGCGCTATCCCGCTCCCGGCGACGCTGATCCACATGATCTCGGATCGAGTCAATCAACAGGGGCTGTATCAAATTGATCTCATCAGCCCATGGCCGATCAACCCCACCAAAGGTCCCGACACAACTTGGGAGAAAACAGCCATCAACGCCCTCGTGGCTGATCCCCGCACGGCTCAAATGCAAATGGAAACGCTAGAAGGCGAAACCCGGTTGATCTACATGAGCGCGGATTTTGCCTCGGCTGAGGCGTGTGTCGCCTGCCACAACGCCCTCCCCGAAAGCCCCAAGAAAGACTTCAAAGTGGGCGACATGATGGGGGCTTTGATCGTCGAAGTGCCACTCACCGAGGAACTGGCTACTGCGCGTCTGCAGGCGCTCTGGATCAGCCTTGGTCTACTGGGTGGGCTAGCTGTTTTTGTCGTCATTGTTCTATTCTTACAACAACAGTTGGTCATTCGCCCCACGCAACGGCTCGCACAGGCCGCCGGACAACTCGCGCAAGGTGATCTGGCAGTGGCTTTCACCTCACAGTCCAATAATGAAATCGGTCAGATGACCCACGCCTTTGCCAATTTAGCAGATTACGTTAAAGGCATCGCCGTGGTAGCAGAGCGCATCGCGGAGGGTGATCTGACGGCTAAAATTGTGCCGCAGTCAGAGCGCGATGTCATGGGTAATGTTTTTTCACACATGCTCACTAATCTTCGCCAAATTGTGTGGCAAGTCTCTGAAAATTCGGCGAATGTCAGCGAGGCCGCGGAACAACTCACAGCGACAGCGGGTCAATCGGCACAGGCGACTAGCCAAATTGCGAGCATCATTCTGCAGATCGCTAAAGGCACTCAACATCAGGCTAACTCGATTAGTCAGACCGCTACGTCGGTTGAGCGCGTCAAACGCACCATTGATGGCGTCGCCAAAGGCGCTCAAGAGCAGGCTCAAGCCGTCAGCCGTTCGGCCAGCCACACGGGGCAAATCAACCTCACCATTCAGCAGGTCGCCGCCAATGCTCAAGCGGGGGCGAAAGGTGCCG
>Ga0315912_10002522_pt1 | contig 19339 bp, 12 predicted proteins | sample VfabasoilMG_FD_204469 | JGI IMG/M metagenome (GOLD analysis project Ga0315912, IMG submission 204469) | Garden soil microbial communities collected in Santa Monica, California, United States - V. faba soil | ecosystem: Environmental > Terrestrial > Soil > Garden | place: USA: California...
GCGGGGCGCTGAGGCCCAGCGGGGGACCAACGAGGCCAGGATTTGGCCGTTTCAGGCGAAGAGAGTCCGCCGGGCGACGCGGGCCGGCGGGGCGCGCGCGCGAACCGAGTTATTCTACGAGCCCGTTGAGGCTGTAGAAAAAGTCGGAAGGGGCTGGGAAAGGGCCTCGCCGATGGATAAAATCTCCGCCGGACAGCTTAACGGGAGCGGGAGCGATGGCGAGATACAAGCCGTACGACCTCAACCAGGCGAAGATGATTCCGATCTCGTACGCAGATCAGGTCGTCGAGGGTTCGTTCGAGCACGCGCTCAACGAGATCGTCGAAGAGCATCTGGACCTGACGGCGTTCGATCAGCGGTACGCCAATGACGAGACAGGACGCCCGGCGTACGATCCGCGGATTCTGCTGAAGGTGGTGCTGTACGGCTACTACAAGGGGATCGTCTCGAGCCGTGCGCTAGCCGAGGCGTGCCGGAGGAACGTGGTGTTCATGGCGCTGTCGGCGGACACGCAGCCGCATTTTACGACCCTGGCGGGCTTCGTGAGCGAGCTGGACCGTGAAATCGTGGGGCTGTTCCGCGACGTGCTGCTGTATGCGTCCGAGCTCGGGCTGATCGGGAAAGAGCACTTCGCGGTGGACGGGTGCAAGTTGCGCACAAGGAGCTCGAGGAGAAGCGAAGGAAGCTCGAGGGGGTGGCCGAGCGCATCGTGGCGCGGCACCGAGAGCGCGACGGACAGGAGAAGGACGGAGCGAGCGCCAAGGACGCGAAGAAGGTCGAGCACTATCGACGGAAGGTGAAGGAGATCAAGGCGTTCCTCGAGCAGGGGAAGAAGAAGGAAGGCCCCACGGGTAACGAGCAGAAGAGCAACGTCACCGACCCTGAGAGCGCGAAGATGGCGAGCTCGCGCGGAGTGCTCCAGGGTTACAACGGCCTCGCGGTGGTGGACGATCGAGCGCAGATCGTGGTGCATGCCGAGGCGCGAGGGTCCGGGTATGAGGCCCACTTGCTGGTGCCGTTGCTCGAGGCGACGCGCACGACGTTTGGTCTGATGGAACGGGGCAAGGACGTGCTGGCGAAAGCAAAGGTGACTGCGGATAGCGGCTTTCACAGCCGGGCGGTGGTGGCAGCGGTCGAACTGACTGGCGCGGACGTCTACATTGCGGATCGAGACTATCGCCGCCGCGACCCTGCCTTCGCCCGCGCAGGTCGCCACAAGGAGCGCGAGAGGAAGGAGCGAGAACTCGAGCGCCGCAGACAGAAAGCAGCACAGCCCGAGAAGATGAAGCCCTTCAGCTTGGGAGATTTCTTCTACGACGAGAAGAAGGCGCTCTGCATCTGCCCCGCTGGGCACAAGCTGTATCGGAGCGGTCGAAACATGATCTTCAACGGCTATCGAGTCGACCATTTCAAGGCGCCAATCACAGCATGCCGAGATTGTCCCCTGCGCGCCCGATGCCTGCGACATCCGGAGCGAACTCCGCAACGCACAGTCTGTTTCATCAAAGGCCGCGAGGGGGTGAAGAAGCCTGACAAGCGGGGCGCTGCTGCCGCGCGGATGCGCACAAAGTTTGACAGCCCGCGCGGGCGCGAGATCTACAGCCGGCGCATCGCAACGGTCGAGCCGGTCCTTGCGAATCTTCAGAACAAGGGGATGCGACGCTTCACGCTACGAGGGAGGCGCAAGGTGGACGCGCAGTGGCAGCTCTTCACGATGGTCCACAATATCGAGAAGATCGCCCGAGCGAGGCGGACGAACTGAGGACGACGACCGGGTGGCTGCGAGAGCCGCGGTGGCGCCGCGGAGCCGAACCGAGTCAAAGATCCAAAAATGACCGCCGAAAGCGGAACAGAGGAATTGTGGGGCTTTCGACGCTGGGTTTTCCTACGGCCTCGTTCGGCAGACAGACAACACCGCCGGCGACCTCGCGTACCGGACGCCACGTTGCCGAGCGTCGCAGAGCGGTCCAAGGTTCAGGCGTTCGGCAGCTGGGCGTACCAGTCGGGTACGATGCACGCGTATGTGCCCGCGTTATCGTCGGGCAGCGGAATGCTGAAGTGTTTTCGTGGCTTAGCCTGCGTGAATCCGGCGCTGGTCTTGACCTACAACCGAAAAGTTGTAACCTGCTTCAGTGCGAAGCTCGCGCGAGGTCATCCAGGCGCTCAGGTCGACTGGATGGACACTGGTTCGCGTGAAGGGCGATCACCACCATTTCAAGCATGAGACCAATCCCGCGATCATCACGGTCCCACACCCTCGTCGTGATCTCAGCATTGGTGTTCTCAAGAGTATCGAGCGCGTCTCGGGTCTGAAGCTCATTTAGGATCAACTGATGCACTATCATGTCCGTCTGGAGAAGGAGGGGCGGTCCTGGAACGCCATCTTCGCAGATGCGCCGGGGTGCGCGACGTATGGGCGTTCGCGAGCGCAGGCGATGACTGCAGCGCGAGAAGCGCTAGAGGGATGGCTCGAGGCGCACTTGGTGGATGGGCGGTCACCGCCGAGGCCGGCCAGAACAGCCAGGAACGCCGAAGTGGTCGAGGTTGATCCTCAGCTTGGGTTGGCAATTGAGCTGCGCTGGGCACGGCAAGACGCCGGTCTGAGCCAGGCGGAGCTGGCATCTCGGGTGGGCGTGTCGCAGCAGCAGATCGCGAAGCTGGAGAGGCCTGGCGCCAACCCGTCGATTGCGACGCTGCGTAAGGTAGCGACCGCTTTGGGAGTGCGAGTGCAACTGGAGCTGGTTGCGTGATGGAGACGAGCTGCCGAACTCAACGTTGGAGCTGACGGGCTTCCGTCCTGTAAGGTGACATCTCCCTGCCTTGTGCTTCGCCAAGGCAGCGGTCATCGCGACTGCGAGGTTCCCGCGAGACCGGGGGGCCCGCAGCTCAACGTTTAGCCGTTCTGCAGACCCGATGCCGTGCTGCGCCTCTGGTCCCGTTCCGTTGGCCGATTCCAGTCGGTTCGTGACAGCGAGATGCTCCGATCATGATGCATGGCAAGCAACGGCGTGGACGGCCTCGAGCTCACAGAATGGCGCGCGAGGCACCGAAGAGGGGTGCTCGGTGCGTCTTTGCGTGCAAGGGTCCAGTGCTCGGCTAGCGCGCTGAAGCGTAGTACGCTAGGCGCCATGACCACGTACGGAGGTTCGTGCCACTGCGGTCGCATTCGCTTTGAGGTGGAGGCCGAGATCGATCACGTACGCGTGTGCGATTGCTCCATTTGCAATCGCCGCGGCGCGCTAAATTTTCGGGTGCCCAAGGAGGCGCTGCGCCTCCTGACACCTTGGGAAGGCTTGTCGCTTTATCAATGGGGCACCATGACAGCCAAGGACTACTTCTGTTCCTTTTGCGGGATTCTCCCGTTTCGGCGTCCTAGCGATCCCACGCCGCGTGAACTTAAGGACGGGGTTGAGCCCTTCGACGGATGGGCCGTGAACGTTCGGTGCCTAGATGGCGTCGACGCCAACGCGCTACCGGTCAAGAGGATCGATGGAAGTAAGATCTGAGCCAGCACCGCACAATATGCTCTACGGTCGGGCGCACCGTGGCGCACCAGCAATCGGCGGACTTTGGGCCGCTCCGCGATCGGCCGACTTGACTGTACCCTAAACAGGGGTACACTGTCCATGTGAAGGTCGAGATGTCCAGGACGACCAAGAGCAGCTCACGAGGATCCCCGCGCACATTGTCCGAAAGTTCGCGCTGTGGGTGGACCTCGTGAGCGTTGAAGGGCTTGAGGCTGCGCGTGCGGTACCTGGATTTCGAGATCACCCGCTCAAGGGTGAGTGGCAAGGGTATCGAGCGGTACGGCTGAGCGACGCTTACCGCGCTATCTACGCAGTTCGTTCTGATGGAAGAGTGGAGGCGGTCTATGTCGAGGAGGTCAACAACCATGACTACTAAGCGCCGAACTCGACGACCGGAGAGCGCGGCGGACTACCTGGAGAAGCTGATGGGTGGTCCTCTGACGTTCGGAGGCGCGCTTTCTGCTCTGCGCGAAAGCGAGGGAGAGAGCCTCGCCCAATTCTCGGAGCGCCTTGGCATCACGCGAATGCAGCTGAGTGACATCGAACACGGAAGACGAGCCGTCAGCTTAGAGAGAGCCGCAAAGTTCGCGCTGGCGTTGGGTCAGAATGAGGCACAGTTCGTGAGGCTGGCGTTACAGGACCAAGTCCGTGGTGCTGGCTTGAAACTGAGGGTCGAAGTCCACGCGGCTTGATGCCGCTCAGACGGGGCTGCAGAACTAGGTCATTGCTGCTGACGTGGCCCTCGCTGCGCTGGGCAGACTCTGGCCTGCAGCGGACGAGCTGCGCCCACCGCTGGCACCCTGGTCGCCGCCCGTCGCCTGACCCTCGGCACCGGTCCATTCGGGGTCCACTAGATGGTCCCCTGGTCACCAGTGAAACCGGTGGAACTGGGACCCAGTCAGACCGATGGCGACAGTTCCGAGGTGACGGGCGGGTACTGGCTTGACCCTGACTTGTATGCAAAGCGCGAGTGCCTCAAAGGTGCCGTGAAATTCCAGTCGGACCGGTCCGTGGATGCTGACGGACTCTTGCCAGAGGTTGTGCTACGAAAGCTGAATGGTACAGGCCGCGGACATTCTCGAAGCTGCTCTAACGCTTGACGAGGCTGAGCGCACTCGTCTGGTCGAGGCGCTCGCAGCCAGTTTGTACGGGCGTGACCTTGGTCACGACTGGGAGGACGAGATCCAGCGCCGCATTACCGAGGTCGAGTCCGGCACCGTCGAACCAGTTCCAGGCGAGGAAGTTTTCGCGCAACTCGATCGACGTTTCGGTGCCCGCTAGAGCTTTCCGTTTTCACCCGGCGGCAGCGGCGGAACTAGCGGACGCAGCTGAATGGTACGAGAGTCGGCGGTCCGGACTCGGAAGCGAATTCGTGAGTGTCGTCCGCAGTAGAGTCGAAGACGTTGTGGATGCTCCCGAGCGCTGGGCAATTGCGAAGGGCGTGCGCCGCGCGTTGGTGACCAGGTTTCCTTACGCGTTGGTCTATTGCGAGGTTCTATTCTCCCACCGCTTTCTTGCGCTGACTGAGTGCGCTCGCGATCTGTCGTCGAGTCGCCCCTGCGGCAAGTAGCCCTTGAACGAGTAAGTCGAGCGAGACCGTTGGATCGCCAGCCTCCATCTTGGCCGCTCTCGATTGGCTCGAGCCCATCCGTTTCGCCAAGTCGGTTTGCATAAGATAACGCTGACGGGGACAGACGGAGTCGGTTGCGCACGCCGGGGCGACGCGCAAGCGCCATGATCCGGCGGCACCATCGTCAGTCCATCAAGACCAGGTCATCCTTGTGCACGACGACGGTGGCCGGGGTGTCCGAGGGATCCACGCCGGGCCCCGCGTCGCGGTAGGCACCGGCGACGCGCGCGAGCTCGAGCGAGCTCAGCCGGGACAGGCCGCGCGCGATGTCTTCGCCGCCAGGGCCGAGCAGGCGCACCGCATCCCCGGGATCAAACTGGCCCCGCACGCCGAGCACGCCGATCGGCAGCAGGCTCTTCTTGCCGGTCTGCAGGGCCAGCATGGCGCCTGGATCGAGCACGATCGCGCCGCGCGGCCGCAGCGTAAAGGCGATCCAATGTTTGCGCGCCTTGAGCGCGTTGCCGCGCGGCTCGAACAAGGTTCCGACGTCCTCGCCCTCGAGGATGCTGCGCAAGATGCGCGGCGCGTGCGCCTGGGCGACCACCGCGCGTGCGCCCGCGCGGCAGGCCTTGCGCGCCGCCTCCACCTTGCTCTGGATGCCGCCGCGGCCCTGCGCGCCCGCCGCTGCGCGATGCTCGAACACGGCAAGGCTGGCGGGGAACGTCGAGATGCGCTGCCCGTCCGCATCGAGCACGCCTTCGACGTTGCTGAGCAGGATCAAGAGATCGGCGTTGACCAGGGGTGCCACCATCGCGGCCAGCTGATCGTTGTCCCCGAAGCGGATCTCTTCGGTCGAGACCGTGTCGTTTTCGTTGACGATGGGCACGGCGCGCGCGTCGATGAGAGCGCCCAACGAGGCGCGCGCGTTGTTGAGGCTCACGCGCTTGGAGAGATCGGAGTGCGTGAGCAGCACCTGTGCCACGGTCAGGCCATGCACGCCGAACGCCTCGGCATAGCGATTCATGAGCAGGCTCTGGCCCGCGGCGGCGGAGGCCTGTAGCTCGGGGATCTCCTTGGGCCGCCGGCGATAGCCGAGCTTGCGCCAACCGAGTGCGACCGCTCCGCTCGAGACGAGCAAGAAACTGGCGCCGCCAGCGCTCAACTCGGCGACTTCTTCCGCCAGCGACGGGATCAGCTCGGGATGATCGGCCAGGGCATTGGAGCCGATCTTGACGATGATGCGCCGCGAGCGCGCGAGGGCCTTGCGTCCTGCGTCCATGTCAGGCGCCTCCTGGAGCCGGCGATGGGAGTTGGGTAGAAGAGGAGGGCACGGCGGGTGACGGCAGGGCGGGGGATGGCGCAGCGGCGGGCGGCCGCAGCTGGAGCGGACATAGCTCGACGATGGGGGCGTCCACGAGAGCTGCGGCCTCGAGTAGGGGACCGGTGCCGCGTTTGCCGACGTCCGCGACGAGCAGGCCGAGGCCGCTGCCCGCCGGACGGGAGCGGACGGCGTAGCCCGCCTCCGCCAGGCGCGCCGCCAGCGCGTCGGCGTGACGCAGGACCACCACGCGATAGCTAGCATCGGCGGCGGCCAATTCGGCGTAACGACCGCGCGTGCACAGGCCGCGCTCGCCCTGGAACAGCAGCTCGTCGCTGGTTTGAACGAAGGCGTCCTGCTCGACGTTGCCCGGCAGCTCCGCCACACTCACCAGCGCCGAGCGCCCGCGCAGCGCCCGCTCGAGCAACAGCGCGAGCTCGGCGCGGGCGGACGGCTCCAGCCCGATGAATGGCTCCTCCAGAGCCACGGCCGCGGGCTGGCCGAGCGTGGCGGCAGCGATGGCAGCGCTGCGGCGCTCGGCCGGGCTCAGGCGCCCGAGCGGCTTGTGCAGCCGTGGCCCGAGCCCGAGTTCGCGCGCGTGCTCGTCGCCGTGGGCCCTGGCCAGGCGCTGCGATTGGCCCAGGAGCGCGCCGCTGTGGCAGAGCACCTCGCTCAGGGTCCAGGTCAGCGGCAGCGCGGTGTCCGCCAGCATCAGACCCACGCGGCCCGAGGCCGCGGCGCCCTCGGCAGGTACGCCGGCGATCGACAGCGTGCCCCCCGAGAGCCGGCGCTGCCCCGCCAGGAGCGCAAACAGCGCGCCCCAGGCGCCGACCAGCACGAGCAGTGGCCCTTCGACCACGAACTCGCCCAGCTCGAGATCGCTACCGCCGAGGCGCGGCCGGTCGCAGCGGAGAAGCGGAGTGTTCACGGCTGGAAGTCTTCCAGGCGCATCAACGGTAGGCGGCTCGGATAGATCAAGAACGGGGCGAGGGCGTCGCCGATGTCCTCGATGCGCCCGAGCAGCGCGTCCCGAGGGACGGATCGGACGAGCGCCTCGAGGCCCAGGCCGCCCAGCAGCGGCACGTCGAGCGAGCCGCTCGGCTTCTCCGCGCTCGCGCCGGCAATCCCGAGCAGGCGCCCGAGCAGGCTGGTCTCGATCTTGGGTAGCTCGATGATCGGCGCATAGTCCGGCAGATCGCCGAGTTGCCGGGCATGAGCGAGCGCCTGGCGCAGGCCGCCGAGTTCGTCGACCAGGCCGTTGCTCTTGGCTTGCTCCCCCGTCCAGACGCGACCTTGCCCGACGCCGTCCACCGCCTTCTTGTCGAGCTTGCGGCCGTCGGCCACGCGCTGCAAAAACATATCGTAGAATTGCCGCAGCTGGCGCTCGAGCTGGGCGCGTTCCGAGCTGGTGTACGGCCGATAGAACGCATCGGCATCCGCGCGGTCGGCGGTCTTGTACACCTCGACGTCGACGCCGATCTTGTCGAGCAGCTGCGAGACGTCCGCCTTGCCGTAGAAGACGCCGATGCTGCCGGTGATGGTGGCGGGGTTGGCAAAGATGCGCGTGCCCGGCGCCGAGATGTAGTAGCCGCCGCTCGCCGCATAGCCGCCCATGCTGACCACGACCGGCTTGACCTTCGCGGTCAGCGCGACCTGGCGCCAGATCACGTCGGCCGCGATCGACGAGCCGCCCGGGGTCTCGACGCGCAGCACGACGGCTTTGATGAGCGGACTATTGCGTGCACCCTCGAGCGCATCGGCGATGGTGTACGAGCCGGCCGTTTCCGCGCCGATCAGCGGCACGTGCCGGCTGCGACCGTCCGCCATGTCACCCGAGACGTAGATCAGCGCGATGGAGGGCTGCGCCGCCAGCCGCTCGGGGGCGGGGGGGCGCCGATCGTCCTCTTTCAACTCTGTCGAGCGCCCGAGCAGGTTGCTCAGGGCCTGATCGATCTCGTCATCGAACGCCAGCCCATCGATGAAGCCGACGCTCTTGGCCTGCTCCGCCAGGAAGGGTCCCTGCTTGGCGGCGGCGCGCACCTGCGCAAAGCTCAGGTGCCTGCCGGAGGCCACGCCCTCCGTGAACTGGCGTTCGGTCTGCTGCAGCAGATCGATCTTGTCGGCGCGCGAGACCTCGCTGGAAGAGTCGTTGGTGAAGCGCTCCGGCGCGGACTTGTGCGCGCCGATGCGGATCACGTCCGCTTTGATGCCGAGGTGGCCGAGCAAGCGGGCGAGGTACAGATAGCGCGCTTCCAGGCCGGCAAACTGCAGGCCGCCGGCGGGGTTGAGCAAGATCTGATCGGCGGCCGAGCACACGTAGAGATCGGTGGCGTCCGCGTCCTCCAGATGACAGAGCACGCGCTTGCCGTTTTGCCGCAACAGAATCAGCGCATCGCGCAGCTCTTGTGCGTGCGCCAGGGTGTCTGCGGGCCTGGTCCGTAGCTCCAGCACCACGGCGTCGAGCCGGGCTTCATCCTTGAGCGACCAGAGCTCGCGCAAGAGCGAGACGTGCTCGCGCGTGTCGGGCGTTTCTTCCAGGCGCAGGCGCACCGAGAAGCGGCCGAAGCTGATGCCGACCGGTTCGGGGAAGCCGCGCGCGGCCAGGCCGCCCTGCATGTTGAACGAGCCACCCTGGCCGAGACCGTTGCCGTCGACACCCGTGCCGGCGAAGCCCGTGGCGGCGACCTCGAACGAGCCGTCGTTGCGGTTCAGGTACAGGGCCAGCCCCAGCGACCCGATCCAGGCGCGGTTGTCGCCACCGGGATCGCTGACCTCGACCTCACCGCGCACTCGGCCGACGTACGGAATGTCCACGCCGAGCGTCGCTCGCGGTACCCAGACGTCGATATCGTCGATGTACTTGCTCTCCAGGCCGAGCTCGAAGGCGCGCGTCCCGAGCGGGCGGATCGCCAGTGCCGCCGTATACGATGCCGACAGCGTGCCGGCCTGGTTGCTGGGCGCGTTGATGTTCTGACCGACGAGCGACACGCCGAGCTCGTCGAGCCAGCGAAAGGAGGCGCCCAGCGAGTAGCTGAACAGGTCGTCGCCGAACTGGCCGCGCGAAAATGAATGCTGGAGTGTGCCGCCGAACGCAAACGCCTTGCTGGAGCGCACGGCCAGACCCCAGGTGAGCCACTGGTAATTGGAGCTGAGATCGGGCCCGAGGTTCGGTGGATCGACCAGGTCGAGCCGCAGACCGGTGGACAGGGAGAAGGGCAGGGGCACCGCCATCGCGAAGGCATGCCCGCGCCAGGGGACCAGCACGTCGTCCGGCATGAAGGTGCCCGTCCAGCGCAGCTCGCTGCCCGGCAGGTACGCGAGGTTGGCCGGGTTCAGCGCCAGCGCCGTGGAGTCGTCCGTGCTGGCGATGCTCCGCCCCAATTCCGGCAGACGCTGTTGCTGCTGCAGTACGGCGGGCGACTGGGCAAGGCTGGGCCCCGCCAGGCCGGCGGCGATGGCCAGGAGAGGGAGCGGGAGGAGGAATTTTTGCATCGATCGCCTGGACAACGAGCGGGGACGGGCCCCCGCGGGCATTCGGGTCAGCCGCCGCGCGAGCGCGTTGGGGTATAAAGTGAAGTCGGCCGCGGGCAGACTAGTACGAGAAACGCCGGCGCTGTGCCGGTTTCGACGCGGCGCCCCCCACCCCCTGGGCGCTCGGGGGCAGGGGCCTGCCGAACGGGCAGGGCGCCCTGAAACTGCTGGCGCTGGGCTGCCTTTCGGCAACAATCGTGCAGCATGTCCCTGCGCAACGGCCAGCGGCGATCGCCCGGGAAGACCGGGGGGGAGCGCGTTGCCTCCGGGCCCGTCGCGCGCCGCCCGGGCTGGCTCGTCGTGCTGGGCGCATGGCTGCTCCAGAGCATCGTCCTGCCCGTGGCTGCAGGTGCAGCGCCGGTGTTGCATGAGTACATCGATCTGGGACCCGGCCAGGATCCGGTACAGCCCGTCGTCACCGGACAACGCCCGGGCAAGGACCGCGGCGAACCGGAAGTGAGCGGGGAGGAAGCGCCGAGCGCTGCGGGTTCCGGCGCCGCCGATCCTGCAGCTCTGCATCCGGCAGGTCTGGATCCGGACGGGGACGGCGCGCTGACGAGCGGCGCGCCCTTTGCCATCGATCGAGATACGACGCGACCGAGCCGGGTCAGCTACGCCGATCCGTTCACGCCGAGCGTCGTGCCGTTCAAACGCGGACTGGTCTACGACGCGGTGACGGCGGACGGCGAGCTGATCGTACGGGACGCGCGGCTCACGTCCGTTCCGGGCCCGGGCGCAGTGCAGGCGAGCGACGAAACGTTTCACGCCGCGCTCGAGCTCGACGGCAGGCGCGGCGAGAACCAGCCGATTCCGTCGGTCGCGCCCGGCGCCCGCTTGGTCGTGGCGCACTCGAACCCGGGGGCCCGGCTCAGCTTCTGGATCGACAGCGCGGAGAACTGGTTCGTGCGTGCCGACACGGATGGGCCGCTCCGGGTCACGTTGCAGCTGGTGGCCGATCGGCGCGTATTCGGTACCGAGTTTCGCGATGCCAATTGGTCCGAACTCGCGCGGGAGCTCGTGAGCGTGCCGGCTCCGGTCAAGAGCAGTGCGCTCGAGGTGGCGCGGGCGCTCGGGGTCGCCGAGACGCCGCGCCCGCGCGAGGCGGTGCAGCACCTGGTCGATCATTTCCGCCGCTTCCGCCCCTCCTCGCGCAAGCCAGCGGGCTACGGCCTCGGGCTGTATCGCGAGCTGGCGCTCACGGCGCGAGGCATCTGCCGGCATCGCGCGTACGCCTTCATGATCACCGCGCTGGGCCTGGGTATCCCGACGCGTCTGGCGCTGAACGAGGCGCACGCCTGGGTAGAGGTGTACGACGGAGAGATCTGGCATCGCATCGATCTCGGTGGAGCTGCCGAGCAGCTCGATCTGGCCGATGCCGATCGGCAGCGCCAGGTCGAGCCGCGCGATCCTTTCAACTGGCCCGACGCGAGCGAATCGGGCCACGCGCTCGCGCAGCGCAGCTCGGGCGGGCGCAGCGGAGCCTCTCCATCCCCCGCGCCGGCCGCTGAGGCCGCCGAGGAAGCGCCGGGCGGGAGCGCTGCCCCGCTGCCGCGCGCCGCGGCCGATCCCGGCGTACTCGCAGAGGAGGACGACTCCCTCGACGGACGGGAGGCGAGCGCAGCGGAGCAAGAGCTGGCCCTGCCGGAGGCGTTACCCGCGCCGGCCCCCGCCGGCAATGTGACCTTGGCCCGCGGCGCGCCTCGCGCCGAGCGCGGTCGCGCGCTGTTCATTTCCGGGCGCGTCAGCGAGGGTCGCCGCGCCTGCAGCGGCGTCAGCGTGGAAGTAGGTCTGGGCGCGCGCGGCGGTCAGATGCTGCCGCTCGGGACGCTGATCAGCGACAGGCTCGGCAATTTCGGCGGCAGCTTGGTCGTGCCCTGGAACGCACCGCTCGGTGAGCACGCCGTGACGGCGCGGGCGCTCGGCGGCTGCCCGCGCTGAGCCCGCCCGTCAGTTATCTTCGCCGAAGCGGCGGCTGCGCTCCCCGAGCGCTCGCAAGGCCTCGCGCTGATCCTTGGCTTGCTGGGCGATGCGGTCGGTGACCCGCTGCGCGTTCTGCGCCTCGCGGCCCTTTTCCTGATGCATCGTCGTCAGCCGTTCGGCCATGGCGCGAATGCTTTCGATGGCCTGGGAGACCTGGCGCCCGCCGCGCGCTTGTTCCTGGCTGGAACGCTCGACCTGTTGCGAGATACCGCGCATGCGTTCTCCCGTGGTCATGATCAGCTCCGAGCCGCGCGCCTGCTCGGCGGTGGCGGCGGCGATCTGTTGCACGGTTTCGGCGATGCGCCCGATCGAATCGGTGACCTGCTTGCTGCCCTTGGCCTGTTCCACCGTGGCCCGCGCGATGGCGCGCACCATGTCCGTGCTCTTCTCCGAGCTCTCCAGAATCTTCTTCAGGGCGCGCTCGGCCTCGTTGGAGACTTGCACACCGCGATCGACGTTCTGAGCGCCGCGCTCCACCGCTTGAATCGCATTGCGGCTTTCCGACTGGATGGTCTTGATCAGATCCGCGATTTCCTTGGTGCTGGCTCCGGAGCGCTCGGCCAGGTCCTTGATCTGTTCGGCGACGACCGCAAAGCCCTTGCCGTGTTCACCGGCCTGCGCCGCGATGATGGCCGCGTTCAGGGCCAGCAGGTTGGTCTGCTCCGCCACTTCGTCGATCACGTTCAAGATCTGCCCGATGGCGTCGATGCGCGAACCCAGGTTCGAGATCACGGCGACCGCTTCCTGGCTGCTCTCCTTGATGCGGTAGATTTCCCCGATCGTCTTCAGGATCGATTCGGCGCCGTGCTCGGCGTCGCGCGTGACCTCCTCCGAGAGCCGCGCCGTCTCGTTGGCGTTGGACTGAACCTGATCGATCGAGACGTCCATCTGGTTCATGCTGGCGCTGGTCTCTTCTGCGGTCAGCGACAAGGCGTCGACATTCTTGGCGACCTCCTTGATGGAGAACGTCATTTCCTCGATCGAGGCCACGCTCTCGCGCACCGACACACCGAGCTCACCCATGTTCTCGGCGACCTGATCGGTGGTCTGGGTCATGCCCTGGATGGAGGTGCTGCTCTCCTCGGCGCGAGCCGCCAGTACTTCGATGTGCTCGTTGATCTCCTTGAGCGCAGTGGTCATGGTCGCGAGGTATTGGCTCGCCTGCGTGCCGAGCTCGCTCTGCTGGGCTGCCCCCTCGCCGAGCGCGTCGATGCCCTCGACGATCAGGCGGCGCGCCTCGCGCAGCGATTCCGTGAACACCGGCGTTGCGGCGCGCTTCTCGAGTTCCGCCGTGAGCTCGCGCACACGGGCTTCCTCGCTCGCGATCCGTTCGCGCAGGCGGGTGGTCTCTGCGCGCTCGGTCTGCGCAGTGCCCACCAGATCCGCCACGCGGGACAGCTCGTCGTAGACGCGCCCGAGCTCGTGGGAGACGCCCTCCGGCGCGTCCACCGCCTGCCCCTGGCGTGTCGCACGCAGCGCCGGTAACAGCGCTGCGTACGGGCTCTTGCCCCCCGACTGGCTGGCGACGAAAATCGCCACGAGCCCAGCCAGGATCGAGAGAAAGAGAGCCAAGGGTCCACTGGGGACCGCGAAGTAAATCAGGCCTGCCGCGGCGATGACGATGGCGCCGCCGGCGAGTGCACGTGGATGAATCGATATCATCTCTTCTCAGATGGCCCTACGGCCCAGTCGGAGTCCACCCCTGATGCCCAGTACACAAGTGCCAGATCTCCGGCTCCCGCAGGATGCGCGGCTGCCCGCTGTTTTGTTCGCCCCGGACTCAAACGAAAGGTACTTCGCCCCCTGAGTTCCAGCCGAACGTTTCCGCGACGATAGGCAGATGCGCAAACGAACATCAATCGCCAGAACGGCCGAAGTCTCGTCGGACTTTGGACTTTCCTCGCTGAGGGTGAAGTGGCGAGCGTTCTCGGGTTTTACATATAGAAACACTGCCAGAACGGCTGCTCCACATTCTCAGGCGCGTGTTTGCTAAGACTCCGCCCGTGACGCGCACTCGAATCATTCGCGGCTTCGGGGCCGGCCAACGCTCTGTGCCGCCGTGCCGCCGCGGTGGCGAGCGGGGGGCGCGGCTGTGGGCGGGTGTGTTGGCCGCGCTGTCGTTGGCGTGCGGTGCGGCGCAGCCCAAGGGGCTTCCGCCGACGCCGCTGGCGGCGGAGCGGCTGGATCCCGTCACGACTCCGCATGTCGATCACTCCGCCGATGGCCCTCTCGCGCTCGAGGCGGGTCTGCTCGAGCAGCTGCCCGAGGGGACCTTTGGACCGTACATCGGAGCGGCGCGCGACGGTCGCGCGGTCGCGCTGTGGGCACCGGGCGCAGAGGACGGCACACGGCGCTGGTTTTCCGTGGCGCTCGATGCCAAGGGCGCGGCCATCGCTGCGCCCCGCAAGCTCGTGGACGCGCCGGACGATCTCGGCCTCGCGCGAGTCGAAGCCAGCGGAGACGGTTTCGTGGTGCTGTTCACGCGCACGACCGCGGAGGGCACGCGCGTTGAAGCGCTGACGCTCGACGCCAACGCAGGGCTCGTGTCCGGGCCGACGCTGCTCGATCAGACCAGCAACGAAGTGGTCTGGATCGACGCGCTCGCGGTGGGAACCAAGCAGCTGGGCATGTGGGCGAGCGTGTCTGGGGGGTTGGCCCAGCTGTATCTCACCCGCTTCGATGCTTCCGGCGGCCGCTCGGCGGCGATGCCATCGCGCGTGCTGGAGGGTGTGCGGGCCTGGCAGGCGCTGGCCTTCAGCGACGGCATCGCACTGGCGGCGGTGATCGCGGGCGCGAAGGAGAACAGTGATGTGTTGCGCGTGCTGTTCCTCGACACGGACGGGCGCAGCCTCGGACAGACCGACGTCGTTACCGGCAAGCGGCTGGAGGCGGAGATCGACGCCGTGCGCGTCGGCGATCGGCTGGTCGTCGCCTGGGTCCAGCACGAGGGGATGGAGCAGCGCCTGTCGCTCGCGGCGCTGGGCGCGGACATGCGGCGCGTGTCCGGTCCGGAGCAACCGCCCTTGCTGGGCAGTCAGCGTTTGTTCGGCTTTGCGCCGGCGATCGAGCGGAGCACGGACGCATTTCTCGTCTGGGAGGATGTGGGTCAGGCGCCGCGTGGCCAGCGGCGCTACCTGATCGGGCGCGTCACGCCGGAGGCGCGCCTGCAGGGGCGCCGCGCGGAGCTGAGCTTTCTCGGTGACCCGCGCGATCGTCCCGAGTTTGCCCGCAAGGGCCAGGCGCTCGCGGCGCTCACGCGCGCAGCCGCATGCCAGCGGGAGCAAGCGACGTGCACGGGTCCAGACTCGGCGCCGCTGTACGTCGAGCTCGGTCCCGAGCTCGAGCCGCTGGCTGCAGAACCGCTGCGGCTCGCGCCCGCCGCGGGACAGTTTGCCGATCTCGCCTGGGGTCTGCACTGCACGGCCGACAACTGCGCTGCGCTCGCTGCGCTGCCGAGCAATCCCGTGCCGGTCTACGGCGTCGAGTTGCGCGCGCGTTCGCACGACTGGTCGTCACCGGCGCGGGCGCTGCCGAGCCCGGGGCCCCGCTCGGTCGACATGCGCGGGGTCGCCCTCACCGATCCGCTCGCGGACGTGGTGGCCGCATCGACCGGCGAGACCTGGCTGGTCGCCTCGCTGACGCAATTTGATGAGAGCACTCCCTACGTGAAGCGCACGACGCCGGCGCCGGACGGTCGCTTTGCTCCGCTGCGCGCGCTGCTCGAGGTGCGCACGCTCGCGCACGGCAAGAGCGAACCGAGTGCTGCCCAGACCATTTCGTATCGCGCGCGTGCGCCGGGCGGGATCGCGCTCGCCGGCGCCGATGGGCGAGCCTTGTTGCTCTGGACGGCGCTCGACAAGGGGCGCCCCGAAGTGTTTGCGACCCTGCTCGGTCGGCTCGGCCAGCCCACGGCGCAGCGCATGTTGACGCAGGCGGCGGGTCAGGTCAGCGAGGTGGCGGGCGCCGTATTGCCGCAGGGCTTCGTGGCGGCGTGGATCGCCGCTCCCAAGGGCGATGCGCAGGTGTTTGCTGCGCGGCTGGGGGCGGATCTGACGCCCGCGGCGCCGCTGCAAATCAGCCAGAGTCCGGGCGTAGCGGTGGCGCTCGGGGTGGCTCGGCGCGGCAACGGCGCTTGGCTCGCCTGGGTCCAGGGCGGCGATCACGAGCAACGCCTGTCCTTGACACGGCTCGACGCGCAGACGGGCGCGCGCGCCGGCGAAGATCGGGTGATCGTGCGCACGGAAGCCGGCACGCTGGCGTCGCCCACGCTCGTGGCGCGCGGGGACGGCGCGCTGCTCGCCTGGATCGAGCACCCCGTGGTGGGGAGCGGAGGGGGTCGGGCGTGGGTCGTCGAGCTCGACGGGGACGGCAAGCCGCGCCTCGACCCGCGCCTGATTGCGTCGCCGGCGGGCGATGCCATGGCAGTGCAGCTCGCGTGTGATGCGCAACGCTGTGTCGGTAGCCTCGACTGTCGACCGCCGAGCGGCCCCCTGTTGGAGGGGTTCGTCTGGCCGTCCGCGCCGGCTGCCGCCGGGGCTCCCGCGCCGGGCGCGCCCGCTGTGGCGTCGCCGGGCGCAGCACCCGCCGAACTGTCGTCACAGCTGCTGGTGCGGCGCGCGAGCGCGGCGGCGGACATGCCGGCGTATGCGCTGGCGGGTGGGCAGCTGTTCTATGGCGATCGCCGTCGCGAACGGGGGCTGCTGCGGCGCGTCGGCATCGAATGGGAATAGCGCCTGGAACGGGGGCGAGGGCCCGCAGGGGCGAAACCGCGGCCGAGCAGCAGAGCTGGATTTTTGCCTGAGCTTGCCTCGCGGCGGCAAATCGGCGGTCGCGGCTCCCGCGACGATGCGGTATGCGTACGTCTGGCGGCGGCTGCCCCCCGGGCGTCATCGCTCGCGGATCGGTCAGCGCAGTTACCCCGCGGGGGCCCTCTCCCCGCTGTTGTCCCGCGGGAGCCCTCTCCCCGCTCCCCCCCCTCGCATCTTCCCGTGACCACACCCTCCGGCAAGCCACCCAGCGACGACGAGCAAACGGTCGACTCCGATTGGGAGTCGCTCGGTGCCGAGACGCCCAGAAGGGACAGCTCCCACGATGCGTCCGTGCAGCGTGGGGGTCGTGCCCCGGCAGCCGCCGAGGAGAGGCCCATCTACGGGATCGCGGTGCCGTACGGCGGGGACGACCGCACCGAGGAGATCGAGCCGATCGCGCTCGACATGCCCTTCAACCTCGACGAGCGCCCCAGGCCCGGGCCGAGCCGTTCGGGGGCGCCGCGCCCCCCGCAAGCGCCGCCCTCCTCGAGCCAGCGGCGTGGGCACGAGCCGAAGCCTCGCGAGCAGAAGGCGCGCGAGCGTGAGCTGAAGGCGCCCGTGGCGCAGCTGGTGCTGAGCGATCTGTTTGACTCCACGCCGCCGCCGCCGGGCTCTTCTTTGATGCCGCCCGATCCGGCGGCGTTCTCCAGTCGCCCCCCGCCCGCCGGGCGCGCGCCGCGCGCGCCTGCCCCGGCGAGCCCCGAGCCGCGCGCCGTGCCCGGCAATGCACCGAGTTCGCCCTGGACGCTGTCGCGCAAGAGCGCCGACTCCAAGTACTTCGACAGTGTTCCACGCAGCAACACTCCGGCGCCGGCAGGCTCCCAGGCGGCCGGGCCGCGCCCGTCCGCGCCGTCGCTGGGCCGCCCCGGTGCCGCTACGCCGGTCCGCGCCGGGCAAGCGCTGCGCTCGAAGCCGGCCGGCGCAGCCCCGCCCGCAGCCCCGCCCGGCAGCTGGCCGCCCGCGGCGCCGGCGGCGCCACGCAGCGGCGGCGCGTCCATCCCCGCCACGCGCACCATCCCGCTCTCCGATCGCCCGAGTTCGGGCGGCGTGGTGGCCCTGCCGAGCATCAACGTGCTGGCGGAGGGCGCGCCGCGCGAGGTGCGCAAGCCCATGGAGAAGCGCCCCTCCGGGGCGCCCGCTGCCTCCACCGGAGCCTCCACCAGCGCCGTCACGGGCGCTGCCGCCCGTGCGCCCGAACCGAGTGCGCCCGAACGCAGTGCGCCCGAACGCAGTGCCCCTGAATGGCGCGCGCCCGAGCCGTTGCCGCCGGTCGAGACCCCGGTGGCCGCCGCCGTTCACGAGCGCCCGGCCGACGTCGCGAGCCAGCCCGAGGCGAGCGCGGCTCCGCTGGCGGCGCCCGAGCCGGACGCGCCCGAGCCGGACGCGGCGCCAGACGCCGCCGAGCCGGAGCCCCGCGCCGTCAGTGCCGCGGAGCCGCTGCCGAGCACCGCGGAGGCGGCCGCGACGCCGTCTCCCGCGCCGGAGCACGATGACGACGTCGAGCCCGTGACGGGACGCACCGCGGCTCCGTTGGCGGAGGCGGCCCCGGACGCTCCCGAGGCGGCGGCGGCAGAGGTGGGGGATGCCGATGCGGGCGCGGCAACGGCCAGCGCGGCCGACGTCGCCACCCCGCGCCCCGCCGAGGCAGAGGCTCAGGCCGAGCCCAGCACGCCGGCTGCGCCGAGCGCGCCGGAAGCCGCGCCGAGCGCGCACGCGGAAGAGGCTCCGCCCTCCGAGCTGTTGGACGTGTCCGCGCCCGAGCCCACGCGCCAGCGGCGCAGCGTGCCGACGTTGGAGAGTTTCGGCGCCGCCCGCGCTCGGCCCGCGGCAGGCGCCCGCTCGACGAGTCCGGAGAAGTGGTCTGCCGTGGCGGAGCGAGAGGCCGCGCAGGCGGCGAGCGCCGACAGCGCCGCGCGCTTTCCGTCGGAGGTCCCCACCAGTCGTCCTCCCGACGTGCTCTTGGGCTCGGACGCTCCGCCGAGCCCCGAGCTGCGCCCCTCCGAGCGTCCGTCGCGTCCCGGGGCCGCCGTCGCGCGTGCGGCGCGTCGCCCGTCGAGTCCGCCGCAACTGGCGGTCGCGGTGCCCCCCTCCACCAAGACCGGGCAGATCAACTTGCCGTCGGTGATGCTCGGCGAAGACGTCGAAGCAGAGCCGAACAGCGCCGCTCTACGGCGCGCGCAGCGCGCAGCTCGCCAGACCGTGAGGATCGAATTGCCCGAGGGCTTCGGTCGTCCGGGGAGTCCCATGATGTCGGGGTTCGGCGCCATGGGCACGCCCGCCGACTCGGAGCCGCTGTCACGGCCCGACGTGGGCTTCGCGGGTCTGCCCCGCAAGAAGCTGCTGACCTGGGCTGCCGTGGCGGTGTTCTTGCTCGGCGCACTGGTGCTGTTGCTGGCTCGGCCGCGTTCGGGAAGCTTGGTGGTCACGGCGCTCGGCCCAGGCCATCGCGCCGTGGACAGCGTGCAGATCTTCGTCGATGATCGTCCGCTCTGCGCGACCTCTCCGTGTCTGATCTCGGGGCTCAAGCCCGGCACGCATCAGCTCAAGGCGAGCGCGCCCGGTCTGGCGTCGCAAGGGGCGCAGGACGTCGAGATTACCGCCGGTG
>Ga0315912_10002523_pt1 | contig 19312 bp, 14 predicted proteins | sample VfabasoilMG_FD_204469 | JGI IMG/M metagenome (GOLD analysis project Ga0315912, IMG submission 204469) | Garden soil microbial communities collected in Santa Monica, California, United States - V. faba soil | ecosystem: Environmental > Terrestrial > Soil > Garden | place: USA: California...
ACGATCGTCGCGCCGGCAGAGCCTGCGGAGTTGCTCGCGCCGCCGCTGCTCGTGCCACCGCTGCTGTTCGTTCCGCCGCTGCTGTTCGTTCCGCCGCTGCTGGCGCCGCCGTTACTCGCGCCGCCTTGCGAGCCACTCTTGCCCGCCGTGCCGCCGCCAGGCGTCGTGCCCGCCGCTGCCGGCGTCGCTCCGGCCGGGCCCGCGCTGTGTCCCTCTCCGGAAGCGCCGCTCACCGGCTTGTTGCCGTTGTCGGACGAGCCACAGCCCACGGCGAAACACACGGCCCAAGCTCCAAAGAGCGACAGTTCGAGTCTTCTTGTCATGATCGGCTTCCAGGAAAGAGCGGCGCGCTTCTTCGAGCTCAGATCAAAGAAGTGAAGCGTGCCCACCGCGCAGTGCAAGCTGGAAGTCGCTTCCGTCGAGCGGACTCTGCACGGCATTTCCCGCGTCGCGATCACGACGCGCAGCGCGGTCTCGCGAACAGTGCGCACTCAGCTCACATCGAGCCGGTTTCGCGCACGTTCATCACGCGCTAGGGATTCTCATTCGCTCGCCCCTATGACGAGCGACGAACAGGAGCCGAGCACTCGTCGCAAGACGGGCTCGGCTCCTTCCTCTTACAGCTTCAAATTACAGCTTCAAACTCAGGCGCCGGCTTTGCCGCCAGAGCTCGACGCGCCACCCGCGCCGCCCTTGCCGCCACCCGAGGCGCCGGCCTTGCCGCCACCGGAAGCACCAGCTTTGCCGCCACCCGAAGCGCCCGCTTTGCCGCCACCCGAAGCGCCGGCCTTGCCGCCACCGGAAGCGCCAGCTTTGCCGCCACCCGAAGCGCCGGCCTTGCCGCCACCGGAAGCGCCAGCTTTGCCGCCACCCGAGGCGCCGGCCTTGCCGCCACCCGAGGCACCGGCTTTGCCGCCACCCGAAGCGCCGGCCTTGTTACCACCACCCGAGGCGCCGGCTTTGTTACCAGCACCCGCGGAGGAGGAAGCGCCACCGCCACCGGGCGAGGGGGCTGGGTCGCTGGAGCACGCTGCAGCACCGAGGAAGCCGAGTACGAGCGCGGAAACGGGAAGGAACGACTTATGCATAGTTTGCCCTATCTTTGAGCGCTTCTTAAGCTAGCGCCGGCTGGGAGCGCTGTGGCGCGCGATGCTATTGGGAGACCGACCCCTGAGGATTCTGTTTAATTTCGCTGAAGTTTAACGTCGACGAAACAGGGAGCCCGGTCCAGTTTGAAGCGTCAGTATATGAAAGGCCCCTGGTTTTGCAACGTCTCCAGGTACGATTATTCCGAGGCCGCGAGCTCCGCCTCCGCCTCCGCCAAATTACCGCGAATCCGCTGTAAATCGTCCTCGGGTACGCTCAAACCGGCGTCGACTCGGGCAAGTAAGGCCTCGCAGGCGCTCCTGCTCGTCTCATAATCGCCGATCCAGTAACTGGCCACTGCCAATTCGTCCAGCAGTCGCCAGGTGTAGATGCTCTCCACGATGAACAGGCGATCGTTCGGGCGCGGGGTTTGCACGCCGGCTTTGGCGAACAGCGTGGCCATGGGGTAGCCCTTTTTCCCACGGTAGTAGCGCGCGAGCTCGAACAGCGGTTCAGCGCGCGTGGGCCGCAGGTTGTAGGCACCGAGCAACTCGGCGAGCACCTCGGCTTCGGGTCTTTCGAGCTCGAGGCAGATTCGCCCGACCTCGAGCTGCGCCGAGTAGCGCTCTTCGTCCCAGCCATTTTCCATCGAGACGCGCTTCTTGTAAGCTTCGAGCGCGCGCTCCGGGTACCCAGCGTCTTGATAGGATTGCCCCAGATAATACTGGTTGCGCGCGTCCTCCGGATCTCGAGCAAGCTCCGCTTCGAGCACCTTCGCGTCGCGCAGGAACTTCTCCTCCTGCGTCACCCCGTGTGATTTGGCGCCCTGCGCGTGATGATAAATGATCCAGACGTCTTTTCTGATCTCGCAGCGCGGCTCGCCCTCTTCCACGACCAGGTAGTTGTGCACCGGGGCTTCCCAGCGATAGCGCGCGCTGCGGATGTTCACCAACTGTCTCAAGGCGTAGCGCACGTCGCCTTGGTGCTTCTCGATCTCGTAGCTGACGCCTGGCTCGAGCTTCTCGTAAAATTTGGGGTCGGAAACCGCGAGTTCTTCGTCCGCGTCGATGAACAATAGCCAATCGGTTTTGTCCGCAGCGAGCGCGAGCTCCAGCGCTTGCTGACGATTGACGCCGAAGTTGATCCAAGGCCGCTCGTGCACCTCACCCTCGATGCCGTAGCTGCTCATCTCACGCCGAATCAGCGCGATCGTGTCATCGCTCGAGCCGGTATCGACGATCACGTAGTAGTCGATATAGTCCTTCACCGAACGGATTAGGCGCGGCAGCACCTTCACCTCGTTCTTCACGATCATGTTGAGACAGATGTTCGTCTTGCGGCCGGGCATGGTGCGGCAACTATGCCATCCGCCAACGGCTCGCAATCAAACTGCACCCCTCCCCCGAAAAGTGCGCCGTCACCAGATCCGAAAGCGTTCTGTCCGCGCTCGGTGACTTATGTGGCGAGCCGCGGGTCCTTGGGAGTTGATTCAATCGAGACCGAAGCTATAGTGCCTTGAACTTTCACTGCCGTCGTCAAAGCCAATGAAATTCCTATCCTCGCACTTCGTCGCACCCGCAATTCTCGTTGCTGTCTCGGCCGTTGTCGGCTGCAGTTCGGACAGCCCCGAACCCACGAACTCAGCAGGCGCCACGGGTAAGGCTGGTTCTGGTGCCGCCGGCGCAGCCCATGTCGCTGGCGCAGGTGGCGCACCGGCGGGCGGCGCACCCGCAGGTGGAGCACCCGCAGGCGGCGCGCCCGCAGCCGGCGCCCCCGCAGGCGGTGCATCGGCAGCTGGCGCATCGGCAGCTGGCGCCCCCGCAGGCGGTGGTGCCGCGGTCGAGGCCACATTTGCGACGGTCAAAAGCGTGATCATGTCGACCTGCTTCGGCAACGGCTGCCACAACCAGGAAGGCAACCCGCTGCAGATGCCGATTGACGACAAGCTCTATGGCAAGTTGACCGCCCATACGACTGTGAATTGCGGCAAGCTGATCAACACCGCAAGCCCGGCAGACAGCGCGCTCGTCAAGGTGTTGCAGGGAGATTGCGGTCCAATGCCCAGGACCAAAGCCAACACCACCCCCCGCATGCCCTGGGATCGCTGCTTCGACGGCGACGTCGATTCGGAGTTCTGCGTCGCGCCAGCAAAGGTCGCCGCGATTCAAGCCTGGATCGCCAAAGGCGCCCCGCAGCAGTGAGGCAGGAGGGGGGCCTTCTGCGGAAGGTCGCTCCAAATCGTTAGGCGTTCCCGGAAGCTTCGCAGGCGGAGCGCGGCGCGTAGAAAGCGCGCCGCCAACGCCGGCTCCGGTCAGTGCGCGGACAGCTTCTTGGCCACCGCTGCCGTATCGATCTTGCTGGTGGCTTCACACTGCGCCTTCCGTTGCGCGGCGTAGCGCTCATACAGCCGCTGGAAGGGCAGCACTTCGTGCATCAATTCGACGGCGACTTTCTCGACCTCGGGCACGTCCCCATAGGTGTTCGCGATCGACTTCGAGATCTCTTCTAGCTCCGCGCCGTCGCCGGCTTTCACCGCCGCGTCGATCTCGGCGGCAACCAAGGGGACCTTGGTATTCATCCGACCCAGGCCCTCGTCCGCCGAGTAGAACTTCCCGCGCGTGGGCCCGAAATCCGGCAGATCTGGCGGCAAAGTATCGAATTGCCGGTGCAGGTCGGAAAAGGTGGTGTTCAGCCCGGCGAGCAACTGCTTGAGACCATCCAGAGATTTGCGCGCTGCATCGGCGAGCTGTTTGATCTCTTCAGGGCTCTTCTTGGGCGCCGCCGCCACCGCTTCAGGTTTGGGCTTTTGCGCCGGCGGTGGGTCCTTACGGCATGCCGCGAGCGAGCAACTCGTGGCAAAAATCAGCAACCCTTGCAGGACGCGCACGCGAGATGCAAACAGCACTCTTCCTCCGTTGATTCTAGTTTCGGCCATTGTTAGCTGACTATCCGCCCATTGGGTAGGCGTCGTATCCCGCGCCGGGTTCGCTGATGGCGTTCGTCTCGAACTGCCAAGTGTCGCACGGTTGGAGCACGACGGTGCTCGCGCCGTACGCGACTGTGAGCGGGCGCCCGACTGCGTTGACTGGGAAGACTGCGACCGTGGGACCAGTGACAGGCATATCGAGATTGTTGACGAGCGTGCCGCTGTACGCCACGCGGCTTTCGCGCGCCACGTCTTCGACCGTGGTCAGGTTGACACCGTCCGTAGCAGCGAGGCTGAGGTTCGCCCAGTAAGTCGAGTAATAGACCGCGCTGTGCACGTCTGCGATCGGGATATCCACGGGCGAGCGCTGAATTGCGACCATGGTCGACTCACCGGGCGTCAGGCAGCCGGCGATGGTGCCCGAGCCGTCCGTGAAGCGATAGAGGCGCCGCGACATGAGGCCGCTGGTGCCGCCGCCCACCGTTTGATCGTCCTTGTCGCGCAGTTCGACGGTGAGCGATGGGTTGCAAGCTACGACGTCACCTTCATTTTTGACTGCGGCGTAGATTTCTGCGCCGTTCGGCCCTTCGCGCAGCGTGAAGGCGACGATGTTGAACACGCTGTTGTTGCCGGGGCGTGGGGTCACCTGAATGCCTTCCGGTACGAATAGCGCATGGTCGCCCGTGTCGGTTCCGTCGGTCTTGATGATGCCGTCGACGGGGTGACTGCTCGGGGTGCACGCCGCGGGCTTCGCGTCTTTCGCGTCTGAGGAGCAGCCGACGGCGGACAACGCCGCCACGGCCAGCAATAATTTCGCGAGCATGAGCCTGGGCGTGTCCAGGGCGGCACGAAGGGGCGGCATTTCGAGCATCGATAGTAGCGCACAAAAGCGCAAAGACCCCTCCGAGGAGGGGTCTTTGACGCGATCCGTTCAGCTCGAGCGATTACGCCTTGAGCTGCATCCAGCCACCTGGATCGTGGATCTTGTGGTCCTTAACAGCGTCCAGACCACCAGCGAAATCCTCGGTCTTGTCCGAGTAGCCGTAGTGAGTGACTTCGCTGCCCGGGCCGTTCTTCATGGGGAAGCCGTCCGCGCCTGCCTTCATGCCGATCGCGGTCATGACGTTGCAGAAGTACTTGTTGATCGGCATGTTGCCGAACTTGGCCACGGTGCCCGTGCCTTGGCTCACGCCGTCGGACGTCTGGGGAGCACCTTCGACACACTGCGCGAGGCTGCGGCCTTGGAAATCCTGCGGCGTGCCACCCGAGGTGGTGTCGAGATTGATGATTTTACCTTGCTTGAAGTAACCACCGCCGCTGCCGGCTTGGAGCAACGGAGTGTTGTTCATGTTGTGCGCATTGCCGTCCGAGTGCTCGTTCAGCCAGAACGCGACGCTGTTGTCGAGGACGGTCTTGCCATCGCCCTCGGGCACCATGTCGAGGTACTTGATCAGGCTGCCGAACTTCGAGGCGTAGTAGGAGTCAATCTTCTTCAGATTGGCCACCGCGTCCTTCACGCACGGGCCGGACATGCTCGCGTCAGTCAAACGGTGCGACTGGTTGTGCGAGTCGGCGTTGATGCCGAGGCCGGAGTAGGTGAAGTTGTTCGGGAACCTGAGCAGCACGACCGGGTTGGCGTTGCACGCGGCCGAGAGCGCCGCGATCGCCATGTACAGATCCGCGTTGTCCATCGAGGCGTTGATCTTGCGCGTCACCACGTCGTCCGCGCTGCCGGTGGCCAGCTTGTTCGACGCGCCGAGCTGCATCGCAAGATCCGCGCTGCAAACTGCGGACACGCCGGAGGTGGTGACGTTCAAGAGCTCGATCCAGGCGTTGAGCTTGTCCTTGTCGGCCTTGCTCATGTCCTTGCTCTTGAGGCGGTCGAGATCGCCCTTCACGATGTCGGCGAACTTCTTGCCCTTGGCGATCTCCCAGGTGTCGGTGTTCATCGGCGCGCCGGTCTTGAACAGGCCGGTCATCGAGCTGTACGCCTGGGTGGCGTTCTGGGCGTTGAAGATGGTGTCCTTGGCCTTGTACGAGATGGCGGCCTGCGCCAGCACCTTGGATTGGCCAGAGATGTCCATGTACAGCGGTGTCGACGCCGGGCTCAGCTGCGCCGCCATGACGTGATCCAGCGACATGCCGATCGGCATGGCGTCGAACTTCGTCGCGCGGTTGAAGCTGAACGGGTCGTTGCTGTTCGGCGTGACCGGCTGCAGCGTCAGCGCGGTTCCGGCGCATTGCGTGTGCGAGTCATTGCCCTGGCCACGCCCTTTGCCGGCGCCCTTGTTGTTCGCCGTCCACTCATTCATGGTGCGCATGCCGCGCGGCATGAGCATCTTCTTGGTGTAGGGCGAGAGCGACTCGAGGCTGGTCCCTTTCAGATCTTCCGGCAGCAGGTCGCCTTCGAGCTTCATCGGGAACCAGTTGTTCGTGATGCACCCGTAGTAGGTGAACATGATGATGCATCGCTTTTGGATCGCATTGGCTGCTTGCGCCCGCGCGGACCGCTCGAAAAGCGAGGTGAGAATCGGCGCAGCTACGACAGCTCCGCCCAGGCCTTTGAGGAGGATTCTTCGGTTCATATAGTTAGTCATGTTCGGAAATTCCTCAGGTTTTCAGAGCGCGCCACGAACTCGTAAACGGAAGGAATCCGCTTGGGTGAGATCACCGAGTAGGCTGAGAATCGAGTAACCATCGGCCGCGAGGCTCTTCTGGAGCGCATCGACGGTGCATTGATCATTTTCATTCGCGCGGCGGCCAGTCGCGAAGGTGACCCAGGCTTGAGCGTAGAGCTTCTTTGCGTTCGGCTGATTGGCGATCTCCGTCATCAGCTGCACGGGTGACGTGATCTGCTTGGCTCCGCCTTCCGCGAAGGTGAACGTCGCGGTCGTGGTGGCTGCGGTGATGTCACCACCGCGCGGGTCCTTGGTCTGCCACTTACCGATGCCGTCGTAGTTCTCCATCATGAAGCCGAGCGGGTTGAACACCGAGTGGCAGCTCTTGCAGGGCTCGTTCTTCTGCGTGAGTGCTTCGACGTACTCACGTTGCGTCTTGAAATCGCCGTCGACCGTCTGCAGGGAGAATGATGGATCGGGGGCCGGGACCTCGATGCTGAGCAGCCAGATGGCCATGAACGAGCCGCGCAAGATTGGGCTGGTGCCGCCGAAGTTGGCGTACGAGCTCAAGAAGCCGGCGCGGGTCAGGAAGCCCGGGCGCGGATTGGTGGCGGAATCGAGCGTGACCTTGGTGAGCGTGTCGGTGTACTTCGACGGGTCCAGGCCGTAAGCGGAGGCGTTGCTCTTGTTGACGAAAGCAACGTTGCTCAGCAGCAGATCCTTGAACGAGCCGTTCGTGTACGCCACTTCTTCGAAGAAGGCGTCGAGCTCGGCCTTGTTGGCGACGCGGGAGGCATCCGTGTAGTCCGGGTACACGGCCGTGTCGTGCTTGCCCTTGAACCAGTGGGCGCTGGAGTTGTTCATCTGCGCCCAGTCGTCGTGGAACGTGGAGATGAACTGGCCGGTCTTCTCGCGGACCTGAATCATGCGCTTGGCCTGAGTCAGGATCTGATCCTTCGTCGACAGCTGATTGGCGTCGGCGGCGGCATTGAGCGCGTCATCCGGGACGGTGCCCCAGAGCAGGAAGGAGAGCCGGGTGGCGACTTCTTGCTGCGAGAGCTTGATGGCGTTGGGCGTCGCGGTGTACGTCGGATCCGGGTCCGTGGCGAGCTCGGGGAGCATCAAGAACGAGGGCGAAATCAGGAACGCGTTCAGCGTTGCTTCCGCAACCTGATCGGGCGTGCCGGCCGGCGTCACCGCGCTCAACGACTGGAAGCTCGCAACTTCTTCGTCCGTCAGGGCGCGGCGGAAGGCTTTGCGACCGAAGTCCTTGATGGTGGTCTTCAAACAATCCGCGGCGCTCGGGGCACAGCTGATGAACTTGGACTTGTTCGGGCCCGCCATCACCTGGGCGGCGATCTTGGCGCCGGTGTCTTGGTAGGCTTTCCAAGCCGGAGCAGTCATGCCGCCGGTGGCGTCACCGATCAGGAGGTCGGCCACGGGCGTGTTGTCTACCGCGGTCACACCGAGCAGGTCGCGAACCACGTTCGCGTACTGGCGGTTGAGCAGCATCGGGATTTGGCTGGTCTCCGGGATACCCGCCTTGCACGGGCCAGCATGGAGAACGGGACCGTCACCGCCCGCACCGGCCGAGCCGTTCGGGGCGTTGCCCGCGCCGCTCGAGCCCTGGATTGGGGTGCCTGCGCCGCCATTCGGGCCGTTGCCGGAGCCAGCAGCTGCACCACCACCCGGGTTGACCTTATTATTGTCCGTGGCCGAGCCGCACGCGGCGAGCGCCATGGGAATTGCTCCTAGAGCAACCAACAACCGTAACCGTTTTTCTTTCATGACGACCACCCTAATTACGGACTTAATTTTCCGTCGGTTGGGAACCAACTCGATTTTTATCGATTTTGCGCAGCACTACCTACGTCAGAACCTAGCCGACGGATCTCGACCCCGTGAGATGAGTTTTTTCGCATGCTTCGCCGTAGTTCTTCGGGCTGACTTAAAAACAAGCGTCGATATTTCGTGTTTGATTGCAAAAAGAAACCGATGCTGGAATTGAGGTCCGTGGTCGTCAGAGCGCTGCGACGCCGCAGGGTTGGCTGTGAGTTCCGTCGCTGGGACAGGCTGCCTGAACGCAACAGTCCTGATTACTGCCACGAGGCGGCCTGGACGCAAGTGGTTCGTGGGGCTCGTATGCGCAGAAGCGCCACTTCGGAGCACCTGAGCGATGTAGGCGCAAGCACGCTGATATCACCCAGTAGGGTGATGTGCGGCTTCGGCGTCAGCCTTTGGTTCTTGCGCAGAAGCTGCGCCACACATCGCGGTAGATCGACTCCAAGTTGCGCGTGAAGCGCGGCCCGTCCATGAGCGGCGATTGCTGCAGGCGAGCGCGCAGTGTTTGCCGCAGCTCGCTCAGGCGCGGAAGGTCGGCAGCGAGCGCGCTCGCGGCCTGAACGTATCGTTCCGGAGTCGTCGCGACCAACTCTGGCAAAGCCAAGTTCAGTGCTTGGCAGAGGCCTGCGCGCCCGACTGCCGTTTCACCCGCGAGCGTCACCGTGGGCACGCCCATCCACAGTGCATCGAGACTCGTTGTGTGCCCGTTGTACGGAAACGTGTCGAGACAGATATCCAGCTCGCGGTACCTGTGGAGATATTCGAGCCGTCCACAGCGATCCACGAACTCGAGCCGATCGAGCTGCAACTGCGCTGCTTCGAAGAGCGCGCGCACGCGCTCCCGCGCGCTGCCCGCGGGCGCCATGAGTACCAGTCGCGAATTGGGTACTGCCGAAAGGACCTTCGTCCACAGTTCCAGTACGCCTGGGTTCACCTTCCGGAAATGGTTCAAACAGCCGAAGCTGATTTTGCCCGTCGTGAGCGCGGGCAGAGCGCTCACTTCTGGCACTTCAGTGAGCGGGTCGTAGCACCAGAAGGAGTCGGGCAGACGCCGCGTTTCCTCCGCATAAACGGCTGTATCCGAGTCCGGCGGGTCGAGAAACGGATCGGACAGTCGATAGTCCATCGTTTCGAGACCCGTCGTCCCCGGGTAGGCCAGCCAGCACAACTGCACCGGTGCAGGGCGGCGCGCAAAAGCCAGCAAGCGACTGTCGGACATGTGCATCGTGAGATCGACCAAGATATCGATTCGATCGCGGCGCACGAGTTCACACAGGGCAGCGTCGTCTAGAGTTCCGACTTCGCGAAAGACATCGGCGTAGCCGCGAATGCGCGCGGTCAGCTCCGTTTGCTTCGCCACGCTCGAGTAGCAAAAGATCTCGAAGTTTTCGTGATCGTGATTGTGCAGCACGGGGACCGTGAACAGCGATTGCACGTGCGTATGGAAATCGGGTGACACGTAGCCGATGCGCAGTCTTCGCTCGGGGGAGCGCTCGTTTTCGTGTGGCCGCAGCTGCGTGGCGAGCGGGCGCGCGTGCCGCGCATGAAAGGCGCGCGCCTCGGCTCCGATCTCGCTCGCGCTCACGTTCGGCCAAAAGGGCATGTTGAAGAGCAGCTCGCTGTGGGCGGAGGGATCGTCGGGATAGAGTGCGGCCGTTTGGCGGTAAACCGCCTGGGCTTCGTCGAGCAGCCCGGTCTCGTCCAGCGCGGTCGCCAGGTAGGCTCGCGCCTGACGGAAGCTGGGGTCGAGCGCGAGCGCACGCCGAAAATCCGCGATTGCCTCGTCGAAATGGCCGGCATTGGCGTGCATCGCGCCCAGGGCGGTGTGCGCGGTCACTAGCCGCGGATTGAGCCTCAGCGCTGCGCGATACCACGCGCTTGCGTCTTCGACTCGGCCGCCCAGGCGCAGCGTTTCGGCGAGCGCTGCCAGAAGCTCGGACCCGCCGGTGGCCGGCGCAGCGGCTGCGTTCAGCTTCGAGTTGAGGCTCGCCAGGCGAGCTGCTGCCTGCTCAGAGTTCGGCTCGAGCGCTCGGGCTCGCGCATAGCACTCGGCCGCTGCGGGTAAGTCCCCCTGTTCCTCGAAGGCCAGCGCGAGGTTCAGCACGGCTTCGGTGAAGTCCGGCTGCCGAGCAACGGCCATCAGCAGCATCAGAACGGCTTCGCGGCTTCGGCCGAGGCAGCGATACACGTCGCCCAGATTGGAACGGTACAAGGCGTTGTTCGGGTCGACGTGAACCGCGCGCTCGAGCAACGCGGCGGCCGGTTCGAGCCGCCCCGAATCGCGAGCCAGCACGCCGAGTAGAAACAGGGCGTCGCCATGTTGCGGTGTTTGCTCGAGCACGCGACGATACAGGCGCTCCGCCTGCTCGACTTGCCCCGTCCGATGGAACTGCACCGCGGCTTCGAACAGAGAGGCGTCGCTCACCCGGATCTCATTGTCGGAGGAGTCCATGCTTGTCAAATGAGCGGCGGCTCGCCGAAACGAGCGCGCATCTCCCGGGGCGCGGGCGGGGGCTTTTGCTCCGCGCGGCCGGGTGCTATCGGGTTCTCGGGACCGGGGCCGCGGCGCGTGCCCGAGCACAGGTAACGGAAGCAGCCATGAGATTCGCAACCGACGGCGCTTTTCTCGATCAGAAGCGGGCGCGCCTGCCATCTAGCTTTCGTGGCCGCTCAGATCCAAAGGTTTGCTTGCCCGGGTATCGAGCCCCTGGCCGGAACGCCAGCGCTGGACGCGCTGCGGATCGCCCTGCCAGCGCGTTCGTCCAGGCGCATGCCTGACGCGCGCCTGCGCGACGTTGTCGGCAATTACCTGGCCCTGGTCTGGCGCGTGCTGCGGCGCAGTGGGCTCGGCCCGGCTGACGCCGAGGACGCTTCCCAAGACGTCTTCTGGGTGTTGGCGCAGCGCTTCGACGACGTGCCGGAGCGCGCTCAGAAGTCGTTCTTGATCTCGACGGCGTTGCGCGTGGCCTCGGACCGCAAGCACTCCAAGTGGCACCGCTCGGTCAGCGCTGGGCTGGACGTGGAAGCGCGCGTCAGTGAAGCGCCGTTGCCCGATGAGGCACTGGACATTCGTCGCGCGGGTGCGTTGCTGGATGAAGCGCTGGCCACGTTGGAGGAGGTCGAACGCTCGGTATTCGTGCTAGCAGAACTCGAGCAAATGACTCGCGCAGAGGTGGCTTCGGTGCTCGGTATCCCGGAGGGGACGGTCGCATCACGCCTGAAGCGCGCGAGAGAGTCGCTGGAGAGCGCGCTGCGTCGTCAGCGTTCACGGACGAGGGCCGCGCGATGACCAACGCAGACGACGACGACGAGCGCCGCGCATTCGAGCGCATACTCGAAGCCGCCCGAGAGGAGGCTCCGCCGCCCGAGCTCGGGCAGCGCGTCTTGGAGCAAATTGCCTATCGCACTCGGCTCGAGCGCGTCGCCGTGGTGCCGCGCCGTCGCGGCTATTTCGCGGCCGCGGCGGCTGTGACCTTGCTCGCGGCGGGTGTGCTGCTGGTCGTGTTTTCGCGCGCGCCGTCGGTTGATTTGCCGATCGCTGCGGAACACGCGCCGAGCGATGGCAAAGCCTCCGCGCTCGCAGCGGGCGCGAAAGCGGCGCCCTCGGCGCACGAAGCCGTGCCGCTCGCGAACGACCCGTGCCAGGGCGCTCGCGCCGCCGCAGGCAACGAACCCGCGATCGACGATTTCGAAGACGGTGACGACGAGGTGCGCCCGTTCGAAGGCCGCACCGGCTTCTGGCGCTGGGCGCGCGAGATTGACGCACCGGGCTCCGCGCCAGCGCTGATCCCAGTGCCGCGCTCGGACGCGACGCGCACGAACCGCTTGGCGCAACACGTGAAGGGCGGTCAACTCGTCGATTGGGGCGCGATCGTGGAATTCGACTTTCGCCCTGCTTGCTACGATGCCTCCAAATACGTCGGTGTGTCCTTTCAAGCTCGCGGGCCAGGGCGCATCTACTTCGCCCCGCGCGAGCGGTCCGTGATCCCGATCGCGGAGGGCGGCAGCTGTGAAACCGATTGCTACAACCCGCACGTAGCCAAGATCGAGCTGGAGTCGGCTTGGCGCACCTATCAGGTTCGCTGGAGCGAAGTGCGGCAGCGGGGCATCGGCAAGCCCGCGCTCGACGCTCGTCACCTGCACAGCTTAGCGTTCATGATTCGCGCTGAAGACACGCCCTACGACGTCTGGTTGGACGAAGTCAGGTTCTTGCAGCACTGAACGCGCGCTTGGAAAGTAAAGGCCATTTCGGGAGGCTGGCCGTGCTACCCCACTCGCTAGGGTAATCTCATGGCAATCGTGACTCGCTGGGTCGGGCTGTGCGGCGTGCTTTCGATGGTGCTCGTGGCCGCGTGTGACGGAGGTTCGAGCAGCGCCAACAACGGCGCGACCGCGGGTGTGGGGGGCGAAAGCGCAACCAGCGCCGGCGCAGCCAACGCCGCTGCTGGCGCGAACAACGCGGGCACGAGCAACGCGGGCACGAGCAACGCCGCCGGCGCGAGCAATGGCAACGCAGGGTCCGGGAACCATGACGGCCTGGGTGGTACCAGCAGCGGCGGAAGCGCGAGTGTCGCGGGTGCGGCGGGCAAAACGAGCGGCGTTGCGGGTGCTGCGCAAGCCGGAGCCGGCGGCACGCCGGGTGGCGGTGCGTGTGGCGGTGCACGAGTCTTGTTCTTGATCCAGCGCTCGGGCGCCGTGTTCGAGCAGCCGGCGCCCGAGACGAGCTACTTCAGCTTTCTGCGCGCGGCGCTCGTGGGTGATGGCAGCGCGGCCAAGCCCTATGCGTCCAAGTTGCCGATCGGCGCTGCGTTTCTGTTCGTGGTCAGGAAGGATCTCATTGCTTTGCCGGACCAGTGCCCGCAGCTTTCAACCAGCGGGCCCGCGCTGCAGTCCGATGCCGCGTTGACCAACGCCTTCACCGAGAATGCTGCCGCGCATGCCGCGTTGCTCGCCGAAAAGATCAAAGTGGACGCTCCTGTGCCCGAGAGCATTGCCAGCGCGGTGGCTTCCTTGTCCGGGGTCAACGGGCCGCGTCACCTGGTGCTGGTCACGACTGGCATGCCGGACACCTGCAGCAAGTTCGATGGTCCGTGCGGCATCGATACGACCGTGAAAGCCGTGCAAGACGCGAAGGCCGCCGGTGTAACCACGCACGTGATCGGTCTCGGTCACGATGGCATGTTCAACTATTACCCATCCCCCGACCCCGACGCAGTGCCGGTCACCACGGGCTACGAGGAGTATCTGCAGCAGCTCGCCAACGCGGGCGGCGGCAAACCGCTCGGCCCCCCGAACGTCGAAAAGCTCGAGGACTACGTGTGCAACGGTTCGATGCCCTACGTGCCCACGGCGACGTACTCCGCGACGGCCGGTGACGCGAAGTTCTACCAGGTGATGACGGCGACGGACGCGAAGACCGCCGTCGCCGACATTCTGGCCAGCATCTGCCCTTGAGCGGGCAGTGCGGTTCAGCCGCGCATGGCTTCGATCGGTGACGTGCGTGCCGCTTTCATTGCCGGCAAGAAGCCGCCAAAAATTCCCATTAGCGCGCCGGCCGCCAATGATCCGGCCAGCAGCGCCGGGGTGGGCGCGAACGAGAACGACACTTCCTGCCAGGTCGAGAAGTTCATCATCGAGACGCGCGCGAAGCTGAGTAGCAGCGACGCGCCGAGCCCGACGAGCCCGCCGACCAGCGCCAGGAACGTCGACTCGACCACGAACGAAAACAGAATCGCGGTCTTGGAGAAGCCGAGCGCGCGCAGCGTGCCGACTTCGCGCTTTCGCTGCACGACCGCGGCGAACATGGTGTTCATCGCGCCCAGCATCGCACCGAAGGCGCAAAATACCGAGATCACCCAGCCCATGCCGGAGATGAATAGCGCGGTGCCTTGCGACTGATCCTCGTAGTAGCTGGTCTCGCGCTTGGTCTCGAGTTGCAGCTGTTTGTCGGTGCTGACCGTGGCTTTGAAACCGTCGAGCTTGGCGGCGGATTCGAGGCGCACCGTCACCGACGAAACCAGGCCGTCACGCCCGAAGGACGTGCGTGCGGTATCGAGGTTCGCCCACACTTCGGATTCGAAGGACGAGCCGCCGGCTTCGAAGATGCCGACCACTTCTACCGGCCGATTCTTCTTCAGGTCGAACTTGCCGCCCAAGGTCATGCCTTGAAAATTGCCGGCGATGCCTTTGCCCACCAGGCATTCATCCGTGCCCGGTTTCGGCGCGCGGCCGGCGATCAAGCGCGCCTCGGGCCGCACTTTGAACACGTTTTCGGTCACGCCGCGAACCAGGATGTTCGACACTTGGCCGGGCTCCGCGCTGAGCTTTTGCTGCGCGATGACCACGACCAATTCACCCGTGCCGAGCGGCGCGCCGGTCTCGTCTTTTTTCACGCCGGGGGCGGCCAAAATCAAACTCACCGTCGCGTTCTCGATGCTGCTCGAGAGTTCGTTGCCGCTGCCCTTGCGCAGCACGATGGCGTTGTCGTCGCGGCCGCCGGCGACGAGCGTCTTTTTCACGCCGGCCGAGAGCATCAGCGCGGCGGCGAGCACGAACACGACCAGCGCGATGCCGCCCGCGGTCGCGAACGTGGTGGTCTTGCGCACCATCAGGCTGCGCACGTTGTACGAGATGGGGATCATCTTTCAGCTCCTCAACCGACCCGCCGCAGCGCGTCGACGACCTTCAAAGATGCTGCTTTGCGCGCGGGCAAGACGGCCGCCGCTACGGCCAGCACGATCGCCAGGCCCAGGCCCAACGCGGCGATTCCCGGCTGAACCTTGAACTGCGGGAACATGTTGCCCATGTTCTCTTCCAGAGCTCGGCCCACCAGCATGTTCACGAACGGGTAGCCGAAGAAGACGCCGATCAAGCCGCCGATCAGGCCGATGGCAGCGGCTTCACCGAGCACGAATTGCGCGATGTGCTTGGGCAAAAAGCCGATCGCGCGCAGCACGCCGTACTCGTTCGTGCGTTCGCGCACGCTCATGGCGATGGTGTTGCCGACGATCAAGCCCATGATCGCGATCATCACGATCGACACCAGATCGACCGCTTTCAAGACTGCCGAAAACATACCCAAGAAGGATTGATTCAGGGCAGCTTCGCTCATCGTCACCGTTTGCAGATCGCGCTCGTCGAACTTGGCGTCGATCTCTTTGGAGATCCGGCCCGAGGAGCCCGCGTCGTTGATGTTGGTCAGAATCCAACCGACCTGATCTTTGCGCCCGATCGGCAGGGACTCGTTCATGTAGTCCCAGTGAAAGTACAAGGTCGAGCGATCCACGTTGGTGGTGGTCGTGGTGTAGATGCCGGAGATGAAGAACTCCCAATTGCCGGGATAGATGCTGCCGGTGAGCGTGACCTTATCGCCGACCTTCCAGCCTTCCTTCTTGGCCAAAGCGTCCCCGACCAGCGCGCCGCGGCGGTTGTCGAACCAAGCTTGTCGCTCGGCCGGCGTGGTCTGAATCTCGTGATAGACGTCGAGCAGCCCCTTGGGGTTGGTGGCGATGGTGGCGAAAAAATCGCTCTCGTCCTTGGGGTTCTTGGCGCCGAACCAGTTGGCGTAGGCCACGGCTTTCACGCCCGGGACCTGCGCGATTTCCTCGGCGTAGCGCTTGGGCAAGGTCATCACGAAGCTGACCTTGTGGCGGGTGGCGATGCGGTCCTTGGCCGAGAACTCCGAGGCCGAAGTCCAAGACCAGACCACGGTGCGCAGCAGAATGAAGAACAGCGTTGCGATTGCCACGACTGCCAAGGTCAGCGTGGTGCGCAGCATGCTCCGCTTGATGTTGCGCACGGCAACGCTGAGCAGCGTCATAGCGCCAGCGCTCCCTTGTCCAAGCGGTGGCAAATAGAGGCGCGTTCGGCGGCCGCTGGATCGTGCGTGACCATGACGATGGTCTTGTTGAACTCGGTGTTGAGCTTGCCGAGCAAGTTGAGGATCTCGTTCGCAGCTACGCGATCCAAATCACCGGTCGGTTCGTCGGCGACGATGATCTTCGGGTCGCTGACGATCGCGCGGGCGATGGTCACGCGCTGTTCTTGACCGCCGGAGAGCTGCCGCGGGTAGTGATCCATGCGCTCTTCCAAGCCCACGACGCGCAACGCCGTCTGCGCGCGCTTGCGGCGTTCAGCAGCCGGCAATTTGGCTAGCAGCAGCGGCAGTTCCACGTTTTCCACGGCAGTGAGCACGGGCAGCAAGTTGTAAGTCTGGAACACGAAGCCGATATTGGCGGCGCGGAAGCCCGCGCGATCGGCCTCGGACATCTTGCTCAGCTCGACGCCCGCCACCTGCAGTGAGCCCGACGTCGGGACGTCCAAGCCCGCGATCAGGTTGAGCAGGGTCGATTTGCCCGAGCCGGACGGGCCCATCAGCGCCTCGAACGAGCCCTCCTTCATCGTCAGGTCGAGTTCCGAAAGTACATCTAGGCGCTCTTTGCCGCGCCAGAAACTCTTGCCCACCTTGCGCAAGGCGATGATATCGCTCTTGCCGTTGTTGCTCTCGCTCATCGCGCGTTCCTTTCCTTGATCCTCTGCCCGTCTGCTAGGTCTTGCGGCGGATTGCTGACGAGCCGGGCGCCCGAGCTCACGCCGCTCAGCACCTCGAAACCGCTGCCCATCGCGGGCCCCAGCGTCACCGTCGTGAGCCGCACTACGCCGCCCTCCACGCGGTACACGACTTTGCTGCCTTGCACCGCCACGACGGCGGAGCCTGGCACCACCGTCTTGGGCGGCGTTTTCATGGCCTCTTTGTCGAGTTCACCGCTCAGGAAGCTGACTCGCGCGGCCATGTCCGGCAGCACGCCCTCGTTTTCGTCCACGAACGCCACCTTGACGGTGACGGTCGCTTTGACGCGATTCACCTTGGGTGTCACCTCCACGGCCTTGCCGCGGTAGCGCTTGGTCGGAAAAGCATCCATTACGATCTCGGCCGGGCCGCCCATCTTGACCTGGGACAAGCGTTGCTCGGGCACATCTGTCTCGACCATCAGCGTCGAGAAATCAGCGATGGTTACGCCGCCCATGTCGATGGCGATGCCTGCGGGTTGCGGCCCGACGAACTCACCCACCTGCGGCGGCTTGTTCACGACCGTGCCGGAAATGGGCGCGATCAGCGAGTAACTGTTCAAATTCACGCGTAGCTGCGCGGCGAGCGCGGCTTGTGCCCTGGCGTCGGCCTCGGCCGCGCTCACTTGCGCCTTCAACGAGGCGCTGCGCGCCAGCAAATCTTCCGCCGTGCTCTTGGGACCGATGCCTGCTTCCGACAGCGACAGCGCGCGGCGCGTCTGCTGTTCGATGTCGAGCAAGTTCGCTTTGGCCGTGGCCACGCGTGCGCGTGCTGCTGCGACTTGGCTGTCGGCCGAAGCAATGCCTGCCTTCTGATCGGCCGTGTCGATCTCGAGCAGCAAGGCTCCGGCCGTGACCTTGGCGCCTTGCTTCACGGCTTGTACCTTCACCTTGCCGGCCACCTTGGGTGCCACCGACGACGTCCTTTGCGCCACCACATACCCCGTGGAGGTGAGCTCCACCGAGGCCTGCGCGGGTGAAACGGTGATGACTTCGGTGATCTCCACCTCGGTCTTGAACACCACCGCGGTGAGGAACGGGACTCCGTATAGATACGCCGCACCTGCCGCGCCCAACGTGAGGGCCACGCCGACAATCAAACCGATTGGGCTCTTCCCTTTTGGACGAACGGTTCGGTCGATCTTCAGCGAAGCCAAATCCGAAGAAAGCTGGTCAGGCATAGCTGGGCCTCCGGATAGCACAGCTTCGATCCGGTGTCGCAGCCATTGGCCGAAAATTGAGTCGATGGTTACGCGCCACGTTGCTCGCGTCGCTTGCGTCTCGCCCTTCGGCGTCGCGCGCGCGGGATTGTGAAGAAGTGTGGACGGTGCCCGCCAGGTGAGCCGCGCGGCGTGATGGGTGGCGACGGCGCGCGCTGCGAGGTGCACCCCGTCGGGTATCGCGAAGCGCGTCGCTGCTGGATTGCACCCCGTCGGGTATCGCGAAGCGCGTAGATCGCCTCCCCCCAAAACCCCAAGGGCGCTTGGGCTCAGCCGTTCACACTGGCGAGTCGTTCACACTGGCGAGTCGTTCACACTGGCGACGTTGGAAAAGGGAGGCTTCGCTTGCGAAAAATCGAGTTCGAATTCGAACTCGATTTTCGGTCGCGGGAGGCACGTCGGGTCGTGCGCATCGCGGGTCGTGCGCATCGCGGGTCGTGTGCGGCGCGGGTCGTGCGCGGCGCGGGTCGTGCGCGGCGTGGTCGTGTGCGGCGTGGTCGTGTGCGGCGTGGTCGTGTGCGGCGCGGTTTCGCGATGGTCGCTGGTCGAAAGGCTCACCCGGCGTGGGGGCCCGCGTTTCCCGCGCGCGGTAGCTTGACGAAGGCCAGCACAGCGCCGAACACGGCGAGCGCGGCGACGTAGTGCGCGGGGGCCAGCTTGTCGCCCTTGAGCCACAGGGTGAGCACGACCGGCGTGAGCCCGCCGAAAATCGCGTACGCGACGTTGTAGGAGAAGGACAGGCCGGAAAAGCGGATTTTGGGGGGAAACGCGCGCACGAGCACATAGGGCACGACGCCGATGCTGCCCACGAAGAAGCCGGTCACGGCGTAGGCCGTGAACAGCGCGACGCCCTCGAGCGGCAGCGAGTGGTAGAAGTACGAGCTCGAGCCGAGTAGCAAAAGGCTGCCCGAGCTCAAGGCCCATTTGCTGCCGATGCGATCGGCGAGAAAGCCGAACAGCACGCAGCCGAAGGTCAAGCCGACGATCGCCAGGCTGTTGGCTTGTAATGATACCTTGGGCGCGACCTTGAATGCGGTTTGCAGATACGTCGG
>Ga0315912_10002524_pt1 | contig 19303 bp, 18 predicted proteins | sample VfabasoilMG_FD_204469 | JGI IMG/M metagenome (GOLD analysis project Ga0315912, IMG submission 204469) | Garden soil microbial communities collected in Santa Monica, California, United States - V. faba soil | ecosystem: Environmental > Terrestrial > Soil > Garden | place: USA: California...
GTACATCACGTTCGCGAGCGCCGAGCGGTCCGGAAAGAGGGCGTAATCCTGGAACACCATCCCCACGCCGCGGCGATGCACCGGGAGCTGCGTCACGTCGCGATCGCCGAACCAGACGCGTCCCGCATTCGGAACGACGAAGCCCGCCAGCATGCGGAGCAGCGTCGTCTTGCCGCAGCCCGACGGGCCGAGGAGCGTGAAGAACTTCCCCGAGGGAATCTCGAGGTCGAAACCCTCGAAGAGCGCCAACCCGTCGTAGCGCTGGGTGACGCCTTCGAAGCGGATCTGCATTACTTCTTCGCCACCAGCTCCTTCCACATCTTCAGGAACTCGGGCTGCGCCGTCGTCGCCTTGGCGTCGTCGATCGGCTTCACCTTGAACTGCGTCGTGGCGGGCAGCCCCACCTTCGTGGTGTCGATGTCGTCGCGCACGGGACGCCGGTAGAACTTCTTGAAGAGCATTTCCTGCGTCTCCTTCGACGCGAGGAAGTCGTAGAACTTGCGCGCTTCCGTGGGGTTCGGCGAGTTCTTCACGAGGGCCATGCCTTCGGGGGCGATGAAGGTGCCTTCGGTGGGATAGACGATCTGCACGTCCTTGTTGCCGCCGGCGACGTACTCCTGCGCGGCGTACTCCATGGTCAAGCCGACCGCGAACTCGCCCTTCGCCACGCCATCGTAGACCTGGGAAGCGGTGCTGACGATCGTCGCGTTCCTGGCGATGCCCTCGATGGGCTTCTTCCCGATCGAATCGTTGATGCCCCAGAGCGTGGCGTACGACGAGCTGGTCTTCTCGGGATCGCCGAGGACGAGCCGGTCCTTCCAGCGCGGATCCGCCAGGTCCGACCACGTCCTGGGCATGGGATCGTTCTTGAGGGCGCGCTTGTTCACCATGATCACCATGACGTGCGCGTTCGTCCCGGTCCACAGATCGCCCGGTCCCTGGAACGCCGCCTGCAGGCCGGCGGCCTCCGGCGACTTGTACGCGGCGAAGAACTCCTTGTACGTCCCGAGCGCGGGGAAGCCGCCGGACCAGAAGATGTCGGCCTTCGGGGCGCCGGCTTCTGCCTTGATACGTTGCATCATGGCGCCCGTGCTGCCACGCACCGGCGAGATCTTGATGCCCGGGTTCTTCTTGTTGAATTCGTCCGTGACGGCGTTGATCGCCTCGACGCTGTTCGAGGAATACAGGACCACCTCGCCGGCATGCGAAGCAGCGGAAATGCCAAGGGCCGCGGCCACGGCCAGAAGTGCCTTGTAACGGCGCGTCATCGTCTCCTCCAGGGGGTTTTCAGCCCGTATAGTAATCATCGTGTCGATCGTAGCCAACCGAAGACCCACCAGCAGCTACCGGCCGCCGCTTCGCACCCGCGATTTGCCGCTGCCGCCCCGGTGGACGCCGCGCGAAAAAGCGATCGCCCAGAGGCGGCTCACGCAGTTCGTGGTCATCTCGATGGTGATCCACGCCATCGCGATCATGCTCTTCGGCGCGCCGGTCGGCGGATCGCGCGAGGGGCGCGCGATGTTCGGAACGTTGAACGTCGTCATCCGCGAGGCCTATCGGGCGACGACGGCGCCGCCGCAGGAAGCGCCTCCGACTCCGGTGCCTGCACCGGCACCGAAGGTCGAGGCCCGGCCGCCCATGCCCAGGCCTGAACCGCCCGAACCGGCCCCCGTACCCCTGCCGCCAACGCCGGTTCCGCAGGCACCCACGGTGCAACTCGCGCCCGTGGAGCTGCCGCCGATGATGGACCGCCTCGCGCCCTCGGAGATCAAGGTCCCGCCGACGGTGGAGTTCAAGGCGACGCCGATCGAGACGCCGAAGATGCCGCAGCCGATGCTGCAGCCGATGCCGAGGCTTCCGGAGCGCAGCACGTTGCCGCCGCTCGAAGCGCCGGTGATACGCGTTCCCGTCGAGACTCCGCGCATTCCGGCGCCGATGATGCAGCCGATGCCGACGATCCAGGAGCGGGCGACGCTCCCGGCCATCGAGACGCCCGTGATTCGCATCCCGGTGGAAACGCCATCGATTCCGGCACCGCTGATGCAGCCGATCGCGCCGCTGCAGGAGCGCGCGATGACATTGCCGCCCGTCGAACGCACGCCGGATCTCGCGACACCTCCGCCCGCTCAGCCCACCGTGCGTGAACCGATTCCGCCACCCCCCGCGACGACGCGCACGCCACCGGCACCGGACACGTCATCCCGGACGCCGGCTCCACCGGCCACCACCCGGGATCCAATCCAGGAATCGCCTTTCCGTTCGGCTCCTGCTGCCCGCGAAGCGCCGCGCGATTACGACCCGACGAAGCCGTCGCTCGACCTCGACCAGATGAAGAAGCGCGCCGCGGAGCTCACGCGTTCGGGCACGGGCAACCGCGCGCTGCTGCCGTTCCCGATGCCGCCCGTCGAGAAGCCGAAGACCACGATGGAGCAGCTGATCGAGAACGCCCGGAAGCCCGACTGCAACGACTTCTACAAGGGCCTCGGCCTCCTCGCCGTCCTGCCGCTCATCGCGAACGAGTTCGGCGAAGGCACGTGCAAGTGGCGCTGACTCGCGCTACTCGCCCTTGATCCCGAGCTGCTTGATGACCTTCGCCCACTTGGGCAGGTCGGACTGGATCGTCGCGGCGAATTCAGCGCGCGTCATCGGCTGCACTTCGAGGCCCTGGCGGCCCAGCTTCTCGCGAATCTCCGGCTCGGCGAGCACCTTGTTGATCGCCGCATGGATCTTCGCGATCACCGGCGCCGGCGTCCCCGCGGGCGCGAAGACGCCGTACCACGGGGAATACTCGAAGCCGGATAACCCGGCCTCGTCGAGCGTCGGCAGGTCGGGCAATGCCGGCGAGCGGCGCTTGCCCGAGGTCGCGATCGCCCGGAGCTTCCCGGCCGAGACGAAGGGCATCACTGCGGGAATCGTGAGCAGCATCGCCTGGATCTGTCCGCCCATGAGGTCGCTGATCGCGGGGCCCGATCCCTTGTACGGGACGTGGACGAGATCGATATTCGCCATGGACTGGAAGAGCTCCATCGGCAGGTGCCCGGCGCTTCCCACGCCGCCGGACCCGTAGTTGATCGATCCGGGCTTCGCCTTCGCCGCGGCGATGAACTCGCCCACGGTCTTCACCGGGACCGCATTGTTCACGACGAGCACGTTGGGCGTCGCGCCGATGTTCGCCACGGGAACGACGTCGCGTTGCGTGTCGAAGGACAGCTTGTCATACAGCGCCGCGTTGAACACAAGCCCCAGGTGATGAAAGAGCAGCGTGTGGCCGTCGGGTGTCGAGCGGACCAGCGCCGTCGTCGCGATGGTGCCGCCGGCGCCGCCGCGATTGTCCACGACGAACGTCTGACCGAGCTCGGCACCGAGACGCTGGGTCACCGTGCGCGCGACGATGTCGACGGTGCCGCCCGCCGCGAAGGGAACGAGCACCGTCACGGGCTTCGTCGGCCACTCCTGGGCCGTCGCGCTCGTGCAGGCAAGGAGGGTGGCGAGTGCAGCCAGCGCTTTACGCATCGAAGCGGTACCTCCTCACTTTTTCGTCGTCGAGCTCGACGGCGAGCCCGGGCTCCCGGGGCACCGCGACCTCGCCGCGCGACAGGTCGAGCTTGCGCGTGACGATGTCGTCGGCGGTCTTGAGCGGGCCGACGCACTCGAGGCCTTCGATCACGGCGCGGCTGGTCGCCGCCAACATGATCTCGGCCATCGTGTTCACGCCCAGGCCGAAGCCGTGGCCGATCACGACGCGCATGCCCGCGGCCGAAGCCGTCTCGAGCATCCGGCGGCAACGCAGGAACCCGCCCTGCTTCATCACCTTCAGTTTCACGATGTCGGCGCAATTGGCGCGGATCACGTCCACCAGGCTCGCGTGGTCCGTGACCGACTCGTCCGCCATCACCGGAATGCCGATGCCCTTGCGCACCTTCGCCATGCCGGCGAGATCGTCGGCGGCGACGGGTTGCTCGAGGAGTTGCATCCGGAAAGGCTCGAGGAGCTTTCCGAGGCGGATGCCGTCCTCGACGCTGTAGCCGGCGTTCGCATCCGCGCGAAGGTTCATCTCGGGACACGCTTCACGGACTGCCTTCAGGCGATCGCGGTCCTTGTCGACTCCGCCGCCCACCTTCACCTTGGCGGAGCGGAATCCCTGGTCGAACCACTTGCGCGCTTCGGCCGCGGCGACATCCGGCGGCTCGATGCCGATCCACGCGTTGAAGCGCACGCGATCGACGAGCGCGCCGCCGAGATACTGGTGGACGGGAATCCCGAGGCGCCGCGCGCTCAAGTCCACGCAGGCCATCTCGATCGCCGCCTTCGCGTCGAGGAATCCGTCGAGCGCGCGATCCATGGCCTCGACGACCCGATGCGGGTTCGCGGGGTCCTCGGCCCGAACCACGGGCGAGAGCCTGGAGAGGGCTTCGAGGTTCTGCTCGATCGTTTCCGTCGAATAGCCCGGCGACGGATCGATGTTGCCGAGGCCGACGGCGCCGTCGTCCGCGGTGAGGCGGACAAGGGCGCTCCTCTGTCTCGTCTTGGTGAGGTAGGCGTTCTTGAACCCGGGACCAACGAGCGGCACCTCGACGCCGAAGACCTCGATCCTCATCGGCCCGTCAGGCGGGCTGTCGCTGGTCGCTGCGCATTGCCGCCATCGCCTTCTTCATCTCCTCCGGCGTGACCTCGCGCGTATGCGTGGCGACCGACCAGCTGTGGCCGTAGGGATCCTCTATCGTCCCGAAGCGATCGCCCCAGAACATGTCCTGGACGGGCATCTTCAGCGTGGCGCCGGCCTGCACGGCCTTGTCGACGAATGCGTCCACGTCCCTCACGTACAGGTGGATCGTCACCGGCGAGCCCTTGAGCGACTTGGGGCCGAGCGCGCCCCACTGCGGGTTCTCGTCGACGAGCATCACGGCCGCGCCGCCGATGCGGATCATTCCGTGCATGAGCTTGCCGTCGGGTCCCGGCATGCGGGCCTCCTCCACGGCGCCGAAAGCCTTCTTGTAGAAATCGATGGCGCCTGCCGCGTCCGCGCAGACCAGGTGCGGTGTGACCGCGGTCATTCCCTCGGGGATGGGTTGAACCATGGAAAGTCTCCTTGGAAAAGAGCTAAGCGTAGGCTTGGATCGCCGGGCCCTTGATCTGCGTGCGGTGCATGATTCGCCGCGCCTTCGGATCGAAGGCGTCGCGACGATGCAGCGTGCAGCGGTTGTCCCAGAGGATGAGATCGTGGGGCTCCCACACCTGCCGGAACGTGAACTGCGGCTGCGTCGCGTGGGCCCACAGCCGATCGAGGAGCGCCTCGCTCTCCTCGAGGTCGAGCCCGACGATGTAGCTGTTGCGTCGACGGCCGAGGAAGAGCGCGGGGCGCTTCGTTTCCGGGTGCACGATGACGAGCGGGTGCCGCGCGCCCGGCGCCTCGCGCGGGTCCTTCACTTCCTTCATTCCCTTTCGCATCATGCCGGCGCTGTTGTAGGTCGCGTCGTGCACGGCGGTGCGGCCCGCGATCGCTTTCTTCAGCTCTGCCGGCAGCGACGCAAAGGCCAGGTACTGGTTGGACCAGAACGTGTCGCCGCCGCTCGGCGGCACCTCGAGCGCGTGAAGCGCCGCGGCACGCGGCGGCATCTCCACGTAGGTCATGTCGCAGTGCCAGATCGCCTCGCCGTCGCCCAGTCCGCCGATGGGAACGCCGCCTTCCTTCACGTTGGAGATGACGTTGATCTCGGGAAACTCGGCGAGGAAGGGCTTTCCGTAGGGATTCGGCCCCGGCGGATCGAGCTCGCCAAAGCAACGGCTGAATGCAAGGAGCTCCGGATCGGTAAGCCGCTGGCCGCGGAAACGCAGCACCAAGTACTCGTGCCACGCTTCCTTGATCTTCGCGAGAGTCCTTGCGTCGAGCTTGCGCAAGTCGACGCCGCCCACTTCCGCCCCAAGCGCCGGGGCGAGGGAAAGCACGGTGAGGGAGGCCATGCCGAAAGCGTATCAGGACTTCGGGGCCTGGCTGCGCCGACCTGGGTAAGGCAGGAGCAGGCATGTTGCTCCGGAAACGCATCGCCCCCGGGACCGCGATGGCCGCGGGACTCTTCGCCGCGCGCCGCCGCTTAGGGTTTCTTCTTGTAGTCGGCGATCGCCTTCTCGAGGTCGGCGAGCTCTTCGCAGCCGAGGAGGCAGATTCCCTTGAGAAGGTCGCGGTGCCGCTCCGCGCTCGCGAGATCTCCCGTCATCAGGTAGGCCTCGCCGATGTACTCGTGCGCGCCGCGATGGCGCGGCTCGATCGCAAGCGAGCGCTTGTAGTGCGTGAACGCGAGGTCGAATTGCTTGAGGTTGCGGTACGAGAAGCCGAGAAAGTTGTGCAGGTCCGCGCTATCGGGATTGCGGCGCTCGGCGACCTTGAGCTTCGCGACGGCTTCGCTCCAGCTCTTCGCCTTCACCGCGGCGACTCCCGCGGCGTAATCCTCGTCGCGCTTCGCGAGGTCCGGATCGGTTTCCTCCGGATCGGCGAGCGCGCCCGGCGCGAAAGCGCCGAGCGCACAAGCCAGGACGAGCGTCGCGAGACGCCTCACTTCTGCGCGACGAACGCGCGGGCCTTCACGAGGTCGGGCCGCGAGCCATCCGATTTCTTGCCGAGATCGACCAGCTTCGCGTAGTACTCGCGCGCCTTCGCCCGGTCGCCCATCATGTCGGCAGCCAGGGCGGACGCGGCGTAGTTGCGGTAGCGATGGGGCTCGCGAGCCTGCGACGCCTCGAGCTCCTTGAGCGCCGCTGCCGGCTGCTTCTGCTCGATCAGCATCTCGCCGAGGAGCTCGCGCGCCGGGAGGATGCGGCCCGGGGTCACGATGTGCTTCTCGTTCGAGTCCTCGAGGTCCGCGGCGGCACGCATGAGCTTGAGGCCCTCGGCCGGGTTGCCGCCGGTATGCGCGGTCCACGCCGCGACCGTGAGGCGTTGCACCTCCACCTCGGTCGCCCAGTAGGTGTTCTTCGCGTCCGACAGGGCCTTGTGCGCGGCCGCGAGCGCCTCGGCTTCCTTCGCGGCCGTCGCGCTGTCTCCGTTGCGCAGGGCGCCGATGGCGCGCGAGTAATGCGTGATCGCGTTGGTGAACGGGAACGTGGAGGTCGGCGCCGGGAGCGCCGCCGCCCCTTTCCAGTCGCCGCGCTCGAGCGCGTAGCGCGCCGGCATGGCGGTGATCGCGTAAGGCGCGACGAACCGCGGGGATACGCCGGAGATCTTCATCGCGTCCTCGATGGCGCGTTTCGCGTCGGCGTCGCGGCCGAGCTGCAGGTACGCATACACCGCGTAGTCGTAGGCGTGATACGACTCGTCGGCTTCGTTGTTCGCCTTCGCCGCGGCGGCCGAGCGCAGGTTGGTCGCGGCCGACTCCTCCCAGGAGCCGACGCGCGTGAAGATGTGCGACGGCATATGCAGCGCGTGCGGAGCGGCGGGGGCGATCTCGGCGTAGCGGCGCGCGGCTTCGAGGCCTTTCGCCGCGATAGGCGGCGCGTCGTAGCTGTGGATCAGGTAGTGCGCCGCGCCCGGATGGTCGGGATGCTTCTTGAACTGCGGCTCCAGCATTCCCGCGGCCTTGAGATACGCGGCATAGGTCTGGTCGGCCTGCGATTGCGTGCCCGCGATGTACAGCGCCGCGAAGATCTGCGCCTCGTCGTCGGCGGGATACTTCGCGGCGAGACCCTCATAGGCCTTGGCGCGAGCGGCTTGGCGCGCTTTCTCCGGACGATTCGCGAAATCCTCGTAGTACGTCGCGACCGCCTCGATGTAGTCGCGCTCGCGCTGCGTTTTCGCGCCGGCTTTGCGCGCCTGGCCGATGGCGGCCTGGGCCTTCACCGCGTTGGCGGGCAACGCGCCCTGCCCCGCGAGCGGGTTGGACATCAGGATGGCGGCGTATCCCCAGTGGGCGATGGCGCAGGATGGGTCCTTCTCGGCGATCTCCGTGAAGAGCTTCTCGGCGGCCCCGTACCAGAACGAGTGGAGCATGGCGACGCCGCGCTCGAAGTCCTTCTGCACGGCCGGATTGCAGGAAGTGGGGAAGGTCACGCTGCCGAGCTTCCCGGTCTGCTTCTCGGGGGGGACTTCGTGGGCGGATGCGGCGGTGGTCCAGAGAAACGCGGAGGCGACGGCGAGCGGAAGCGAGCGCAGGAACATATTTCCTCTCCTGGGGGTGGTGCGGGGGAAAACACACTATCATTCGCCGATGGCAATCGCCACCGACACCAAGAGCATGGCCGTCTTCTGCGACTTCGAGAACGTCGCACTCGGCGTCCGCGAAGCCAAATATTCACAGTTCGACATCTCCAAGGTGCTCGAGCGGCTGCTCCTGAAAGGCAGCATCGTCGTGAAGAAGGCGTACTGCGACTGGGATCGCTACAAGGAATTCAAGGCGCCGATGCACCAGGCGTCCTTCGAGCTGATCGAGATCCCGCACGTGCGCCAATCGGGCAAGAACTCCGCCGACATCCGCATGGTCGTGGACGCGCTCGACCTCTGCTACACCAAGTCGCACGTGGACACGTTCGTCATCGTGAGCGGCGACTCGGACTTCTCGCCGCTGGTGAGCAAGCTGCGCGAGAACGACAAGACCGTGATCGGCGTGGGCGTGAAGAAGTCCACGTCCGACCTCCTCGTCGCCGCGTGCGACGAGTTCATCTACTACGACGACCTGGTGCGCGAGCAGAAGAAGCGCCGCCCCGCGGCGCCGCGCAAGAAGAAGGATGCCGCCCCGGGCGCCGCGACGGCTGCGACGGCCCGGGACCCAGTCCCCGCGGACGACAAGCAACAGGAAGCCCTCGACCTCGTGCTCGCGACCGTGGATGCGCTCGTGGACGAGCGCGGCGAGGACGAGAACGTCTGGGGATCGATGGTGAAGCAGGCGTTGAAGCGCCGGAAACCCGGGTTCAACGAGAGCTACTACGGTTTCAAGTCCTTCAACGCACTGCTCGAGGAAGCGCGCTCGCGCAACCTCCTGGAGCTCACCCGCGACGAGAAGTCCGGCGGGTACATCGTTCGCGCCGTCGACTGACCGGCCCTGACATCCATACGTCCTGCGTATGGCTGCTCCATTCAATAAATATTAGTCATATACCACGGCCGTGCCCACAATATCGGCACCGCCCTGGAGGAAGAACAAATGCCCGCTCAGCGCACCGGCCGGCTCGCCGCCGCCCTTTTGCTCTCGCTTTCGATCCTCGCGACGCCGGCCCTTGCCGGCCCGCTGACCCCCGGAAACGTCGTCGTCTACCGGGTCGGCAGCGGCACCGGCAGCCTCGTCGCCACGGGCACCCCGGTCTTCCTGGATGAGTACACGCCGGCCGGGACGAAGGTGCAGTCCATCGCGATGCCGACGGCCGCGGTGGGCGCGCAGAAAGCGCTCGTCGCGAGCGGAACTGCCGACGTGGACGGGCTCATGACCCGCTCGGCCGACGGCAACTGCCTCATCGTCCCCGGATACGGCCGCGACCTGGGTACGGGCACGGGAAACCTCGTCACGACCGGCGTCACGGCGTCCGGCGGCGCGATCCCACGCGTCGTCGCCCGCGTCACGGGGCTCGGCGTGATCGACACGTCCACGGCGCTGACGGACGCATCGCTGCAAACCAACTTTCGCGGCGCAACCAGCTCCGACTGCTCGAACCTCTGGGTATCGGGTGTTGCCGGCACGTCGGGCAGCGCGGTTCGCTACACCACGATCGGATCGACGACCTCGGTCAACCTGATTGGCACGGCGCTCCTCAATGCACGCGCGGTCGCAGTTTTCGGTGGCCAGCTGTATGTCACGACGTCTGTCACGGCGCTGCGCACCGTCGGAACCGTCGGCACCGGCACGCCCACGTCCGGGCCGCAGGTCGTCACGAAGATCATGGACTTCGCGGCGACGGCGCAGCCCTGGGCCTTCTTCTTCGCGCGCCTCAATCCCGCCTCGCCGGACTTCGACACCCTCTACATCGCGGACGAGGTGGCCGGATTGCAGAAGTGGTCGCTCGTCGGTGGGGCGTGGGTCCTCAACGGCGCGGTGGGCGGCGCGAGCGATCTCTACCACGGCGTTACCGGCACGATGAACGGCACGACGGTCACGCTCTTCGCGACGCGCAAGGGAGGCACCACGGCGACCGGTGGCGGCGAGCTGGTGTCGATCGTCGATGCGAGCGGCTACAACGGGGCCTTCAGCGCGACGCCCACGCTGCTCGCAACGGCGGCGACCAACACGGCGTTTCGCAGTGTTGCGCCCACGCCCGGCACCGTCACGCAGGTGCCCTCGTACACGGTGACCCCGAGCGCCGGCGATAACGGCACGATCAGCCCCAACGCCCCGCAAGCGGTCTTCTCCGGAGCGAGCGTCTCCTTCACGGTGCAAGCCGCGTTCGGCTACATGCCCGCGATGGGCGGCACGTGCGGTGGCGCCCTCAACGGCACGCAGTACACGACGAATCCCGTGAACGCAAATTGCACGGTGGAGGCGAGCTTCGTTCCGCTGCCGCGCTACACCGTCACGCCGACCGCCACCGCGAACGGTGCCGTCTCGCCCGCGTCGCTCGAGATCATGCAGGGGCAGACGGGCTCCTTCGAGGTCACGCCAGCGCCCGGCTACAACGCCGCGGTGCGCGGTACGTGCGGCGGCAGCTTCACGGGCAACACCTGGACCACGAAGCCCGTGACCGGCAACTGCACGATCGCCGTCACGTTCGCGAAGAAGCTCGTGCTCTTCGTCGGCAACAGCTATACGTTCGGCCGCGCCGACCCGGTGATGAGCTACAACACCGCGAACGTGACGGACCTCACGCTCGACATGTGGATCGCCAACCCGGCGGGCTCGAACGAAGACGAGCCCCATCCGTGGGGCGGCATCCCCGGCGTCTTCAAGAAGATGACCGACCAGGCGGGGCTCGAGTACGACGTGTCGATCTCGGCGCGCAACGCCGCGTCGCTGCGCGGGCACTACCTCAACTCGAACCCGGCCGGCTGGGACCTTCGCAGCAACATCGCCTCGCAGCGCTTCGACGTCGTGATGCTGCAGGACCTGAGCGACGAGCCCCTGCCGACGGCGCGCAGCTCGAACGCCAACCTGCCCTACTTCAACGCGTACGTGGACAAGATCGAGGCGTGGGTGCACGCCGGAAACGCCGAGACTTTCACCGAGACCCAGCTCTTCGGTGGAACGACCGCAACATGCCAGGCGATCACCGGCGCCAGCGCGAGCGCGTGCAACACCGTGCGCTCGGTCCCGACGCCGAACCCGCATGCCCGCGCCGGCGCCGAGGTCTACCTTTACCAGACGTGGGCGCGGCCCGACATGATCGCGCCGAATGGCTCGAAGGCCGAAGGGACGACGTACACGGCCGCGGAGGGACTCGAGACGATGACCGCCGAGCTTCACGACGCCTACTTCCAGCGCGCGGTCGCCAATGGCCGCATCGAGGACGTCTCCGCCGTGGGCGACGCTTTCCTGCGCGCGGTCACGGATGGCGTCGCGATGCGCGACCCGTATGTGCCGGAACCCGGCAAGGTGAACCTCTGGTGGACCGACTACTTCCATCCGAGCAAGTACGGCTCCTACCTGAGCGCCGCCGTGCACTTCATGACGATCACCGGCATCAACCCGCTCACGCTCGGGCCGAACGAGCAGGCGGCCGCCGACCTGGGGATCGAGCCCGACGTCGCGAAACAGCTTCAACGCGTCGCGCAGGCGGTCGTATCGCCCGACACGATCGCGCCGGTCGCCTCGGCCGTGCGCTCGATCGAGCCGAATGCCGCGGGCTGGACCCGCGACGACGTGACGGTCACGTTCACGGCGACGGATACGGGCGGCTCGCTGCTGGACTTCATCCGCTACACGCTCGCCGGCGCGCAAGCCGGCAGCGGGGACCTTGCGAACGGCGGCGCGGTGACGATCACCGCCGAAGGCGTGACGACCGTGACCTACTACGCCGTGGACCGCGCGGGAAATGCCGAAGTGGCGCGCACCCTCACCGTGCGCATCGACCGTACCGCCCCCACGATCGCCGGCATGCCGGCGGCCACGTGCAACCTCTGGCCTCCGAACCTGAAGATGGTCACGGTCGCGACGATCTCGTCGAGCGATCCCGTTTCCGGCGTGGCTTCGTTCGAGGCCACCGCGTCGAGCAGCGAAGCGCCCGTGGTGGCAGGACAGGTCGACACGCAAGTGACCGGCAGCGGGACGAATCCGCGTACCGTGTCACTGCGCGCGGCGCGCCTGGGCACCGACGACCGCATCTACACCATCACCGCCACGGCGACGGATGCCGCAGGAAACACGGCAGCCGCCGTCGCGACTTGCGTGGTGCCGCGCAACCAGTAGGTCACGCGGGGCCGGAGGGCTCAGTGCTTGAGCCCTTCGGCCTTCAGCGCTTCCTTCACCGCCGGGCGCGCGGCGACGCGCTGCTGGAACGCGCTGAGGTTCTCGAAGCCGGAGAGGTCCAGCTTCACGTACGGCGCCCACGTCGTGACCGTGAATAAATAGGCATCCGCGGCGGTGAAGCGGTCGCCGAACAGGTAGTCGCGGCCGGCGAGCCGCTCGTCGAGCAGCTTGTAGCGCTTGAGGAGGTATTGCTTGCGCTCCTCGACCGTCTCGGCGGGCGTCTTCGCGTTGAAGAGCGGGCTGTACGCCTTGTGGATCTCGGAGTTGATGTAGCCGAGCATCTCCTGGAGCCGGTAGCGCTCGATCGTGCCCGCCTTCGGAACGAGGCCCGACTCGGGCTTCTGGTCCGCGATGTACTGCACGATCGCCGGCCCTTCGGTGAGGATGTCTCCGCCCTCGAGCTGCAGGGCGGGCACGTAGCCCTTCGGATTCACGGCCCAGTAGTCGCCCTCCACGGCGATGGTCTTGGTTCCGGTGTCTACCTTCTGGAGCGAAATGTCGAGCCCGGACTCGCGCGCGACGATGTGCGGGGAGAGCGAGCAGGCACCGGGGGAATAGAAGAGCTTCATTCGTGTGTTCTCCGTCGTTGGAATGGGGTGGAGAACCGAAGATAGCGGCGCTGGTTACCTTTGTATAGTAGCTATCATAGGGTGTGCTACAATTCTTCGGTAACCAGCTGGAAACCGGTTACCGTCCGGTAACCACCCGGGAGAACGCACCGATGGCCCTGAAAGTCCGCAGGAACAAGGCGCCGCCCGCGCCGCCGGCATGCCCGATGACGGTGTGCATGAATCTCCTCGGCGGAACGTGGACGCCGAACTTGATCTGGATGCTCTCGGGCGGCCCCCGCCGCTTCGGCGAGCTCAAGCGCGACATCCCGCGCATCTCGCCCAAGATGCTGAGTGCCCGGCTTCGCGCGCTGGAGGAGAAGGGCGTGGTCACGCGGGAAGTCGTCCCGACGTCGCCGCCTTCGGTCGAATACGCGCTCTCGGATGTCGGCCACGAGCTCATCCCGGTGATCAACGCCATCGTGAAGGTCGGCACGAGATTGCGCGATTCCGAGTCAACCGCGGCGCAACCGGCGCGTTGATCGGCCAGATGAAGCGCCTCGTCGCCGCGTTCCTCCTCCTCGCCGCGTTCGCGCTGCCCGCGGCGGCGCAGACCTATTCCGACATCGACGTCGACCTGCCGATGTTCCCGGATATGGAACCGATCCCGAACTCGCCCGTGTACTGGGCGCCCGGCGTCGACTCCAATTACTTCTTCTACGACGGCCTCTTCTGGGATTACCACCACGACCTCTGGCACTGGAGCGCCTGGTACAACGGGCCCTGGGTCGTCGCGGATCCGGTCTACGTCCCCACGTACGTGCTCTGGGTTCCCGTCTACTACTACCGGAAGCCGCCGCACCACTTCCGCGGGTGGAAGCCGGAACGGCCACCGCGCTGGGCGGAGCATTGGGGACGGGATTGGCAGGCGCGGCACAACCAGGTCTTCCAGGGTCCGGCGGGCCAGGTCGCGCGCGCGCCGCTGCCGATGTACCAGCGCCAGTTCACGCGCGGAAACTATCCGCGCGCGCCGCAGCAGCAGGCCGCCATCCAGAACCAGAGCTATGCCTACCAGCCGCGCGAGGCGGTGGTGAGGCAGCACTTCCAGACGCGCGGAATCAACGTCACCGCGAATCCCGCGCAGCGCGGGCATTCGCCGCCGCCGCCCGACGGCCGGCGGGACGAGCCCCGGGAAGCGCCGGCCCGCGAGTCGCCGGTGCGGGAATCCCCGGTCCGCCGCTAGGCGACGGGGGGACGCGCCGGCGAGAGCGGCCCGCGCGCGTTCTCGAAAGCGTGCGCGACCTGGAGCAGGCCGAAATCGTCCCGGTAACGCCCCACGATCTGCAGGCCCACCGGCAACGGCGGTGAGTCCCGCGTGAATCCCGCCGGCACCGAAATCGCCGGGTGGCTCGTCACGGTGATGAAGTAGCAGCTCTTCATCCAGTCGATGTAACTCCCCAGCTTCACGCCGCCGATTTCCTCGACATAGGGCTGCGACGCCGGGAATGGCGGCACCTGGTTCACCGGCAGGCAGAGGAACTCGTAGCGCTCCAGGAACCGGCGCATCCGCTGGTAGATCTCGGAGCGCAAAGCGAGGGCCCTTCCGACGCGCGGCCCATCCAGCTTGAGCCCCTCCTCGATGTTCCAGATCACCGTGTCCTTCATCCGGGCACGGTGCTTCGCGAGGAGTCCGCCGTAGCGCATCGCGAAGCTGTTCGCGCGAAGCACGTGGAAGACTTCGTCGGCGCCGGCAAGGTCCGGTTCGGCATCCTCGACGATGCAGCCCAGGGATTCGAGCACTTTCCTCTGCCGCTCGAGCACCGCGGTCACGCGCGGGTCCACGGGAAGCCCGCCGAGGTTCTTCGACCAGGCCACGCGTACCTTGCGGAAGTCGCGGGCCAGCGGCCGCGCGAAGAGGCGGCCCGGCTCCGTGATCGTGATCGGCGAGCGGGAGTCGGGGCCCGCCATCGCGGAGAGCAGGAACGCCGCATCCTCCACCGAGCGCGCGAGCGGCCCGGGCACGGTGAGCGTTTGCCAACTGTCCGTCGTCGGATAGTTGGGCACGCGCCCGGGCGTGGGACGAAAGCCCACGACGCCGTTGAAGTTGCCGGGGTTGCGAAGGCTCCCGCCGAGGTCGGAGCCGTCGGCAAACGGCAGCATCCCGCACGCGACGGCCGCCGCGGCGCCGCCGGACGAGCCGCCGCAGGTCTTGTCGATGTCGTAAGGATTGCGCGTCGTGCCGAAGACGGCATTGAACGTCTGGCTGCCCGCCGCGAACTCGGGCGTGTTCGTCTTGCCGAGCGTGATCGCGCCCGCAGCTCTTACGCGCTCGACCATCGCCGCGTCTTCGGCCGGCACGTGATCCGCGTAGATCGGCGAGCCAAAGGTCGTCCGGATGCCCTTCGTCGCGAACGTGTCCTTGAACGCGATGGGAAGGCCGGCGAGCGGGCCGATCGAATCGGGCGAGCGCCGCGCGCGCGCGTCCATGCGCTTCGCCTCGGCCAGCGCCTGCTCCGGGAGAAACGTGACGATCGCGTTGACTTCGGGATTCACGCGCTCGACTTGCGCGATGAACGCCTTCATCACCTCGACCCGTGACACCTTCCGCGCGCGCAGCAATCGCGCGAGCGCCTTCGCCGGCTTGAATGCGATCTCGTCCATGGGGGCGGATTATGAGCCACCGGGAGGATTGACCCGAACGAACGTGTCCCGCAGCGACTCATACATCGTCCAGACACTTCTCTTGGAGACGACAACATGAACCGCAACGAAGAGCGCAAGGACGCCAACCGCGACCCGATTTCCGGAACACCCGGCGCGCACCCGGTCGGAACCGGCCTCGGCGCAGCCACTGGCGGCATGGCCGCCGGCGCGGCGGCAGGATCCGTGGTGGGACCCGCCGGCACGATCATCGGGGCAGTCGCCGGCGCGGTTGCCGGCGGTCTCGCCGGCAAGGCCATCGCGGAGCACATCGACCCGACGGTCGAGACCGCTTACTGGCGCGAGAACTACAGTGCCCGCCCCTACTACTCCAAGGATTACTCGTTCGACGATTACGGCCCGGCCTACCAGTACGGCTACGACGCCTACGCCAAGTATCCGAAGAAGAAGTTCGAAGAAATCGAGAGCGACCTCGATCGGGACTGGCAGCGCGCCAAGGGCAAGTCGCGCCTCGCCTGGGCCGATGCCAGGCACGCGACCCGCGATTCCTTCCAGCGCGTGAGCGATGCGATCGAGCGCGCGGTCCCGGGCGACTCGGACAGGGATGGGAAGTAAGAAGGTTCCTACGCCATGTCACGGCCTTTGCTGCCAGAACTTGGACCCCGAGGCATGACCTAATTTGGGCGCCCATTGCCAACGTTAAGGAGCCCCAAATGCTGAAGAAGATCCTGTCGACCACCCTCCTCGGCGCGTTCATTGCCAGTGCCTTCGCCATCGCCGGTTGCAACACCGTGCAGGGCGCGGGCAAGGACATCGAGCGCGGCGGCGAGAAGATCCAGAAGGAAGCCGCGGAAGCGAAGCGCTACTAAGCGACCGCAGCCACACCGTCAGTGAAGGGGCGCCCCTCGGGCGCCCCTTTCCTTTGGGCAAGCCTCGCCGCAGGCCGCTTCGCCCGACAATCCCCATAATGGCGGCATGCGGCGACTCATCCCCCTCCTCATTGCCCTCTTCCTCGCGCTGCCCGCCAGCGCCAGGCTCCTCCGCTATGCCTCGCAGATCGATCCGGGCACGATGGATCCGCATGCGCTGGCGTCGCTCTACAACAACCGGGTGCTGAGCCAGATCTACGAGCCGCTGATCGAGCGTGACGAGAGCTGGAAGATCTCCCCTCGCCTCGCCCTCACCTGGACGCCGCTCGACGGGGGCAAGGGCTGGCGCTTCAAGCTGCGGCCGAACGTGAAATTCCACGACGGCTCGCGCTTCGGGGCCGACGACGTCGTCTTCACCGTGAAGCGCGCGCTCGATTCGAAGTCGCAGTACCGGACGACGCTCCCGAACGTCACCGAAGCGCGCAAGGTGGACGACCTCACGGTCGACCTGCTCACGACCCAGGCGACGCCGGTGCTGCCGCTCCAGCTCACCAACCTGCGCATCATGAGCAGGAGCTGGGCCGAGAAGCACAAGGTCGAGCGGCCGCAGGATTTCAACGCGAAGGAGGAGACGTACGCCACGCGCAACGCCAACGGCACGGGCGCGTTCAAGCTCGTCCGCTGGGAAACGGACGTGAAGACCGTGCTCGCCGCGTACGACGGCTATTGGGGAACCCGCGGCAATGTGACCGAAGCGCAATTCCTGGTCGTGGGCTCCGCGGCGACCCGCGTCGCCGGCCTCATCTCCGGCGAAATCGACATCGTCATCGATCCGGCGGTGCAGGACGTAATCCGCCTGCGGAGCCAACCGGGCATCGTGATCGGCGAAGCGGTCGGCACCGGCACCAACTTCCTCGGCTTCCACCACACGCGCGCGGACATCGGCGCCGGGACGAAGGGAAATCCGTTCAAGGACGTGCGCGTGCGCCAGGCGGTGCGCGCGGCGATCGACGTCGAGGCGCTGAAGGCCAAGGTGATGCGCGATACGGCCGCGACGGGGCGCGCGTTGTACACGCCGGTAATCGACGGCTTCGATCCGCGCTTCAAGACGGCGAACGCCTATGACCTCGAGAAGGCGAAGGCCCTGCTGAAGGAAGCGGGGTATCCCAACGGCTTCTCGGTGGAGCTCGACTGCAGCGCGCAGCAGCCCGCGGACTCCCTCTGCCAGGGTATCGCCGGCATGCTCTCGCGCGCCAACATCAGGATCGTCTACCGGCCGCTGCCCTTCAACGCGCTGTTGCCGAAGCTGCTTTCCGGCGACACGAGCCTCTACATGATCGGCTGGACGCCCGCGAGCACGGAGCCCGAAGGCGTGCTGATCCCGCTCGCGCACACGCGCACGCAGCCGGGTGTTGGCGAGTACAACTTCGGCGGGTACTCGAACCCGAAAGTGGACGCGGCCGTGGACAAGGGGCGCATCGAATTCGACACCGCGAAGCGAAACGCGCTCTTCACCGAGGCGATGCTCGCGATCGACGCCGATGCCGGCTTCATCCCGCTCATCTATCGCAAGAACACCTGGGCCATGCGAAAGAACGTGAAAGCGGTCATGCGCCCGAACGACATCCTCGACCTGCGCATGGTGAACATGGACTGACGTGGTCGCGAAGCGCCGTCAACCCAGATAGAAATGCACCGGGCCGTCCTCGACCAGCTCGCGCGCAACCACCGATTCAGCGAGGAGGCGGCGGGGCTCGCGCTGGACCTCTCCGGGGCCCGGCCCGACGCGGCGGCCTGGCGCGCGTTCGGCGCGCGGATGATGAACGGAGCGGGCATCGCCGCCATCGGTGCCGGCTTGATCTTCTTCGTCGCCGCGAACTGGCAGGACTACGGGATCATCGGCCGCTTCGTGTTGCTCCAGGTGGCGTTCGCGGCGTGCGTCGTCCTCGCCTGGCTTCGTCCGCCCCCGGCGATCCTCGGCGACGGCGCAATGGTGATGGCCACCCTCCTCATCGGCGGATTGCTTGCGCTCTTCGGCCAGACGTACCAGACCGGGGCCGACATCTTCGAGCTCTTCCTCGCCTGGGCTGCGCTCGCACTTCCGTTCGCCTTTGCGGCGCAAGCGGGGGCGGTCTGGGCGGTGTGGTGGATCGTGGTGAACGTCGGGCTTGCCCTCTATTGCGGCTGGATGGGTCCCGAGCACTTCATGTGGAGCTGGCTCGACCGCCGCAACGTCGAGAGGCCCGTGCTCCTGCTGCTTCCCGCGGCGGTGAACTTCGCCGGCGCCGCGCTCTTCCAGCACATGCATGGGTCCGGAGCGGCGCATGAAGCCCCGAGGTGGCTCGTGCGGCTCCTCCTCGCGATCGCCTTCGTCTATGGAACCGCGGCGAGCGGCCTCGCGCTGCTCGGCCATGGGCTGGCCCATTCGCTCGAGACGAGCGCGCAGGGCCTTGCCGCGGTCGCCGTCTTCGTCGTCGCTTCCGCCGTCGTCGGTGCCGGGACGTTGAAGGCCCGGCGCGATGCCTTCCCGATGGCGCTCATCCTCGGGAGCTGGATCGTCCTCTCGACCGGCATGCTCATCAAGGGCCTGCGGTTCAACGACCTGGGCTCGGTGTTCCTGGTCGCGGCCTGGCTGATCGGCGTCTCGACCGGCGCGGGCTTCGCGCTCATGCGCTGGGTGCGCGCCTGGCGCGTGGAAGAGGACAAGGTGGAGGCAAGCGCGTGATCGCGGCGCCCGCCGATCTCGTCCTCGAGCTGCGGCGCCGGGGCCTCGTGGGCGACAGTGCCGAGGTCGTCGTCGAGGATCGCGGGCCCGACCGGCCGTGGTACATCGGACTGCTGCTCGGAA
>Ga0315912_10002525_pt1 | contig 19302 bp, 18 predicted proteins | sample VfabasoilMG_FD_204469 | JGI IMG/M metagenome (GOLD analysis project Ga0315912, IMG submission 204469) | Garden soil microbial communities collected in Santa Monica, California, United States - V. faba soil | ecosystem: Environmental > Terrestrial > Soil > Garden | place: USA: California...
CCGGTGCCGCCCCTCAACCCTACAGCGGAGTGACTCAGACAAACAATGGCACTGACAGCGACAGAAATTACCCAGGTAGTAACTGAACTGGCTCCGGCTCTGAAGGGAGGCTGGATCCAAAAAGCCTATCAACCGACATCACGAACGGTCGTGCTGGAAATCCGAACGCCCGGACACACGCATCGCCTGCTGCTCTCAGCCCATCCCGCATCGACTCGTCTTCATCTGATCACTCGTGCGTTACAGAATCCGCCGGCTCCGCCGGCTTTTTGCCAATACCTCCGGGCTCATCTCCACGGCGCGCGAGTTGACGACCTTCGTCAAGAAGGTCGGGACCGTATCGTGGCCCTGTCGCTCACGACTAAAGCCGGTCCCCAATGCCTGATTGCAGAACTGACCGGCAACACAGCAAATCTTCTGGTGCTTGATTCTGAACAACGGCTGTTGAGAGATCTGAATCGTTCAACAGACATGTATGGCAAACCATACCAACCGCCGGTTCTTTCAGCCGGCGCCGGACCTCGGGAGCGGGACGCCCGTTTCGCAGCCGATGCGCGCGTGCCGTTCGGCTTGTCCGCCGCAATTGAATCCTATTATGACGAGAAAGAATCGACGGACAGCACGGCGGCCGTCCGGGACGCCCGCGCACACCAGATCAGGAAAACGATTAAGAAACAGGGACGGCGTGTGGAGGCCTGGCAGAGCGATCTCGCTAAAGCAGAGAAGTATCGCAATTATGCCCGCTACGGAGAATTATTGAAGGCCAACCTGGGCACCATCAAGAAAGGGCTGGAGTCGATCGTTGTCGTCGACTATTTTGACGAGACCTTACCGGAGATCACAATTCCGCTCGATCCGACGAAATCTGCCCAGGGCAATATGGACGACTACTTTCGCAAACAGCGGAAACACGCGACGGCTGAGCGCGAACTACTCCCTCGCATCGCGCAGGGAGAGGCCGAGATCGACGCGCTACGCAGGGAATTGCAGTCCATCGAACAGGGAACGTGGCAACCGGCACCGGCCCGGCCGTCAGCCAACGCGCCCACACGGCGCCGGGATCGGTCGACATCGAACGAGCGGCCGGACGAACGACGCGGCCCGTTCCGCCGCTTCACATCCTCGGACGGACTCCCGATCTTCGTGGGACGCAATGCGCGGGAAAACGACGAACTGACATTTGGACTCGCCAAGAGCGACGATCTCTGGCTTCACGCCCGCGGCACACCGGGCTCACACGTCGTGGTGCGTCTGGAAAAAGGCAGCGACCCGCCACCGGAAACCATCCGTGATGCTGCAACCCTGGCGTTGCTCTACAGTGATCTGAAGAAAAGCGGGAAAGGCGAGGTGATCTATACCCGACGCAAGTGGGTCAAGAAAGCGAAGGGTCAGGCGCCCGGCGCCGTGACCGTAACCCAAGATAAATCCCTCCATGTCAGTCTCGATAAGAAACGGCTGGATGCCCTCAAGACCCGCTCAGCCCAGGAGTAATCGCTCTTATCTCGCCGTGCCCTTCCTAGTATTTTCACACCATTGAACCCCCTTCCGCATCATCAGTGCTTTCCCCTACGTCACTCCGATCTGTCCAGGTCAAAAGCAAATTTTTACTGGCACTCTTCGAGGGTCAAGAATAGGCTGAAGTCATCCGATACAGTAGCTGATGCCTATGGATCAGACGACCTCCAATAACCAGCCGTCTCAAACCGCAGCGACGATTCTCGTCGTCGACGATGAGCCGTCGATCGTCAAGCTGTGCCGAGAGCTGCTCGAACCGGATGGATTCACGATCTTTGAGGCAGAAGGTAGCTCGGACGCTCTGAAAATCTGCGCAAAGCATGAAGGATCGATTGATGTATTGTTGACCGACTTGGTCCTCCCTCCTCCCGGATTCCAGCTCGCTTCCGGTTCGAACGAGTTTCCCCATGTCCATGGCCATGAGCTGGCCATGCGCGCCGCCACGATGCGGCAAGGGCTCAGAATCATCCTGATGTCGGGGAATCCAGACAAGGAACTCGCCAGCCACGGAATCAAGCGAGGCACGCTGCCATTCCTGCAAAAGCCGTTTGAGAGTGCGACCTTGATTCAGCTGATCCGCAATGTGCTGCAGAATCCCCCTCCGACACTCAATCTGAATCAGGGGAAATCGGTACACGACGTCGACTGGTTCGGGTAACCCCTCACTCAGACTTCAACCTCACACACGAGAAATGCTGTGCGTCTGCAAACCAGGCGGGATAGCTAGACATGCTCCGTCATGAACCAGCCGGCGATGGAGAGTCGTCGGTGTTGACCGGCCGTTTGATCGACCCGGCACACGCGGTGAAACCGCGGCACGGTGAACATGACCAAGGAGCCCGGACGCGGCTCGATACAATGCGTGACGGACAACGCCGGCTTTTCTGCCGTGTGAGTCGAACGGGTGGCATAGACGATCAGCTCCCCTCCCCAATCCGACTGCCATTCCTCGTGGAAATAACTCACCAGCGCAATTCGCCGTGACGGCGCCCGCCGTCCCCCGACCGGCTGGCCCTGATCAGTATCGTCGTGCGTCAGCAGACAATCTCCGGCTGAATACGAGTAGTAGCTGAACCCCATGTGGCGGCCGATGATGTTCGGAAAAGACTCCATGTGCTCCTGGATACAAGGCAGTTGCAGCCGGGACAGGAATCGATTCCCCTGCGCCGGTCCGATCTCCGCTTTCGCCCAATTGCCTGAATCAGGAAAATCCTCCCGCACCTTAGGAAGGTCCGACAAACTCTTCCATGCCGCCTGATTCATTGCGTCACGGAAATACTGCCGCTCGTCCGCCGACCAGAAGTTTTCCACGACCAGCACGGGGCTCTGGCGGAATGAAAATGATTGCAGATCCGAGAGCGAAACCGGCGACGAACGTACCCCCACCTGACTCTCCACGGTCTTCCTCCTTGAAACAACAGACCGGCCGTCCGACCAAGTTGTCATATCACCCTCGTCTTTAGAATGACAAGGCCGCCGGTCGCAGAAACGCCGAAGGGGCTGCCACCTCGCGGTGACAGCCCCTTCATGACTCATGGCACAGAATGTATTACCAGCGGTCGCGCTTGCCGCCGCCGCCACCGCCGTTACCACCACGGCCACCGCCGCCGCCAAATCCACCGCGTCCGCCACCACCACCACTAGTGCGGGGCTCCTGCGGGCGCGCTTCATTGACGGTCAAGGTACGGCCGCCGAAATCGGCGCCGTTCAATGCCGTAATAGCCGCTTGAGCTTCTGAATCAGAGGCCATCTCCACGAAGCCGAAGCCCCGTGACTGGCCGGTGAACTTGTCCGTGATCACGCGCGCAGACTCGACAGCCCCATGCGCGGCAAACAGTTCACTGAGTTGTTGTTCGGTCGCCGCATATGGCAACCCACCGACGTAGATCTTCGAACCCATGTGGGTTCCTCCTTTGAAAATGATGATATTGTCTTGGACTCGAGTGACGGAGGAAGGAGCGGGCCGAAGACGCGATCAATGCGGCGACTCAGGTCTGACTTCCGACGAAATTCCCGGGCAAGGCAATATCGTTGCGGGCCTGCTTTATTTTGACGATTCATCGCGAGGCCCTGGCGATGAGGTGATCGTACCCTACCATAGGGGTCCGTTGAATTCAATGTCACTCCCCGACCCGAACCAGCAGACCCTGGTTCCGACAATAGGCAAATGTCCGGTGAAACCAGGCGATCATGGCCGCCAAAAACAGGAGGTTCAGCCCGATCGCCCAGCCAAGATGCTCAACCGGCTGGCCGGACTGGCTGAGCACGCCGCGCATCCCTTCAAAGACATGCGCAGCCGGATTGGCCCAGGCCACCGGCTTCAGCCAGACCGGCAAAACATCCATCGGGTAGAACACACAGGAGATCGGTTGAAAGAGGAACACCATGCTCCAGGCCAACACTTCAGCCTCCTGCCCGAACCGCATGATCAGTGAGGTGGTAAAGACACCGATGACCCACCCGGTCACAACCAAATTCAGCACGAAGGGGAGCAGCCAGAGTCCGATAATCAGAATACTGTAGTCATAAAACAACCAGGCACAGACCCCCATCACCAGCGACACGCAGACAACCTTGAAGATGCTCATGATCATCGTCGCAGCAAGAAACTCGCTCGGCTTCAGCGGGCTCGCAAACAGATTCATCAGGTTGCGGGACCAGAGTTCTTCAAGGAATGAAATAGTGATCCCCTGCTGAGACCGGAACAGGACGTCCCAGAGGATCAGCGCCCCGAGGAAAAACGTCACGAAACCGGGGACCTGCGTCTGATACCGCGCGAGATAAAGCGTAATGAAACCCCAGATAACCAGGTCGAGAAACGGCCAGTAGAAAATCTCCATGATCCGGGGCAAGCTCCGGCGATAGAGATACAAGTGACGGAATACGATGGCGATAATCCGGTGGAGTTTCATAGGGCTTTAGTGATGATGCTCCTCACCGCATCCTCCACACTCATGGTGCCGCCCCAACATGGTATCCATCATCGTCTGAGATCCACCGATGAGCCGCTCGCCGACACGCGTGCCGTCCGGCAATTTCCTCAGGCCCAATCCGAACAGCGTCACCGGGACTCCCGCCACCCCTAGCAGAAAGGGCCAGGTGCCCACGCGCGCACTATCCATCATCCACACCACCGCCACCACCATCAGAAGGGGGACCAACCCCGCGGTGAGGCTGGCCCGCACCACTTGCCACTTGCTGGTGCCACGGAGCACTCCCGAGAAAGCAAACACCGACCAAAAGAGTCCCCAGCAGGCGCTCACTCCAAATCCGCCCAGTACCAGCCCCAGCGCAAACGAGATGGCTGTCTCGATCATGATAGACGCACTCCATTCCTTCCCCGCCTTGCGGGGCCGCTATGATTCTCTGGCCAACTTCAAGAACACATCTTCCAGATCCGTCTGCCCGAAGCGGGAGACAATTTGAGCAGCCGTACCCTCCGCCACAAGATTGCCTTTTTGGAGGAAGATAATGCGGTCGGACATTTCTTCCATCTCCCGCATATTATGGGAGGTATAGAGGACACTCAACCCGGAGGCCCGCTGCTCATCCTTCAACAAGGCCCGGATCTTATGCGCGATATCAGGATCCAGACTGGCCGTCGGTTCGTCCAGGAAAAGAATCTTCGGTTCAGTCAAAAAGGCCTTCGCCAGCGTCAATCGTGTCATCTGTCCCGACGAAAGCTTACGCGTAACCTTCTGTCGAAACTCCCCCATCTCTAACTTCTTCACGATGTCATCGATTTTTCGCTGCACGTCGGGCAGGCCATAGAGCCGGGCCACAACCCACAGATTTTCTTCGACCGTCAGCGATTGCGGCATCGACATGTAGGTGGATGAAAAATTAACCTGCTGCAGAATGGCTTCCCGATGGGTCTCCAGATCCATCCCGAACATCGAGATCGTACCGGAGGTGGGCGTAATGAGGCCCAGCAGCATGTGCATCGTGGTCGTCTTGCCCGCGCCGTTCGGCCCCAGGACACCGAGGATCTCGCCAGGCTGCAAGGCAAACGAAATGCCGTTGACGGCCGTAAAGTCGCCGAACGTTTTGGTCAGATTACGGACTTCAAGAACGGGTGACGCCATCGAAAGAGTCCCGGGTATCAATTGAACAGTAAGGCCGCACCGATTTTGTCAGGGATATGGCAGGTCTCGCACTTCCGGCTGATCGGCTTTCCCTTATACTCCTGCTTGCCGTCATGACAGCGGAAACAGTCGGACAACGCCCGGGTGCGGAGAACCGACCCCTCGGGATGATCGGGATACCAGGGCTGACTGTCAGCCGCCACATGCCCACGCGGGATCACAATCGGATAGCCCTTGATCGGTTTTTCGTGGACCACAGCTGAATGGCATGTGGTGCACCCCTCGCTCTGCCCCCTCACGCCAAAGGCCTCCATATGCGCCCGGTGACTCATCACCAGCCCGACATCTTTGACAGGCGGAGGCAGATCCCGCGTGGCGATTTCAGAGACCCGCAGAATGTTCCGGTGACAGCCCAAACAGACATCCGACTCCACCTTCGCCTGGAGATTGTGGGAATCGGTCGGCGTGCCGAACAGATGAATCATCGAATCCTTCATCCCGTTCCACGCCTTGTCATGGATCCATCCTTCAAGGCCGGGACGGACATGGCAGGCTACACAGGTCACTTCTTTGTGAGACGATGTCACCCAGCTGTCATACGAGGGCATAATGGTATGGCAACTGGCACAGAACTTCGGGTGATTGGTCAGGGGAATTGCAATCCCGCCGAAGGCGAAAGCTCCGGCGGTCAGGGCCAGAATCAGCGTCGCTTTACGGTTCCAATTCATGTGTGACGCGCGGGAAGTGCTTGATGATGAGGGCCGCGACACCCGTGACATCGTTCAAGTCGAGCACCGGCACAGGAAGATCGATCGGCTTGTCGGAAACGACCGCCAACAATCCGTCTGGAGAGACCGGCACTTCGCCGACCTGCTCGCGAATCACGACGATCTTCAGATAGCCTTCGCTCTTCCAGCCTTCCGCAATAATGAGATCGTAGGAGCCGTCGAGAAACCGGTCCCGAATTTCCTCAACTTTCATTTCTTCGGGCACATCGGCAAACATCGCCAGGCTGCCGCGAGACATCACGATGACACTGCTGGCCCCCGCGCGCTTATGACGCCAGCTATCTTTCCCCTCGGTATCGAGATCAAAACCGTGGCCGGCATGCTTCACCGTCGCCACACGGTAGCCCGCCCGCACCAGCTCGGGAATGACGCGCTCAATCAGCGTGGTCTTGCCGCTGTTCGACCGGCCGACAAATGACACGATGGGCACGGCCATGGGCTCAGTCCCTTTCCAAGCTCAACAACAGGACGTCTTATGCCCGGTGCTGTGGGTATGGTCGCCCTGTGTTTTCCAGGCTTCCCCGCTCAATAATTGCACGGTCACCAGATCGCCGGGATTTACCCGTTCCACTTCGACCGGGATGTCGATCAGGCAATTCGCCTTCACCATCGAGGTCAAGATTCCAGACCCTTGCGCCCCGGTCGTCCGGACCTTGAAAACCCCCTCTTCCCGGGTCAACACGCCGCGAAGAAAATGCCGGCGGTCCGTGCGCTTCGAAAACTTCTCCTGGATGACCGCCTGCACAAGCGGTCGGCCGTATGTCCGGTGCCCGTTCATCTTCAAGATGGCCGGCCGCACCAGCTGCTCGAACGTCACCATCGACGAGACCGGATTCCCCGGCAAGCCGAAGGCCAACTTGCCCTGAATCTTGCCGAAGGCCAGGGGTTGCCCAGGCCGGATCGCGAGCTTCCAGAAATTCATCTCGGCGCCCAATTCGCGAAACACGGCTTTTGTGAAATCGTAATCCCCCATCGAGACACCGCCGGACAGCACCAGGACGTCGGCCGTCAGCCCATGAGAAATCTTTTCCTTCAACGCCTCCGGCGTATCGCGGGCAATCCCGAGCAGAAACGGAATGCCGCCGGCTTCTTGCACCGCCGCTGCAATCCCGTAGCTGTTCGAATTGATGATCTTTTCTTCGCTGAATCGCTCATCCAGATCCGCCAGCTCATCGCCCGTCGACAGAATGGCCACGCGCGGACGCTGATACACAAAGACGAAGGACTTCGCGAGGATCGCCAGCATGCCCGCGTCACCGGGACGAATCTGCGTTCCCTTGGCGATGATGCATTCACCCTTCTTGACGTCTTCGCCTTGCGGCCGGATGTTGGAGCCGCGCGGTTCAGGTTTGAAGACGCGAACGGAATCCGGGGTGTGCTCCGTATCCTCCACCTTCAGCACCGTGTCCGCCCCTTGAGGGATCGGCGCGCCGGTCATAATGCGAATCGCCTGCCCGGGGCCGACGGACTTCGTCGGCATTTTTCCGGCCGGAACATCTTCAATCACCTTCAGGGTGACCGTCTTTTCGATCGCATGCTCCTGTTTGATATCGTCCCAGCGCACGGCGAATCCGTCCATCGCGCTGTTATTCCACGGCGGATTGTCCCGCTCGGCCACGATATCTTCGCCCAGCACACGCCCAAGCGCGTCGAGGATCGACACTTTCTCCAGGCCCAGCGTCGGGGTAGCTTCCAACACAATCCGCTGCGCCTCTTCAAGCCGCGTGAGTCCTTCTGTCGCGTCGGTTGCCTTCACAATCGCTCCCATCTCAATGTGGTGCATGCCGCGGCGTCACTTTCACCAGCGACCCGCTCTTCTTACAAAAAGCTTCGATCTGATTGGCAATATTGTGATAACACTCGGCCGTCGCCGTATCGGAATTGAACATCGCAAAGGGCTCACCCGCGTCCGACTGCATCACCACATCGGGATCGAGCGGAATCCGTCCCAGGAACGGCACGCCCATGTCGTTGGCGGACGCTTCCCCCCCACCCTTGCGGAACACTTCGATACTCTGATGACAATGCGGACATTCCAGACCGCTCATGTTCTCGACAATGCCGATGATCGGCACTTCGCTGTCCTTGCAGAACGTCACCGACTTGCGTGAATCCAACAATGCGACTTCCTGAGGGGTGGTGATAATGACCGCCCCGCTGACATTGCCGAGCAGATCGATCGTCGTGACCGATTCATTACCGGTTCCCGGCGGCAAATCGATGAACAGAAAATTCAGATCCTGCCACTCCACACCACCCAGCAACTGATTGATGAATTCATACTTGTACGCATCGCGCCAGATAATGGGGTCATCGGGATTCTGGAGCAGGAACGACATGGAGGCGATTTTCAGATTATAGGCCTGGAAGGGAATGATGCCGCCCGAGGTACTGATCTTAAGCTTTTGCCCCTCCGCCCCGACCATCTTCGGAATATTCGGCCCGTGAATGTCCATGTCGCAGATACCCACATGCCAGCCCTTGAGCGCGAGGCTGACCGCCAGATTGGTCGTGCAGGTACTCTTCCCGACGCCGCCCTTATTGCTCATGATCAGCACTTTGTACTCGATGCGCTCCATCCGCTTGGCGACGAGCCATCGACTATGGCCTTCCTTGTCTTTCTGACAGGATTCGTTCTCGTCACAGATGGCGCAGGCCCACATGTAGGTGCAGGAGTCGCTTCCACCGGACGTGGGCGGTTGAATGACATTCAATTCACGGGCCATAGTGTGTCCTTCTATATCGTGTGAAGCCTGACGCTTCGGTTATCGACGAGGGTTTCCGGTCGGCACCCCGACATACTCGCTATCGCCGGACTTCGACATGCGTGCGGCACCGGCCGGCACAGTCGCCGGCGTCAGCGGCGGCACATCCGCAGCGTCGGCTTCTTCCGGCACCGGTTTCTTCTTATTGAAGAAACCGGCGCTGATGATGCCGACTTCATAAAACACATACATGGGCAACGCCATGAGGCACTGGTTGAACGGATCGGGCGTCGGCGTGAGAATGGCGGCAATGATAAAGGCCCCCAGCAGCGCCCATTTTCGATAGCGCCGCAGAAACGGCGCATCGACCCAGCCCAGCTTGGCCATCAGCGTAATCGCCAACGGCACTTCGAAAATCAGCCCGAAGACGAGCAAAAACCACAAGGCAAAGCCGACGTATTGGGCGATCGAGAGTTGGGGAATAAATCCGGCATTCACGCCGTATGAAATAAGAAAATTCAAGGCAAAGGGCAGCACAAAGAAAAATGAAAAGGTCACCCCGGCCAGAAATGCCAGCGTGCTCAACATGACAAAGGGGCCGACAAAGCGACGTTCCTGCACGTGCAGCCCCGGCACGACAAACTGCCAGAACTCCAACAGAATATAGGGCGTCGCCAGCACCACCGCGAACAAACCGGCCACTTTGACGTTCTGCCACAGAGCTTCACCGGGAGCCAGAAAGACAAACGGCACCGTCGGAAGATCCGTCGGCTCCCAGGACAACGTGCTGGGCACAAACATATTTTGGAGGGGAATGCGGAGCCACTTCACAAGGGCATCGGCATAGAAAAACGTGACGACAAACACGATCGCGGTCACGATGACGGCGCGCGTCAACCGGACCTGGAGCTCCACCAGATGCTCCATGACCGGCATTTTCTTGTCTTCCAGCGGTTTGAAGACCGAGTCCTGCAACCACCGGTTGAAATCGTTCAGCACCGCGCCCTCATCGTACGGAACAATGCTGCGCCGGATCTCGCATGATCACCGGCGCAGCAATCTCGGTCTACTTCGGGTTGACTGCCACGAACAGGCTGTTGCCCTGCCGGCTCACCAGCAGCACGGCCAATTCATCCTTCTTGATCTTATTCGCAGCCTTCAGATACTCATCCACCGTCTTGACGGTCTCGTGATTGACCTCCTGAATGATGTCCCCGCGCTGTAATCCCGCCGCCTCGGCCTGACCGCCCGGCTCCACGCTGGTCACGACCACGCCGGTAGTCTTGGCAGGAATATTCAGCTGGCTCATCAGCGCATTGTCCAACGCCTGGATCTTGAGTGACGCCAGCACATTGTCCGGAGGCTTAATCGTCTCACCCTGTTCTTTGGGCGGGGCTGCCTCCTTCTTGGCCAGCAACTCGTCGGACGGCCGTTCAGCGACCTTCACAGAGATAGTTTGCTCTTTCCCGTCGCGCAGGACCTTCACTTGAGCATCTTTGCCCACCATGGTCCGCGCCACCATATTGCGCAACTGGCTGACGCCCTGCACTTCTTTGCCGTTGAACGCGATGACGACGTCGCCGCGCTTCATTCCGGCGGCAGCCGACGGTCCATTCTCATTCACGTCGCTGATAAGCACGCCCTTGCGCTGCTCCGGCAGCTTAAACGATTTTGCCAAGGCCGGCGTAATTTCCTGAATCGCGACGCCCATCCAGCCGCGCACCACTTTGCCGGTTTTCTGAAGGCTGTCGACAATATCCACCGCAATACTGCTGGGAATGGCAAACCCGATCCCTTCCGATCCGCCGGTGCGTGAGAAAATGGCGGTGTTGATACCCATCAATTCACCGTTCATGTTCACCAGCGCCCCGCCAGAGTTACCCGGATTGATCGCCGCGTCCGTCTGAATAAAATCCTCGTAGTCGGCGATGCCCACGTTCCCGCGTCCCAGGGCACTGATGATCCCCAATGTCACAGTAGAACTCAGCCCGAACGGACTGCCGACGGCCAGCACCAGATCTCCCACGGCCAGCTTGTCGTAGTCGGCCCACTTCAACGAGGGCAGATCCTTCGCCTCGATCTTAATCACAGCCAAATCGGTCTTGGGATCAGTCCCGACTGTCTTCGCGGTAAACTCCCGTCGATCACTGAGCGTGACGGTAATCTGTGTGGCGCCTTCCACCACATGGTTATTTGTGACGATGTAGCCATTGGGATCCAGAATGACCCCCGATCCGGCACTCTGTTCAGGTCGACCATGCCCCCCTGGAGGGCCCGGCGGCATCGGAGGCGGCGTCGGAAGATCTCCTCCACCCGGCTCTTCACCACCACCAGGAGGTCCGCCGAACGGTCCGGGCGGGAGCCCGCCACGGCGACGACCACCTTCCCCGCCACCGCCCGTCACGGCGATATTCACAACGGCAGGCGTCACTTTCTTTACGATCTCAGAAAAACCTTGGGCAAATGCCGGAGGAACTCCTGCCGCCGATGTAGCGGGGGTTCCGATCAGCCCGCCTGCGACCGTGGCCGCAAGTACAAGCCCACAACCAATGACAAACTTGGTCGCCTGCTGACTCCGATAGACCATGCTCAGTTCCTCCCGACGGTTGAACTCACAAGACACATCACACTGATCGGCAGCCGGCTGAGTAGCGACTGACCGAACGGTGCATCTTACACTAATCATTCCTTGGGCTTCAAAGAGGAAAAGTCCTCTTCAGACCGCCTGTTCTGTGACCTGAAGAAGACTTGTCGAAAGATACGCGCACCGCATTCACAGGCCGGTTGCCCGAACTTAGCTGCTTCGACGGGCAGCCGCATCGGCTTCCAGCTGACCCAACCAGGAATTCTGGAGTTTCAGCGCGAGCCGCTTCTCCGCCTGCTCAAAAGACACCACACGCAATGTATTGGGGGCCCCCTCATAGGTCGGCGGCCAGATTCGCCGCTCCGGATCCTGCGGCCTGAGATAGACAACCGGATACCATTGATTGATCCCCGGGGCTGTCGGACGATCCAACGTCGCCCATCCCCGGCCCTCGGCCTGCATGACCGCTTTGCCGGACTTCATATCGAGCAGCGCAAATTCCAGGAGTGACCAGTTATCCCGTCGATAGCCCGGCTGCGCATGAGTGGTCGCTCCTAAGAAGAGTGTTACGGGATATTCCTGCTCCGTGCTCGAGACCACCACCACCGCCAGATAATCCAGCTCTTTGCTCTTCGCCAGATCGACCAGCCGGGAGAGATCGCCACCTTGATCGCGGGGGCGCACCCCTTCCGCCGAAAGCACTTCGGTTATCGTCACCGGTAACACCCGCGCGATGTCCTGCTTGAGCGTATCTCCCAGTCGCACGAGCGCCTCTTCCGGCAAAACGGCCGGAGCTGTCTGATCAACCTGGTCCGGCACGAGGACCAAACCGGCTTTTAATGGAGGCTGCTCCGTTTTGAGAAGCGAATCTGGAGCCGGCGGTTCGTCAAGCGTGAGGTACTGGTTCATGCGACTCGGGGGGACCGCGTTCGCACAGGCGACAACGATGACACACAACGTCAAGAGAGAGGCACCGCGAACCAGATTGCGCATGACACACCTCCAGGCTCAACTGGATGGGTACAGATAGACTGTCACTTTACAATATACAAGTTCGCTCCCCCTCGGTAGATCTGTCAAGACCTCTAGAGTCGGTCGGCCCCACTTGAAATCAGGCATAAAGTCATTTACCGTGACGGCACTCCAAGGGTACTTCCACGCAGAACGCGAAGGGGGAAGATCCGGTGACGCAGGAAGAATTCTGCAGGGTGCTGGACCTCTCCATCGTCATCCCTGCGCACAACGAAGCCACCCGCATTCTCCCCCATCTGCGCTCGATTCGCGACACACTGTCCCGACAAGACCGATCCTACGAGATCATCGTTGTCGATGACGGCAGCCAGGATGACACGATCAAAGTCGTTCGTAGCTTTGCCAAAACCGAACCGGCATTGCGAGTGATTCCACTCCCTACCTGCATAGGGAAAGGCGGAGCGGTGAAACAAGGCATGCTCGCGGCACGCGGCCGGCTACAGCTATTCACCGATGCCGACGGAGCCACAGCCATTACGGAACTCGACCGGCTTGAGCAGGCCATCCGAAACGGCGCCGACGTCGCCATCGGTTCACGAAGCCTGGCCTCCCGGCAACGAGGATTCGAAGTCAGCGCCCGCTGGCACCGGAGTATCCTGGGTGGCTGCTTTAATGCGCTGGTCCGCTTGGGGGGGATCCAGGGGATCGGCGACACACAATGCGGGTTCAAACTATTCGATCGATCGGTCGCTCGCGATCTCTTCTCCGTGTCGACCATCAACGGTTACGGATTTGATCTTGAATTATTGTTCGTGGCTCAGAAGCGAGGCTATCGGATCGCAGAAGTTCCGGTGAACTGGACCGATCAACCGGGATCGAAAGTACGGCTCGTTCGGGATAGCATCGCCGTGCTCCGTGAGTTCACCATCATTCGCCGGAATGCGGCAAGAGGATACTACTCCCCGCTTACGGTACCAGGCACCGTGGCCTCGCTTAACGCTCCTTCCCCGATCACGGAGTAGTCACGGCGCCTCGCTCAACGCTCCTTCCTGGGCACGGAGTAGCCCTGGGACCTCGCTCAATACTCATTCCTGGAGCACGGAGTAGCCCCGGCGCCTCGCTCAATACTCATTCCTGGATCTCCTGGATCATGGAGCAGTCCCCTGCGCCGGGGAATTTCCCCTCACATAAATCGCCACCTTCATATCCTCGTATTCGTGGTTCCACCCCGGTGTTATCGCCAATACCGTCGCTAGCGCCGTTCCTCTTTTCAGTAACGCCCAATCAATGGCGTATTTGTCGAGGAGATCCGTCCGAGGAACCTGGGCCGTGACGAGGTCGACGTAGTCTTTGAAAATCCACCGATCCCCGATCCGCCAGGCCGGCATCCGCCCGTCGATAAACGTCTTGAGTCCCGGCAACTGCCACAGTAAAAAGCCGCCATATTGATAGTCATGGACCGGTCTGGAACCCAGGCGGTCACGATGGGCGCGAATCCACTCGACGGCTTCAATCGGATGGGACGTCTGGCGAAATGCGACGTCCGGATTCGTTCCAAACCGCCACACCTTCCGCAGATGATCCGGACCCAGAAAGACCAGCAAGAGAGCGAGGGCCACCGTCATACCCATGGTCCACTGCGCTGAACGGCGCTGCCGCGGTCTCAGAATCGAGGCGAATCGGTCGAACCCGATCTGCAACAACTCGACGGCAAGCGGCAGGCTGACGATCAGAAACAGCGGAATGTTCCTGAGGTGCCGGCAGGCCACAAATAGAAACGCTAAAATTAATCCCATGCGCACCGGCTCAAAACGCCGATACCAGAGCACCGCCGCAACCGTCAGTCCTCCCAGATAGACACCAAACAGTCGACCGGCCAGGATCTCCAGGGAAGGCGGTTGCCATTCCTGTAACGTCTCAACCATAAATTGATTCGCCAGCGAGTCAAAGATTTCCAGGTGGAGCCGCCAGCCATAGGGATTCAGAAGCGTCACCAGACCGGCAAGACCAGTGGCCAGAGTCAGCCGCCACAGATCAGTTAAAGGCAGATCACGCTCATCCAATCTACTATGCACATCAGGCCACACACGAGAAACCATGGCCACACACCAATTCAACCCGACCACGACCGCCAATAGAAAAAGCCCCGCTGTGAACCCGCCGTGCAGATTGCCCCAGAGGAGAAAGAGCGGGGGGAGTACCCAGACAGTCCAACGGGTTCCTTGCTGCAATCGATCAAGTATCACCAGGACCACGGCCACACCGAGCAAGGTCACTACCTGCGTGCGCGCCCCCAGAAACGGTAGCGCAACCCACAATGACAAGGCACAGGCGACCAGCCGAATCGGCTGGATCGCCTGCCCGGTCCGTGCTGCGACGATCCAGGCGGCAACTGTGACAAAGCCGAAGAACGCGATGACGAGCAGGCCCCCGGCGGGACCTCCGATGCTGTAGAGCCACCCGAGCACGAGATCAGTCAGCCACGCATGCTCCACCCATGGCCAATCCGGCATCGTGTGCGAGTAGGGATCGAGCGCCGGGAGTTGCCCTCCGGACACGAATAAATCCAATCCGGTCCGCAGATGCCAGCCGAAGTCCGGCTCGGTCAACGGCTGTAGCGCAAAGTTCGCAATGATCAGAAGCAGGAAGGCATTCAATGCAGGAGTGCGAATGGCGGGTGCCTGACCCGAGTCCGCCGGCGTACCATTCCGACGCGGGCGTTTCATAGCAGACGGGAACCAGCCTGGTTGGCCACGAGCAGGTTCCCCAATACCAGCCAATCGACCTCGGTGCGCTGGAAGCAGCGAACCGCTTCTTCCGGCGAACAGACGATCGGCTCCTGCACATTGAAGGAAGTATTGAGCAGAACAGGCACGCCGGTTCGCCGGGCGAAGGCCTGCAGCAATTGATGGAAGAGAGGATTAGCGTGCCGATCGACCGTTTGAACTCGCGCCGACCCATCCACATGCACCACGGCCGGAATAATGCCCTTCGCGCCGGGCTTCACAGCGACCGTCAACATCATAAAGGGTGAAGTGGCAGGCACATCGAAGTACGCGCCCGCTTCTTCTGCCGACACAGAAGGCGCAAAGGGACGGAATGATTCACGCTGTTTGACCTTGGCATTGATCAGCGCACGAATGTCCTCCCGGCGTGGATCGGCCAGCAGACTGCGATTGCCCAATGCGCGCGGCCCCCACTCCATGCGCCCCTGGAACCAGAAGACTAATTTGCCGTTCGCGAGTTCCTGGGCCACGCGGTCGCACAGCTCCGCATCGTCTACACGCTGAGCCTGTAACCCCGCTTGCCGCAATGCTGCCTGACAATCTATTTCACTGAACTGCGGCCCCCAATAGGCTGTCGTCATGACCGGGCGCTGAGTCATCGCCCCGCGCCGAAACGTGTGCCACAAGGCCGCGCCCATCGCGGCTCCGGAATCACCGGCGGCGGGAGGAATATAGATCTCGCGAAAACCCGCCTCCCGCCACAATCGACTATTGGCCACACAATTATAGGCCACTCCGCCCGCCAGGCAGAGTTGATCAATCTTCGTTCTAATGCGAAGCGCGCGAGCCAAGGCCAGCAAGACCTCCTCTAACACCAGCTGAACGCTCGCCGCCAGATCGCGATGTCGCTGCATCACCTCTTCGTCCGGCAGCCGCGGTGCTCCAAGCAAGGAGACCAACCCGGGAACAAAGATCCCGACCCGCGCCAGATGAAAATCCAGCAACGCGGTATTCAGCGTAAAGGTTCCGTCAGGAACAAGCCGGAGGATATACCGGCGAATGGTCTCGGCATAACGCGGCTCTCCATACGCCGCCAACCCCATCACGATGTACTCATCGTGATCCGGCTTGAACCCCAGGAATGCGGTCATGGCGGCGTAGAATTGGCCGAGCGAATGCGGAAGCGGCGTACGCCCGATCGCTTGGATCTGCTGCCGGTCGGCCATCGCCATCATCGTCGAATGCGATTCCGACGCTCCATCCACAACAAGGACTGCCGCTCGTTCAAATGGGGAGACCAAAAACGCGCTTGCAGCGTGGCACATGTGATGATCGAGGAACGCAACGGGCGGGCACGGCGTCCCGTCGATCTGCGTCCTCAGATTCCGCCGCAAGCAGGCCAGCTCCCACCATTCCTGACGCAAACGTTCAATCGACCGCCGACCCTTCTCTCGAAACAGCTGGGGCGAGCGAACCATCGCACCCACGGCCAACCGCGCGCGCGTCCCGATTTCCCAATATTTCCACGGCACAGCAACCGCGTCGAGATCGCAGAGACGAAGCCCGGCTTCTTTCAGACAGTATCGAATGGCATGGATAGGCAGCGCTGACACATGCTTGATACGAACGAACCGTTCTTCCTCCGCAGCCGCCACAATCCGCCCGTCTTGGACGAGTGCGGCTGCCGCATCGCGCATATTGGAAAGCCCCAGAGTCAGCATGGGAACCGAGGATAGATCGAGTGGCCGCAATGCCGCAAGAGAAGCCCCGTCTCGTATTGCTTTCACTTTCTGATTCCGGTACGGTGACCAACCAAAATGACCGCTTTTTCCGGAGCGAAAACTCAATGAACCGTCGCTTTTTCATGTCGTTCCGGCCACGTGTGGCCAGCCCCTATTCCATCCTGGCGGCCGTCTGCCTGCTCGCCACTATCGGATGTGCCAGCCGCCTGGAGTTTCCTCCTATGGGCGAGCCTCTCCCAATCTCGGTCAAGCTGGAAATTCCCTCCTCGATAAAGGAACTCCGGGCGGACTATACCGACGGATGCGGACATCTCAGGCAGATCCCGCTCGGAACTCAACTCGAAGAAGCGCTTGTTGAGGGCGCGTATCGAACGTTTAAGTCCGTCTCCTATGAAGGAGGCGGAAGCAAAGATGCGACGCCAGAAGCGGTGGTGCGCGTGGATCTGGTGAATTGGTCGTTCAAACTTCAGCAGGACAGCCTGTACGACCGGGTGCCGGCGAATCTTCAATTGAATGCCATCGCCCGGGTCTTTGATATGAATGGGAAAGTTCTGCGCGAATCTGAGATTAAAACAACTCGCCAGGAACGGCTCCGCCTCGAACTGACCGCAAAAAATTGCGACTACATCATCGATCCGTTTATTCAGGACACCTCCGTCGATTTTGCCGCCAAAGTTTCGATGGATGTCCGAGAAGCCTTTGGGGGAAGAGCACAGGCGGCTGTGCCGGCGGCGGCCTCAGCCCCGCTTGCAACGCCCCAGCCTGTAGCGGGACTCCCGACAAGCAAGCCCCAGACTCCGGCTGCAACGGCATCCGCCGCATCTTCCCTCCGCTTTAAAGCGATGGTCCTTGATGAAAATGGAAACCTTGTCCTGGAAGGCGGTGAACGCGTCCGAGTGCGCGTTGATATTGTGAATGTCGGCATGACGGCGATTCAACAGGCCATCGTATCCCTCTCCGGCAGTCAGGCGCTGATTACGCATTTCCCGTCAGCCGTGCTTCCTGTCCCCTCATTGCAACCGGGAGAGACCAAGTCCATTGAGTTTGTAGCCACTTTGCCGTCTTCAATACAGCCGCAGAAAGCTGAACTCCACGTCACGGTCGAAGAACCGGCCTCACACCAGGCAGCCCCCGCACAAACGCTGACGGTCGTCATGCAGGCAACCGGCATTAAAACCGATGATGTAGACCAAATCCCCGTCGCCACCACGGAGTTCCGCCAGCCCAACACATACCTGATCTCGATCGGAATCGGATCGTACCGGGACCAACAGCTCCTCCCCCGCAAGTTCGCGTCACTCGATGCGGAAATGGTGTCCAACTACTTTCAGGCCCTCGGCGGCGTCCCGGCCGCCAATGTCCGCCTGCTACAGGACTGGAAAGCCTTACGCCCGGACATCGATGAAGCCCTCCTGGACTGGCTCCCGCCGCATATGACCAAAGATGCTGTGGTCATTGTGTACTTCGCCGGCCAGGCGATGGTGACCCATACAGGAGAAGTGCTCCTGGTTCCCTACGAGGGCAGCCCGACCGCCACGTCGCGCCTCTATCCGCTGAAAGACCTTGAAGCCGCGCTGGCACGACTCAAAGCAAAACAGACGATTCTGCTGTTCGATGGGATGGTGTCGAAACTTCATAGCGACCCTAAGTTAAAAATCCTCCCCCCTCGCTGGGACTCAACAGGATCCTCTATCATCCGCATCGTCAGCAGCGACAGCCTCAGCAAGGGCCTTGAAGACGACAAACACCGCCATGGACTGATGACGTACTACCTGCTACGAGCGCTACGAGGAGAGAGCGACTCAAACCGCGATGGGTCCGTCACCCTCGCAGAAGTGGCCGCATACGTGAGCCAGAAGGTCACATGGGCGGCAAAGACTCAATTTAGCAGTGATCAGCGCCCGCTCATTACTCCGCCACTCAAACAGGCGGATGCGTCCTCTGGCCTGGTGCTGAGTAAACTCGCTGCGATTCGAGGCGAATAAGCTCCATACTCCCTCCAACATCCGCCTGCCTCACACAGAATAATTCCTCTGCCAGTCCGGGGTGCAGCGCTGCAGCGCACAGGCCTCCCGTCCGCAGCGGAGGTCTCCCCGTCAACTCAGGAAATCAGTGATGATCAAAGCACCATGATATTTCAGGACGACGGCGCTGCCGGAAGGAAAGAGGCTGGTCTCGATTGCGC
>Ga0315912_10002526_pt1 | contig 19298 bp, 24 predicted proteins | sample VfabasoilMG_FD_204469 | JGI IMG/M metagenome (GOLD analysis project Ga0315912, IMG submission 204469) | Garden soil microbial communities collected in Santa Monica, California, United States - V. faba soil | ecosystem: Environmental > Terrestrial > Soil > Garden | place: USA: California...
TGCGGCGCTCCGGCTCGCGGTCCTGGCGATCGCGCGGCTGGCTTTCGCGCGGCTGCCCGTCACGCGGGCCCTGGCCCTCGCGTGGCGTGCGCTGGCCCGGCGGGCGGTTGCGTTCCATGAAGTCCTTGAAGAACTGCTCGAACGGGGAACCCGGGGGCAGGTTGGGCATGCCATCCCCGCCGCCAGCCCGCGCCTGGACATTGGCCTTGGTGGAGATGTTCACCACCGCCGGCAGCAACTTGGCGGCGAGATCGGCGAAACTTTCCGGAGCGCCACGGGCATAGGCATGTCCCCCGGCGGGGGCGGAAGGTGGTGCCATCGCGGGGGCCAGCACCATGGGCATGGCAAGCGCACTCGCCGCGAGCAGCCGCGCGGCGCGGCGGGAGAGGAACTGCGACATCGGCATCAGTGTCCTGAGGGTAGGAATGCGGCCACGGCACAATGCCCGGCCCCGGTGCGCGATGATATGGTCCCGCGCGGGTGGGCTGGCAACTGGTTTCGCAGCCTGCACCGGCCGGGCCCGGGCTCCCCGAGGCCCGGGCCGGGTCCGGGGGAGCATGGCGGGAGGGAGGCGCCCTATTTCGCCACGGGCGGTGCCTTCAGCAGGCGGAGGAACTCATTCTCCGGGCTGAGGACAAGGCGCGTGCCGCCGGCGCCGATACCGGCCTTGTAAGCCTGGAAGGTACGCCAGGCGGTGAAGAAGTTCTGGTCCTCCCCATAGGCCTTGGCAAAGATGCGGGTCGCCTCGGCCTCGCCCTGGCCCCGCAGCTTCTCGGCATTGGCACGGGCCTCCGCCACCAGCACCGTGCGGTCGCGCTCGGCGTCGGCGCGGATGCGCTGGGCCGCCTCCGTGCCTTCCGCGCGCAGTTGCGAGGCGATGCGCACGCGTTCCGATTGCATGCGTTGCAGGATGGCCTGCGTGTTGCCCTCCGGCAGGTCGGCCCGGCGGATGCGCACGTCCTCCACGGAGATGCCAAAAGCCTTCATCTCGGAGCCCACCTGGTCGCGGATCTGCGCCATGATGCGGTTGCGGTCCGCCGAGAGCACGCCGAGCAGCGTGGTACTGCCCAGCACGCGGCGCAGGCTGGCGGAGACCACAGAACTCAGGCGGGAACGCATGCCGATTTCCGTGCCGCCGACGGTCTGGAAGAACAGCAGCGGGTTGGTGATGCGATACAGCGTGAAGCTGTCCACGATCAGGCGGCGCGTGTCGCCCAGGATCACTTCCTCGCCCGGCAGTTCCATGGCCAGGACGCGCCGGTCGAAGCTGATCACGTTCTGGATCACGGGCACTTTCACATACAGGCCGGGCTGCTCGATCGTGCGTACCGGATCGCCCAGCTGCGTCACGATCACCTGCTCGGTCTGCTGCACGGTGAACAGGGCGCCGTTCGCCAGTACGGCAAGGACACCCAACGCCACCAGCAGGGCGGCCAACGAGCGGCTCATCGGCTGCCTCCCTGCGTCTGGGCAGGTACCGGTGTGGCCGGCGCGTTGCCACCCGGCGTCAACGGCAGGAATGGTACCAGGCCGCGCACATTCTCATCGATCACCGTGGTCTGCGACTTCGCCAGGATGTCCTGCATGGTTTCCAGGTACATGCGTTGCAGGGTGAGGTCCTTGGCCTCTCGGTACGCCGCCAGCACGCTGGCAAAGCGTTGCGCCTGGCCATTGGCTTCCGCGATGGTGGACTGGCGCGCGCCCTCGGCTTCCGCCGTGATCCGGGCCGCCTCGCCGCGCGCGCGCGGCAGGATGTCGTTGCGGTAGGATTCGGCCTCGTTACGCAGCCGCTCGGCATCGGTATTGGCGCGCTGCACGTCGCGGAAACTGTCGATCACGGCGTTCGGCGGATCGACCTTCTGCAACTGTACCTGCACGATCTCCACGCCCGCGTCGTGCCCGTCCAGGATTTCCTGCGTCTCCTTGCGCACATCGGCCTCGATCTTCGCGCGCAGTTCGGTCAGCGCGGGCTGGATCGGAGTTCGGCCGATCACCTCTCGCATGGCGCTTTCGGCCACCGCCTTGATCACCTCTTCCCGGGCGCGGAAGTTGAACAGGTATTTCGTCACGTCGCGGATGCGCCAGAACACGGCGAAGTCGATGTCGATGATGTTCTCGTCGCCGGTCAGCATCAGGCTTTCCTCGACGACGTCGCGCTGCGCCGCGTTCTCGCGGGAGCCGGGCGCGAAGCGGCCTTCCGTGGCGGTGGAGCGAAAGCCGACCTCGATTCGGTTGATGCGTGTGACCGGCGGCTTCACCACGGCTTCCACCGGCCAGGGCAGGTGGTAGTTCAGGCCGGGGGAGACGGTGCGGTTGTAGGCACCGAAGCGCATCACCACGCCCACCTCGTCCGGCTGGACACGGAAGAAGCCGGAGGCGGCCCACACGACGATGACACCGGCCAGGAGGAGCAGCGGGCCGCGGCTGCCGCCCGCGCCTTCCCCGAAGGGCAGCAAGCGCCGCGCTGCCGCCTGGGCGCGGGAGATGACCTGGTCCAGGTCCGGCATGTTCGGGCCACCACCCATGCCCCCCCCTGGACCACCGGGGCCCTGGCCCCACGGGCCGCCGGGCCGATTGCCGCCACCCTGGTTGCCGCCGCCGGAACCGCCGTTTTGGCCACCCCCGCTACCCCCACCAGAGGGCGAGCCCCATGGGTTGTGACCATTACTGTTCCAGGACATCGATCAGGCAGCTCCCGTTCATTGGTGGCCAGGTTTCTGGACCGGCGCGGTTGGCGATGTCTGGGTTATGCGCCATATCCTGACCGTATCCCAATCATCTCCCCCAGAAGGTTAGTGATCGCATGGCCACGTCAACCCCCCCTACGGCCGAAATGCTGCGCGCGGCGCTGCGCGGCGTGGCTGATCCGGCTTCCGGCCAGGACATTGTGGCCGCCGGGCTGGTTGAGGGCGTGGAAATACGGGGCGGACTTGTACAGGTTTCGCTGCTGACGACGCGGGAACGCGCGGCGGCGATGGAACCCGTGCGCGCGGCGGCGGAGCGGACCCTGGCCGGCGTGGCCGGGGTGCAGAACGCCACGGTCGTGCTGACGGCACAGCGGGCACCGTCCTCCACCCCGGCGGCGCGGGCCGGCCACGGCCAGCCCGGGCACCAGCATGGCCACGGCCCCGGTGCGGGAGGCGCCGGCCCAAAGCAGCCGCTGCTGCTGCCGGATGTCGGCGCCATCATCGCCGTCGCCTCCGGCAAGGGCGGCGTGGGCAAGTCCACCGTGGCGGTGAACCTGGCGGTGGCACTGGCGAAGCAGGGGCTGAAGGTCGGGCTGCTGGACGCGGACATCTACGGCCCGTCCTTGCCGCGCATGCTCGGGTTGGCGCGCAAGCCGGAGGTGAAGGGCGACCGCATCCAGCCGCTCAACGCCTGGGGCGTGAAGGCCATGTCCATCGGCTTCCTGGTGGAGGAGGAAACCCCGATGATGCTACGCGGGCCGATGGTGATGGGCGCGCTGGAACAGATGCTGGGCAACGTGGACTGGGGCGCGCTGGACGTGCTGGTGGTGGACATGCCGCCCGGCACCGGCGACGCGCAGCTGACGATGAGCCAGCGCGTCGCGCTGACCGGCGCCGTGATCGTTTCCACCCCGCAGGACATCGCGCTGATCGACGCGCGGCGCGGCGTGCGGGCATTCGAGCGTGTGAAGGTGCCCGTACTGGGCATCGTTGAGAACATGTCCTTCTACTGCTGCCCGAACTGCAACCACCGCGTGGAACTGTTCGGCCATGGCGGCGCGAAGGCGGAGGCGCATCGCCTCGGCGCGCCGTTCCTGGGCGAGGTGCCGCTGCAACTGGCGATCCGGGAGACGGGCGATTCCGGCACGCCGATCACCGCCGCGCAGCCGGACAGCGAGCCGGCCAAGGCCTTCGCAGAGATCGCCGCGAAGCTGTGGCAGCAGGTGAAGGCGAAGAAGCCCGCCACCGGCCCGCGCATCGTGGTAAGCTGACACCGTTTCCAAGGGGATACCGCGATGACCGTTCTCACCCGCCGCGCCGGGCTGGGCTTGCTGCCGGGACTTCTTCTGCCGGGTGTCGCGCGCGCCCAGCAGAAGGGCCAGGGCTGGGAACAGCCGTCCGGCACCGTGAGCATCGAACAGACGCAGGTGGGTCTGATCGTCGGTGCCAGCTGGGGCGGAGGGACGCTGCGCTTCGGCGGCCAGGCCTATCGCTTCAAGCTGAAGGGGCTGGGGATCGGCGAGCTGGGTGCGTCCAAGATCACCGCGTCCGGCGAGGTGTACGGGCTGAAGCGGGTGGTCGATTTTCCGGGTGGCTATTCGCAAATGCAGGTTTCCGCCACCGGCCCGGAAAAGGGCGTTGGCACCGGGCTGTGGCTGAAGAATTCCAACGGCGTGCGGCTGAACCTGCGGGCACAGCGCCAGGGCTTGCAACTGAGTATCGCGGCCGACGGGCTGATCATTGAGATGGGCTGAGGCCATGCCGCGCCTTTCGGTGCCGGATGGCGCACTGGACTACGAAATGATCGACCTGACGCCGCCCTGGTCGCCGCCGCGCGGCACCATCGTGTTCCACCACGGCCTCGGATCCACGCGCGGCATCTGGGCCGGGTGGTTGCCCGCGTTGATCAGCGGCTACCGCATCGTCACGTTCGACATGCGCGGGCATGGCGCCTCCGTTCGTCTGGGCGCGGGCACGACGCTGACGTTGGACATGCTGACGGACGATCTATTCGCGGTGCTGGGCGCCGCCGGCGCGGGCCGTGTCCACCTGGTGGGAGAATCGATCGGCGGCACCATCGCGCTGAACGCCGTGCTTCGCGTGCCGGACCGGTTCGCCAGCCTCACCGTTTCCAACGGCGCGCATGTCGGCGCCACCATCCAGTCCGTGCAGAACTGGCGTGGACTACTGGCGGGCGGCGATGCCACGGACTGGTCGCTGCACATGATGGGCCAGCGGTTTCATCCTGGCGCGCTGGGGCAGGAGGCATGGGACTGGTACCACGCCCAGCAATCCGCCTGCGATCCGGCGGTACTGATCGGCGGCATGGTGGCGCTGGTGGGCGCGGATCTGCGGCCCCGCCTGGGCACGCTGGCCCTGCCGGTACTGTTGATGCACCCGGACAACTCGCCGTTCATTCCGGTGCCGCTGATGGCGGATTTCCGGGATCGCGTGGCGGGCGCCCGGCTGCATGTGATCGGCCATTCCCGGCACGGCCTGCCGTTCTCCCACGCCGAGGACTGCGCCGCGCTGCTTTCGAAATTCCTGGCGAAGATCGAAGGCGGCTAGCCCAGCGCCGCGTCCGTCTCCGCCCGCGCCGGCAGGCTGTTCTGCGTGCCGCGCCGCGTGCAGCACAAGGCGGCGGCGACGGAGGCGCGCTGCAATGCCTCCCGCAAGTTGCGCCCCCGGTCCAGCGCGGCAGCCAGCACGCCGGTGAAGCAGTCGCCGGCGGCGGTGGTGTCCACCACCTCCACCTTGTGCGCCGGAATGCACATCAGCCCGGCATCGGCGGCGAATTCGCAGCCGGCATCGCCCAGGGTGCGGATAACGGTAATGCCCAGGCGCGCGCGCAGCCCGTCCGCGTCCGGATTGCAGCCCAGGTGGGCGGCGAGCCAGGCGGCCTCCGTCTCGTTCAGCACCAATATGTCCAGCGCACGCAACGCGTCCTCCGCCAGCGGGGCGGCCGGCGCCAGGTTGAGGATGACGCGGGCACCCCTGGCACGGGCGCGGCGGATGAGGGCTTCGGTTTCCGCCGGTGGCACTTCCATTTGCAGCAGCAGCGTGGTGGCCGGGGTGAGGATGGCGTCCTCCACCTGATCGGCGCGGGCGAGGCGGTTGGCGCCGGAGCCGACGGCGATGGCGTTTTCCCCGTCCGGGCCAACGAGGATGGCGGCGGTGCCGGTGGTGGCGGGCGCACGGATGATGCGGGAGAGGTCCACACCGGCTTCGCGCAACAGGGCAAGGGCGTCGCCGGCCAGGGCGTCGTGCCCGACGGCGCCGGCCAGGACGACCTGGGCGCCGTCCCGCGCGGCTGCGCAGGCCTGGTTGGCGCCCTTGCCGCCAGGGGCGAGGGACAGGTCCGGCGCGAGGACGGTTTCGCCCGGGGCCGGGATATGTGGCAGGGGGAAAATGAGATCGAGGTTAATGGAGCCGAAGGTGACGATCATCGCCGCCGCCCTACCGCCCCAGCACCGCCATCAACTCCCGCCACTCCCGCGCCGAGAGGCCAGAAGCTTTCTGCTCCACCGCCTCCCCCGCCAGCATGCGCTGCACCACCGCCAGCATCTGGGCGGAGAGGGTGACGGCGCCAAGGCGATAGTCCTCGAACGCCTGGGCGGCGATGGGGACCCAGGCGCGGACGGCCTCGATCATCGCTTCCGCGTAGACGCGGATCTCGTACTGGGCGTGGGCGTCGGCGCGCAACGAGAGGAAGTGGAAGAGATTGTGCAGGTCGATCTTCCAGTACCACTGCGTGTAGGTGTTCAGCGTCAGGTTCATCCGCGCCAGTTCCCGCGCCAGGCCCTGTTTCGCGGGATCGCGCGGCGTGCCGTCCGGGTTCTCGTTCAGCATGTCCACGTAGTGGTCGTAGGCACGCGTCGCGTCGTCGTGCAGAAGATGCAGGACGCGGGCGGCTTCCTCGCCTTCCAGCACGTCACCGCGGCCCTGGCGATTGACGGTGGACTGCGCCGCCAGTTGCGCGGGAGCGGGGATGTAGAATTCGCGGTCCAGGATGGAGTAGCGGGCGGAATATTCGTTCACGTTGGCGGTGCGATGGCGGATCCACTGCCGCGCGACGAAGATCGGCAGCTTTACGTGGAACTTGATCTCGCACATCTCGAACGGGGTGGAGTGGCGGTGGCGCATGAGGTAGCGGATCAGCCCGGCATCCTCCGAAACGCGCCTGGTGCCACGGCCGTAGGAAACCCGGGCGGCCTGCACAATGGCGGCGTCGTCGCCCATGTAGTCGATGACGCGAATGAAGCCGTGGTCCAGCACCGGGGTAGCGTGGAACAGCAGCGCCTCCAGCGCCGGCACCGTTGGGCGGGCGGTTTCCGCCGTCACGGCGCGGGCGGCGGCGATCTCGGCCTGTTGGTCCGGGGTGAGGGCCATGCGCGAATCCTGCGGTGCTTTTCCTGCGATGGGCTATAGACCGGCTGCCATCCCATTGTCCTCCCCATGACCCAGAACATCTACGACGACCCCGATTTCCATGCCGCGTATCTGCGGCTGCCACGCTCCGTTTCCGGGCTGGACGGAGCACCGGAGTGGCCGAGCCTGCGGGCGATGCTGCCCGCGCTGGACGGGGCGCGGGTGCTGGATGTGGGCTGCGGCCTGGGCTGGTTCTGCCGCTGGGCGCGCGGGGCGGGGGCCGGCAGCGTGCTGGGGCTGGATATTTCCGCGCGAATGCTGGCCGGTGCGCGGGCGGCAACCGCCGATCGCGCGATCACCTATGCCCAGGCGAACCTGGAAAGCGCGGTTTTGGCCGAGGGGTCTTTTGACCTGGCCTACAGTTCCCTGGCGCTGCACTACATCGCCGGGCTGGATGGGTTGCTGGCCGCGCTGGCGCGGGCCCTGGTGCCGGGCGGGGTGCTGGTCGCCTCCGTGGAGCACCCGGCCTACACGGCACCCCATAAGCCGGGCTGGCTGGCGGATGCGGCGGGCGTGCCGGCCTGGGGGCTGAACGGGTATCTGGACGAGGGGCCGCGGGAGGTGGACTGGCTGGGCGCACGGGTGGTGAAGCAGCACCGCACGGTCGCGGGCTGGCTGGCGGCGCTGGGGCGGGCCGGATTCACTCTGGCGCGGCTGGAGGAGTGGGCACCGAGCCCGGCGCAACTGGAAAAGCACCCGGAATGGGTAAACCACCGGCAGATTCCGAACTTCCTGCTGTTCGCCGCCACGCGGGCCTGAATTTGGCGCAGGACGGCACTGGATAAAGCCGGTGAGGGCGCCTATATCTCGCGGTGCCAGCTTGCTGGCTATGGTGATAAACGGTGCGTGGAATAAGCGTTGTGGACCCGGGGGCAGTGCCCGGCGCCTCCACCACTCCTACTCCAGCCGATGGTGCGGTTGGCCCTCCGGGGGGCTGATCCGCTTCGCGGCTCAGCGGGGGCGAAACAGGCTCGACACGCGTGGTAAAGACCCACCTTTTGCCCGGCATGGTACCGCCGTTATCGGACCAACACACAAGTGCCAACGATAATGAGGCGCTCGCCGTCGCTGCATAAGCGATAGGCGCGGTCCGGGGGGCACCGGGCAACAGAAGCCCCCCACTCCTCCGATCCGCTCTTCCGGCCCACCCTTCCCCCTATCCCCCGTGCGCGCTATGGGGTGCCCGCCGAAGCGGAGATGCCCTGATGGCGGAAGACGATGACGCGGCTGGCCCGCCCAGCCTGCTGCCCTATGACGACTGGACCGAGGACGCGCTGCGCCATGTGGTGGCCCGCGCCCTGAGTTATGCCGGCAAGAACGGATTGCCGGGCGACCATCATTTCTACGTCACCTTCCGCACGGACCACCCGGGCACCGCCATTCCGGCGCGGTTGCGGGAGAAATACCCGGACGAGATGACGATCGTGCTGCAGCACCAGTTCCACAACCTGACGGTGAACGATGCCGCGGCGGAGTTCTCCGTGGGGCTTTCCTTTGGCGGCATCCCTACCACATTGACGGTACCGCTGGCGGCCGTGACCGGCTTCGCGGACCCGCATGTGCGCTTCGGCCTCCGCTTCCGCGTCGACATGCCCGAGGCCGAAGCCAAGGCGGAGGCCGAACCCGCCCCGCCCGCCACCGAACCCGGCGACGAGGCCCCGCCATCCGCGCCGCAGGTGATCAGCCTGGATGCCTTTCGCCGCCGGCCCGCGCCCAAGGAGTAACGCTGATGAATGCACCCGTCCCGGCTCGCCCCGCCAATTTCCTGTATTCACCGATGTTCCCGCTCGGCGAAGGCACCACGCCGTGGAAGAAGCTGGATATCGAGGGCATCTCCACCATCACCGTGGAAGGCCGCACCGTGCTGAAGATCCAGCCGAAGTCGCTGGAGGAACTGGCGGTGCGCGCGTTCCACGACGTGTCCCACCTGCTGCGCCCGGCGCACCTGGCCAGCCTGCGCAAGATCCTGGACGACCCGGAAGCATCATCGAACGACCGCTTCGTCGCGCTGGACCTGCTGAAGAACGCCAACATCTCCGCCGGCGGCGTGCTGCCGATGTGCCAGGACACGGGCACCGCCATCGTGTTCGGCAAGAAAGGCCAGCGCGTGTGGGTGGAAGGCGATGAGGAAGAGGCGCTGAGCTACGGCGTGCATCGCACCTACACGGAAACCAATCTGCGCTATTCGCAGAACGCCGCGCTGACGATGTATGAGGAAGTGAACACCGGCAACAATCTGCCGGTGCAGTTCGACATTCTGGCCGCGCCGGGCGAACACCACGCGGACGAGTTCCATTTGATGTTCGTCGCCAAGGGCGGCGGCAGCGCCAACAAGACCTTCCTGTTCCAGGAGACGCGGGCGATCCTCAGCCCCGCCAAGTTGCAGGCGTTCCTTGAGACCAAGATGAAGACGCTGGGGACATCGGCCTGCCCGCCGTACCATCTCGCGATCGTGGTTGGTGGCACCTCCGCCGAGACGACGCTGAAAACAGTGAAGCTGGCGAGCACCAAGTGGCTGGACGCGCTGCCCACCAAGGGCAGCAAGGCCGGGCATGCGTTTCGCGATCTGGAACTGGAACAGCAGGTGCTGGAGATTTCCCGCAACATCGGCATCGGCGCGCAGTTCGGCGGCAAGTATTTCTGCCACGACGTGCGGGTGGTGCGCCTGCCGCGCCATGGCGCGTCCCTGCCGGTGGGCATTGGCGTTTCCTGCAGCGCGGACCGGCAGATATTGGCGAAGATCACGCCGGAGGGCGTGTTCCTGGAGGCGCTGGAGACCGATCCGGCGAAATACCTGCCGGAGACGACCGACGACCACCTGGGCGATGATTCGGTGGCCGTGGACCTGAACCGGCCGATGAGCAAGATTCGCGCGCAATTGTCCGCGCTGCCGGTGAAGACCCGCCTGTCCCTGACCGGCACCATGGTGGTGGCGCGCGACATCGCCCACGCCAAGTTGCAGGAACGTCTGGACCGTGGCGAGGGCCTGCCCGACTACATCAAGAACCACCCGGTGTACTACGCCGGCCCGGCGAAGACCCCCACCGGATACGCCACCGGCAGCTTCGGCCCCACCACGGCCGGGCGCATGGACAGCTACGTAGAAGCCTTCCAGAAGGCCGGCGGATCGCTGGTGATGCTGGCCAAGGGCAACCGCAGCAAGGCGGTGAAGAACGCCTGCAAGACCTATGGCGGCTTCTATTTGGGCAGCGTCGGCGGCCCGGCCGCCCGCCTGGCGCAGGACTGCATCCGCAAGGTGGAGGTGCTGGAATATCCGGAACTCGGCATGGAAGCCGTATGGCGGATCGAGGTGGAGAATTTCCCGGCCTTCATCGTGATGGATGACAAGGGCAATGACTTTTACGACGGGCTGGAGTGAGGAGCGCTAACGCGTGATCCTGATCGGCCAGTACGATTCGCCGTTCGTGCGCCGCGTCGGGATAGCGCTGCGGCTCTACGGCATGGCGTTCGAGCATCGGCCGTGGTCCACCTTCGGGGACGCGGAACTGCTGGCGCGCTTCAACCCGCTGACGCGCGTGCCCACCCTGGTGATCGACGGTGGGGAAACGCTGGTCGATAGCGGCACGATCCTGGACCACCTGGACGAACTGGCCGGGGATCGCGCGCTGATCGCCCGCTCCGGCCCCGCGCGGCGGCAGGCGTTGAAGGTATGCGCGCTGGGCACCGGGCTGGCGGACAAGGCGGTGGCGCTATTCTACGAGCGCGCGTTGCACGAACAGCAATCGGCGCTGTGGGCGGAACGCTGCCGCACGCAGGTGAACGCCACGCTGGACGCGCTGGAAGCGGACCGCGCGGCGCGGCCGACGCCGTTCTGGTTCGGCGACGCCATCGGCCATGCCGACATCGCCGTTGCCTGTGCCCTGCGCTTCACCCGCGAAGCCCATCCCGGCCTGCTGGACGATGTGCGCACCCCTGCCCTGGCCGCGCATGCCGCGCGCTGCGAGGCGATGGATGTGTTCCGCGAAATCGCCCAGCCCTTCGCCCCGCCTTCTTCCTGACGGAATAGCAGCATGCGTTTCACCATCGACCGCCTGGACCATTTCGTGCTGAACGTGACGGACGTGGACATCGCCGCGGCTTGGTACCAGCGCGTGCTGGGCATGGAACGCGAGGAGTTCGGCGCCAACCGTCGCACCGCGCTGAAATTCGGCGGCCAGAAGATCAATCTGCGCCCGCACACCACGCCGCAAAGCGAATGGATGGCGGCGAAGGACTGTTCCCCCGGCACCGCCGATATCTGCTTCATCACCGCCGTGGGGCCGGAGGACGTGGTGGGCCACCTGCACGGCCTGGGCATAGAGATTGTGCGCGGCCCGGTGCAGACGGAAGGAGCGCTGGGCGCCATGCGCTCCGTGTATTGCCGCGACCCGGACGGCAATTTGGTGGAAATCGCGAGCTACCTGCCCGCATGAACACGCTGCCCCGCACCATCGGCTGGCCGTCCTTCATCGCCTTCCTGGCCTGCGTGCCGCTTGCGAACTGGATGATCCATAACGTGGGCACGGTGTGCGTGCCGAACGGCCCGTGCCTGCTGCCGGTGGCACCTGGCTTGATGGCGCCGTCAGGTGTGCTGACAGTGGGCGTGGCGCTAGTACTGCGGGATGTGGTGCAGCGCTGCCTGGGCAAGGAATGGAGCCTGGCCGCCATCGTCATCGGCACGGCGCTGTCCGCGCTGGTGGCGCCGCCCGCCTTGGTGCTGGCCTCGGCCGCGGCGTTCCTGCTCAGCGAGCTGGCGGATTTCGCCGTCTACACCCCGCTGCAACAGCGCCGGCTGGTGCTGGCGGTGGTGGCGTCCTCGCTCGTCGGGCTGATGGTGGATTCCGTGGTGTTCCTGCACCTCGCCTTCGGCAGCATGGACTACCTGGGCGGCCAGGTGGTGGGCAAGGCATGGGCAGTGCTCGTCTCCATCCCCTTCATCCGCCTGCTGCGCCGCGCGGTCCCCTCGGCCGCCTGAGACGGTGGATATCAGGGACTTCGACTTCGACCTGCCCGCCGACCGGATTGCCCAGCACCCGGCCCGCCCGCGTGACGCGGCACGGCTGCTGGTGGTGGGGCAGGATGGCTCGCGGGACCGCATCGTGCGCGAATTGCCGGAGTTGCTTTCCCCTGGCGACATATTGGTGGCGAACGACACGCGCGTGATCCCGGCGCAGCTATCCGGGCGGCGCGGCAATGCCCGCATCGGCCTGACCCTGGACCAGCCACGCGCGGATGGCACATGGCACGCCTTGGCGCGTAACGCCCGGAGGCTGGCGGTGGGCGACGTTATCGCCATTGACGGCGCCGACGGCTTCACCGCCACCTTAGCGGCGCGCGATGCGGATGGCGGCGTGGCACTGCGCTTCAACGCAGAGGGGGAAGATTTCTCCGCCGCCCTGCGCCAAGCCGGCGCGCTGGCCCTGCCGCCCTATATCGCCCGGCCGGAAGGCTTGAAGGCCGAGGATGCGGCGGACTACCAGACCATCTTCGCCCGCCACGAAGGCGCCGTGGCGGCCCCCACCGCCGGGCTGCACTTCACGCCGGGCCTGCTGGCGGCGCTGGAAACGCGCGGCATCAAGCGTGTCACCCTCACCCTGCATGTCGGCGCCGGCACCTTCCTGCCGATGCGGACGGAGCGGGTGGAGGAACACCGCATGCACGCCGAACGCGGCGAGATTTCCGCCGCCACCGCCGCCGCCATCAACGAAGCACGGCAGGCCGGCGGTAAGGTCGTCGCTGTTGGCACCACCAGCGTGCGCCTGCTGGAAAGCTCGGCGGCAGAGGACGGCACCGTGCGCCCCTTCACCGGCAGCACGGACATCTTCATCACCCCCGGCCACCGCTTCCGCGTGGTGGACCGGATGATGACCAACTTCCACTTGCCCAAATCCACCCTGTTCATGCTGGTCTGCGCCTTCACCGGCACGCAACGCATGCACGCGGCCTATTCCCATGCCATCGCCAGTGGCTACCGTTTCTACTCCTACGGCGACGCCTGCCTACTGGAGCGCGCATGAGTCTCAGTTTCACATTGCACGGAACGGACGGCGCCGCCCGCGCCGGCACCATGCACACCGCGCACGGTGCTGTGCCCACGCCCGTGTTCATGCCCGTCGGCACCGCCGGCACGGTGAAGGGCATGACGGCCGATGCCGTGCGCGCCACCGGCGCCTCTGTCATTCTCGGTAACACCTACCACCTCATGCTGCGCCCCGGCGCGGAGCGCGTGCATGCCCTGGGCGGCCTGCACCGGATGATGGACTGGCCCGGCCCGATCCTGACCGATTCCGGCGGCTTCCAGGTCATGTCGCTATCCAAGCTGCGCAAGATGGACAAGGACGGGGTGACGTTCCAATCGCACATTGATGGTAGCCGCCACCGGCTGACGCCGGAACGCTCCATCGACATCCAGCACAAGCTGGACGCCACCATCACCATGGTGCTGGACGAGTGCACCCCCTTCCCCGCCACGCCGGATCAGGCGCGGGACAGCATGGAACTGTCCTCCCGCTGGGCCGCCCGCTCCAAGGCCGCCTTTGTCCCGCGTGATGGCTACGGGCTGTTCGGCATCGTCCAGGGCAGCGTGTATCCGGACCTGCGCAAGGCCAGCGCCGACGCGCTGCTGGATATCGGGTTCGAGGGCTACGCCATCGGCGGCCTGGCCGTGGGGGAGGGGCAGGAGATGATGTACCAGGTGCTGGACGTCACCGCCCCGCTATTGCCGGCGGACCGACCGCGCTACCTGATGGGCGTCGGCACGCCGGACGATCTGCTGGGGGCGGTTGCACGGGGGGTGGACATGTTCGACTGCGTCATCCCCACCCGCGCCGGCCGTACCGCGCGGGCCTATACCAGCCAGGGCGTGTTCAACCTGCGCAACGCGCGTTTTGCTGACGACGACCGGCCGCTGGACCCCGCCTGCGCCTGCCCGGCTTGCAGCCGGCACGCGCGCGCCTATCTGCACCATTTGTTCCGCGCCGGGGAAATGCTGGGTCCGATGCTGCTGACATGGCATAACCTGCACTACTACCAGGCGCTGATGGCCGGCGCCCGCGCCACCATCCTGGCGGGACAATTCGACAACTACGCCGTCGGCGTGCGCGCCGCCTGGGCGGCGGGAGAGAGCGGATGACAGAGGGACTGACACAACTCGGCCAACCCACCCGGATTCCTGCCAGCCCGGAGGAAGCGGTGCTGGAAGCCGTGCCTAACCCCACACCGGGCAAGAATTACGTCATCCGCTTCACCTGCCCGGAATTCACCGCGCTATGTCCCCTCACCGGCCAGCCGGATTTCGCGCATATCGTCATCGACACCATCGCGCGCGACCGCATCGTGGAGAGCAAGAGCCTGAAGCTGTTCCTCAACAGCTTCCGCAACCATGGCGCTTTCCACGAAGCCTGCACGATGATGATCGCGCAGCGCCTGGTGGATCTGCTGGACCCGGTGTGGCTGCGCATCGGCGCTTACTGGTATCCGCGCGGCGGCATTCCCATCGACGTGTTCTGGCAAACCGGCGCGCCGCCGGACGGCGCCTGGGTGCCGGCGCAGGATGTCCCCGGTTACCGTGGACGTGGATGACCGTGGGGGCTGACCCCCGCCTCGCGATTCGCGACAAGGCCCTGCAACTGGGCTTCGATGCCGTCGGCTTCGCGCCGGCGGAACTCTCCGCCGCGACGGGTGACAGGCTGCGCGATTTCCTCGCCGCCGGGCAGCACGGAGAGATGAGCTGGATGGAGGCGCGGACGGACCAGCGCGCCCATCCGCAAGCCCTGTGGCCGGAAGCACGCAGCGTCATATCAGCCGGCTTCTCCTACGCGCCGCAGGGCGACGCGCTGGCAACACTCGGCCGCAACGATCGCGGCAACATCTCCGTTTACGCTCGCAACCGGGACTACCATGACATCCTGAAGGGCCGGCTGAAGCACCTCGCCCAGTTCATCGTCTCCCGCTTCGGGCCAAACGTGAAAGTTTTCGTGGATACGGCACCCGTGATGGAAAAGCCCCTGGCGCAGCAGGCCGGCATCGGCTGGCAGGGCAAGCACACCAACCTGGTCTCCCGCGCGCACGGCTCCTGGTTGTTCCTGGGGGAGGTGTTCACGTCACTGGAAATAACACCGGATGGCGCGCACGCGGACCGCTGCGGCACGTGCGCTCGTTGCCTGAATGCCTGCCCCACCAATGCCTTTCCCGCCCCCTACCGGCTGGATGCGACGCGCTGCATCTCCTACCTCACCATCGAGCACGCCGGCCCCATCCCGCACGATCTGCGCCCGCTGATGGGTAACCGCATCTACGGCTGCGATGACTGCCTGGCCGTGTGCCCCTGGAACCGTTTCGCGCACGCCACGGCGGAGGCGAAGCTACAAGCCCGCGAGGACCTGACCGCGCCCGCACTGGCCGACCTCGCCGCGCTGGACGACGCGGCCTTTCGCGCCAAGTTCGCCGGCTCCCCCATCAAGCGCATCGGGCGCAACCGCTTCGTGCGCAACGTGCTGATCGCCATCGGCAATTCCGCCGATCCCGCCCTGGTCCCGGTCGCGCGTGCCCGGGCGGCGGATCCCGACCCGGTAGTGGCGGAAGCCGCCGCCTGGGCGCTGGAACGCCTCTCATGAGCAGCCTGGTCAAGCGCAGTTTCACCCTGGCGGGCCATCGCACCTCCGTCGCGTTGGAAGCGGAATTCTGGGCGGCGCTGGAAGCCCTGGCCCAGGCACGCGGGCAAACCCTGCTGGTCCTCATCGCCGCAGCGGACGCAACGCGCGATCCGGGACGAGCGTTGGCATCCAGCTTACGCGTGCTTGCCCTGCGCGCCGCGACGGAACCTCGTTAACTTTCTAACAATCACTTTTCCGTCATCCTGCGATCTCTGGTGAAACATCAGGAAAGGACGTGAAAACCATGCCTCAGATCACTTCGCCCATTCTGCCGCAGCAACCTGTCAGCCCGTTGCTGTTGTCGGACCAGCTGATCACCCTGGCGGAACAGGCCGACCTGGCCGGCTACCAGCAGGCGGCACGGCATCTGGTGGACCTGGCCTACAAGGTGCTGGACGAAAGGCCGCACTGACCCGCTACAGCATGCGCTGCAACACCCCGTCTCGCCGCACCACGGCATGGAAAAGCGCACCGCCGACATGGGCCAGGATGGCCAGGCCCAGCGCCACCGCACCCCAGAAGTGCAGGGCAGAAAACACAGCGGCCAGAGCCTCGTTCTTGCCGAATGGCGTGGGGATCGGCACCAGCCCCAGCCAGGTGAAGGGGAACCCCCAGGCGGAGGTGGCGCACAAGCCCAGCAGCGGCATGCCGATCAGTGCCAGGTACAGCGCCGCGTGGTTGGCATGTGCCGCCAGGCGCATGATCGCGGGCAGGTCCTCCGGCAGCGGCGCCGGCGGATGGCCGATGCGATAGAACAGCCGGTAGAGCGTCAGCGGCAGCAGCGTGAAGCCGATGTTCTCGTGGATGGCGTAGAGACGGAACTTGAAGGCCTCCTCCCCCGGTTCGAACCAGACGATCCAGCTACCAATGATGAATTGGGCCAGCACCGCCAGCGCGGTGACCCAGTGCAGCGCCCGCGCGGTGGGGCTGTAGCGAAACGCCATTTCTGCCTCCCGGTTGTTCATTGCGCACATCCTATCGCCACGCGGCGGATTCCAGGGCAGGAATCCGCCCATGCCGCTGCTCGCCGCCCATGCCGACTGGTCTATCGATCCACGCAAGCGCTGGATGGCGCTTGCCCGGCAGGAGGCGCGCGGCTGGCGCGTGGCGGTGCCGGTGCTGGTGGGGCCGGCGGAAACATTCCTGGCCCGACTATTGGCGGATGCGGAAGGGCACCCGGTGGCGCTGGGCGTGGACCTGCCGGTGGGGTTGCCACGGCATTACGCGGCAGGATTGCGCGGCGATTTCCCGCGCTTCCTTCGCGGGCTGGTCAGGCAGCCGGGCTTTTTCGATGTCTGCGCCACGCTGGAACAGGTGCATCGGGGGCGTCCATTCTATCCCGCCCGCGGCGTGAAGGGCATGACGCGGGCGGGACATGCCGAGGCGCTGGGCCTGCCTGGGGCGGATGCACTGTGTCGGGCCTGCGACCGGGCCACCGCGGAGCGTCCCGCCGGTGCGCCATTGTTCTGGACATTGGGCGCAAACCAGTCCGGCAAGGCGGCCATCGCCGCGTGGCGGGACATGCTCGCCCCGGCCCTTGCCACCGGCGCGCCACTGGACCTCTGGCCGTTCGCCGGACCGTATCGTGGCCTGTTGGCACCGGGGCGCGTGGCGCTGGCTGAAACCTATCCGGCGGAAGCACTGCGCCATCTCGGCCTGCGGCTGACCGGCAGCAAGCGGCGACAATCGGATCGCGCGGCACTTGCACCGGTGCTGCTGAATGCGATGGATACGCTGCGGGCACGGCCTGATCGCGACCTTGTGGCCGCCATTGCAGATGGTTTCGGTGCCGACGCAGCCGGTGAGGATCGGTTCGACTGCGTCCTGGGTGTCTTGTGCGTGCTCAACGTGCTCGCCGGCAACCGCCCGGACGTTACGCCACCTGATCCATGGCTGACACGCTGGGAAGGCTGGGTGCTGGGACAGGTTGCGTTGCCGCGCGTGCCAATTTGATCCAGGGCGATTCCAGGGGCAACCATTGCGGCGGAGCGGCAAAAGCGATTATAGGCGATTACTGAAAGATTTCGGAGGCTTGAATGGCCAGCAGCAACGCCGCCCAGCGCCGATCCGCCTGCAGGAGTTTGTTGCGACAGGCTCACGCTATCGTTGACAAGGAAGGCACCGGAGCGGCGGCGCTGGAGAAGGTGCGCGACCGGCTGGTGGCGCTGGCGATGCGGCCGGAACTGTTTCCACGCGAGGATTTTCCGCTGCCGCGAAACGAAGGCTGCATCCACAGCCTTGAAGTCGAACCGGACGACGGGTTCGGCCTGTATGTCTCCATCACGATGCCGGGCAAGGTTGCCGGGCCGCACAACCACGGCATCTGGTGTATCAATGCCGGCGTTTCCGGGCGGGAGCGGCATACATTTTATGAACGGACCGATAACGGCAGGCGCGCCGGGCATGGCACGATCGAGGAAGTCCGTTCCGTTCTGGTACGGCCGGGAACCGGAATGTCCATGGTGGAAAGCGACATCCACGCCAATACCGTGATCGGCCGTGAACCGGCGGTGAGCCTGATGTTGTATGGCTACGCGCTTGCGCGGTTCCCCTCCGTGGTTTGGTACAACCCGGAGTTCAACGCGGTGCGGGCCACGCCTTCCCGCCGGGCAGGGGTGTAGGACCATGGCTCGCATTGCCACGAAGGCTCCCGCCCGGAAGGGTGCGCCGAAGAAGACGCCCGTGAAAAAATCCGCCGTGCCGAAGGCTGCCGTGCCGAAGGCTGCCGCGCGAAAAGGCGCGGGGCAGAAGGCCGCGCGCAAGCCGCGCGCGAAGGCATTCCATGTCAGCCTGGGCAACAACGGCAAGGTGATCGAGTGTGCGCGCCATGAGACGGTGCTGCACGCGGCGTTGCGTGCTGGCATCGATTATCCCTATGCCTGCGCCACCGGCAACTGCGGCACCTGCATCAGCAAGCTGGATGATGGCAAGGTTTCCATGTTGCCGCGCAACGACACCTCCCTGACGCCGGAGCAGGAGGAAGCCGGGCAAACCCTGGCCTGCCGGGCACGGCCGCGATCCGACCTGGCCATCACCTGGCTGGGGCGCGGGCGCAAGTAGCCGGGGACTACGACAGAGCGGCCGTTCGGGCACCGTCTGTGAGGGCGAGAATGCGTGCGCCATCCTGTGCCGAGACCATGACAATGTCGCCCGGGCCGAGCAGGTCCGTGGCGGAGGAGAAGAACTCCGGGTCACTGGCCAGGGACAGCGGGGCGTCCACCGCCTTGTAGTGCCACAGGGTGAACCCATTGGCATAGGCAAGGACGGAGAGGTTGCGGACGGCAAAAGCCATGGCGTGATGCTCCTGGCCCTTTGGAACGAGGGCGCGAAAAAAGGCCGCTGTCCCGGGTGGGACAGCGGCCGGAGTTCGGAGAGGAGGAAAACGCCGTGGACGCAGAACGCCCACGGATGCCGATATGGGTAGCGCAGACGGGATTTCAAGTCAAGGATATTTTTCCTATGTCACAGCCCGGCCTCCGGTCCCAGCGTTCCGGATGGGGTGAAAATACGACCGGGTTGGCGACCGGTT
>Ga0315912_10002527_pt1 | contig 19284 bp, 15 predicted proteins | sample VfabasoilMG_FD_204469 | JGI IMG/M metagenome (GOLD analysis project Ga0315912, IMG submission 204469) | Garden soil microbial communities collected in Santa Monica, California, United States - V. faba soil | ecosystem: Environmental > Terrestrial > Soil > Garden | place: USA: California...
GGCGTCTACTCCAAGACCACTCTCACGACGGCCAACAACCCCTCGCTCGGTGCGGGCAGCACCGTCGGCGGCCTGGGCAACATCACCATCGACACCGATGCCGCCACTGCCTTCCCAGGCAAGGTACTGACGCCGTGTAACGTCTGGATCAAGAACGCCAACTCGTCGGCGGTGTCCGTTTCCGGCGGCATCTGGAGCGGAGGCAGCGTGCTCTTGGAAGCGGGCAGTAGCACGGTCTGGACGACCCAAATGCACATGGGGCGCGGCCTCTACATCAACAGCAGCAACACCATCGCCGGCAAAGTCACCTCCTCGGGCAACTTCGACATGACCGGGGGCGTGCCCGCCGCGAGCTGCACCGCGCCCGCCACCTGGGCCTCGAACCCGTTCGGCAGCACCTCGACCAACATCAACGGCCAAGGCGGGACCGTCATCAACGGCTCGGCCTACGCGGCCGGAACCATGGGCACGGATCCCAGCGTGAACCCTCCCGCGAACAAGTTCGCGAGTCAGGGAACCACCCTCGTTCCGCCCCCGACCTTCAGCATGCCCACCGCCCCGGCGAGTCCCGCCTCGACGAGCTGCGCTGGAACGACGTCGTTCGGCACGACCGCCGGCGCGTGCACCGTCGGCGGGACGCTTCCGAATCAGACGCTGGTCATCAACGGGGGATCGTGCACGCTGGCCCCCGGCAACTACGGCGACGTCACCCTGCAGAACGGTGCAAAGCTGGTGCTCAATGGTTCGGGGACGACGTCTGGGTACACGTTCAAGAGCATCAATGGTTCGGCAGCGACCGACGGTGGCATTCAGGTTGGGACGCCCGGCAACACGACCAACTACACGGTGACGGTTTGCGGTAGGCTGTCGCTTGGCAACTACCAGAACATCATCGACTCGAGCCAGACGGCGGCGACGGTCACTGCCAAGACGCCCCTCGCCAGTCCGCAAAGGCTCGTGATGTACGTACTCGGCACCGACACAGGAGCGGTTCCGTGTACGAACTTCAACTGTGCGACCAGCCTGGGCGTTGACTCGCGCTTCTCGGGCGTCCTCTCAGTCCCCAACGGCACGTTCTTGAGCGGCAACAACAACGCCGACACCGTATCGTTCAATGGCGCGGTCTGGGCGAGTGCCTTCAACGTGGGCACGAAGTTCAACCTTACTCAGATCAGCAAGTCGGCGTGTGAAGCCCTGAGTCTCCCTGGTACCGGGCTTCCGGTCAGCATGTGCCCCTGGACCAACACCACGACGACCACGGTTCCGGGGATTCCGGACAGTGAGACGGAACCCTGCCGCATCGCTTCGGACTGCCAGATCAACCAGCGCTGTCGCAATGTGGACACGGGCACCGCAGGCTCCGGCTTCACGCCGTGCGGCCACGGCAAGTGCGCGACGGGCGCAGCTCTCAACGCGGCCACCTGCAGCGACCCCTGCGTCACCCGCATCTGCGCTGCATACCCGAGCTGTTGCAGCACCACGTGGGACACAGCCTGCGTCGGCCACGTGGCCACCGTTTGCGACGCCGATTGCGCTGGTGGCACGGGCGTTGGCTCCTGTCGGGACAACTTGACGATTCCCAACGACACCACCTGCGTGGGCTACGACCTCGCGGTCGACTACCCATGCGTGAACAACACGATTCCCGTGTGCAACCACGGCACGACGGCGTTCACCGGAAACGTCACGGTGGGCTATTGGGCCATCGCCGATCGCCAGTTTGCGGTCACGAGCCCGAACAACACCCTGCGCGACGGCACCTGTATTGCTACAGCCGTGACCATCAATCCGGGGCAGTGTCAGAACATCACCAGCTGCACGCCCAGCATGGCTGCCGGGTCGAACTACACGCTCATGGTGGATCCGGATGCCACGCTCTCCGAGTGTGGCACCCTGGCCAACAGCAACCGCCGCATGGACAACTGGTCGTGGCGCGAGGGCTCGTACACTTGCGCCACGCAGCCGAGCTACGTCGAGTACGAGTACGTAGCGGATTGTCCCGACGACTCCATCGCCGTATGGAAGAATCTGTCGTGGGTGACCACGGTACCCAACGGGTCGGAGGTTCGCTTCTACGGCAAGGCAGGCGACACCACGGCCGAGCTGACAGCTGGGACCTACCAGCTGATCGGGACAGCCGAGACGATGCCCACCAACACGACCATCTGCAGCTTGGACCCGGCGGACATGGGCAGCGCCGCCTGCGTGGGTAAGATCGCCACCGCGCTCATGCTCACCAAGCCGCACGGGCAGATGCTGTCGGTGCGGCTCGAGGTGGACGATTCCGGGGGCGTCCCCACCATCAACAAGTGGGAAGTCAGCTACACCTGCGAATACGACCAATGAGCGAGACTTCGATTGGCCGCGCACTCGCCGGCTTGCTTGTTTTCCTTGGCCCCGTTGCGTTGGCAGCCGCTTGTGGTGGTGAGCCGGAGCGCCCCCCGTTCGACGACGCGGATGGCAATAGCGGCGGTGGCAACGGGAGCGGCGCGTCCTCGTCGGATGGTTCGGCGGGGTTCGGCGGCCAGGCTACTGGCGGGTCCGGTGCGGAGGCCAGCGGGGGCAGCGATGGCGTCGGCGGGACTGGCGCAGGCGGCAGCGGGGGCGGCGGTGGCAGCGGCGGCGGTTCGGGGGCGGCGCCGTCGGCGCTCCCTTGTGGCGATTCCTTTTGCCCCGTCAATTCCACCTGCGACGACTCGGGCGCCGAGCCGGTGTGCGAATGCGCACCCGGGCTCACCGGCATCCATTGCGAGGACGCGAATGAATGCGTCGAAGACCCGGATATTTGCGGGTCGACCGCGAGCTGCGTGAACACCTTCGGCGGCTACTACTGCCAGTGTGCGCCGGGGTACGTCGGGGCAGACTGCGAGGACGAGGACGAATGCGGCCTCGACCCATGTGCGGCGAGTGCTGACTGTGCGGATCAGGACGGTGACTACACCTGCACCTGCGCCGGTGGGACTTATGGCACTGGCCACGCTTGCCAGGGAGCCGACAGCTGCGCGGCCGACCCGTGCGGCGGAAACGGCGCCTGCGTCGTCGCGCCCACCAGCGCACGCTGCCAGTGCGGCGACGGCTACCACGGCGTCTCGGACTGCACTCCCTGCGGCACGAGCCTGGACGTTTCAGACGCGGGCCTGCGCGCTGCCGTGAACAGGGCCATCGGCCGGGCAGGGGATGACGCAAGCGACATCGAGCTCACGGCGCTGACCGGACTGACCTATCTGGACGCAAGCGACTACGACGTGACCAGCTTGGCAGGCCTGGAGTGCATCCCAGCGCTCGACGTGCTCGATCTCAGCTACAACACGGGCCTTTCGGATCTCACCCAGCTGGCAAGCCTGAATCGCTTGACCTACCTCGATCTCAGCTGCACCGGGGTGACCAGCTTGGATGATTTGGAGTCGCACCCGACGCTCGAGGTGCTTTGGACCACGTCATCCTCCTGCGGGACCCAGCTGACCGACATCTCGGCGCTCGCCACGGTCGCCGAGCTCTACGAGCTCGACCTTTCTGGGCACGGCTTGGTCGACGTCAGTTCCCTTTCCGGTCTCGAAGGCCTCGAGGTGCTGTCGATCACCGGCAATGCGCTCACCAGCCTGGTTCCGCTGCAGGACCTACCCCTCCTGCAGGAGCTCTACGCATCTGGCAACTCGCTGGCGACCATCTCGCCACTGGCGAACCTCACGCGCCTGGAAGAGCTGAACGTGAGCGCCAACCAGATCACCAACCTGTCGCCCCTGGCGGGGCTCGCACGGCTGCGCACCGTCGACGCCTCGACCAATGCAATCGAGGACGTCCCCAGCCTGGCAGCCCTCGACTCGCTGAGCGTCCTCCTGCTCGGCAACAACGACCTCGAGAGCGCTGCGTTTGCGGCCGACCTCGCAGGGCTTGGTACCCTCGATCTGTCGGGCAACCAGGTGACCACCCTCGAGCCGCTGGTCGGGAGCAGTCTGACCGGCACCCTCATGATTTTCGGTAACCCGCTGCCGTGCGAAACCGAGGCGGCCAACATTCAGGCTCTGGCGAGCAGCGGCGTCCAGGTACTCGGCGGCTGCGAGCCCTGAGGCGCCGGCCGGGGTGCCCACTCGGTCGTAGTCGCAAGGCGACCTCGGGTGCTCCGAAGCGCGAGCAGTGCAGAAAAGTCGCGGCGCACAAAAAGTGAACGCCCCGCCGGAGGCGAGGCGTCACCGCTCTGATTGTGCGTCGAGGTGTCTGATCTGCTTGTCGCTTCCTCTCGGACCTGAGCCCGGGCTGAGCCTTCGCTGTGCTTGCGCTTGCTGAACTCGAGCTGTGCCTGACCTGTGCAGAGAGAATGATGACGGGACGGCTGGCTTCTGCGGAGTTGGTTTTTGGGGCGTCTGCTCGGGAGGCGACTGCTACGGCCGTAGGAGTACGCGACCCGAGCTAGACTGAGAAGCCGGCCCGAGGGCTGCCATCCGGCGCCGCCCCGGCCATCAAGAGCAATATGAGGCGATCACAATCAGCTGACAATGGGGAATTTCGAGTTTTCAGATCCGTGCCAAGTAACTCGCTCGACGCCCTGTTTCGCTTTGCATGCGGCGCGCTTTCTGCGCCCTTTCCGTGCCCTTTCCGAGCGCCCTTTTCGTGCGTCCAACCCACGCCAGGTACGGCTCGGCGTTTCGCTACCTGGTCGTGCATCGAGATCATTGACGAAAGCGCGCGGAGCCACGCGTGCGCGGCGCGGCCAGGTGCTGCGGATTCATTCGGGAAACCAATCAGGGGCAGAGTGCATCGAAGGTTCCGCGGGGCCGATGTAGGATGGAGCGCTCATGATCGAACTTTCCGCTGCGCTCCAGATCCTGACCAACACCGTCGCCGAGAGTGGCCGACCGGCCGTGGGAGTGGAGCGTGTCTCACTCAGTGAGGCTGCGGGCCGGGTGCTCGCCGAGGATGTGCATGCCGCCGCACCCGTGCCGCTTCACGACTACAGCGCGATGGATGGGTATGCCGTTCTAACCGCTGACCTTTCCGGAGACGGACCCTGGACGCTGCCGGTGCGCGGTGAGTGCCGGACGGGCCACCCGACTGCCCGCTTCGAGCCGGGCACCGCGGTGCGGATCTTCACCGGAGCGGGGGTGCCACCCGGTGCCGACGCAGTCGTGATGCAGGAAAATGCCACGCGTGACGGGGAGCTCGTGATGGTGCGGCAAGCGCCGCGGGTGGGCGAGAATGTACGCCGAGCTGGGGAGGACCTGGCGTCCGGCGCGCTCGCGCTGGCTCGGGGCACCCGGCTGACTGGCTACCAGGTCGGCCTTCTGGCCGCGGTCGATCGGTCGGAGGTCTTGGTAGCGCGTCGCCCCCTCGTGTCCGTGCTCTGCACAGGGGACGAGCTGCGCCCGCCGGGCACTCCGGGCGCCGTCGGGCTAGCGGAGAGCAACGGGGTGGCTTTGGTCGCACTGTCCGAGCAGGTCGGGGCACGGGCCTCTGCTTTGCCCATCCTGAGGGACGATGCGGGCGCGACCCGGGTAGCGATCGAGCAGGCAGCGGGGCGCTACGACGTCGTGCTCACCGTAGGAGGCGTCTCCGTTGGCGACCACGACCTGGTCCGTCCGACACTACTCGAGCTCGGCGCGGAGGTTCTGTTTGCCAAGGTCGCGATCAAGCCGGGCAAACCGGTCATGCTCGCGCGTCTGGGGCGGGCTTGGGTGCTGGGCTTGCCTGGTAACCCGGCATCGGCGCAGGTGACGTTCGCGCTCTTCGGCATGCTGCTCTTGCGCTCGCTCCAAGGTGACGCGCATCCGGCCCCGGCGCGGCGCCTCGGGCGCTTGGCGGCGACCTTTCGTCAGAAACCAGGTCGACTCGGCCTCTATCGCGCACGCCTCGAGGGTGCGGATGTGACGATCCTGGACAACCAGGCGTCAGGCGCTGCCACCGCGATCGCTTGGGCCAACTGCTTTGCCATCGTGGCGAGCGACGTCGAGGCGCTCCCCGAGGGCGCTCCGATCGAGGTCCTGATGCATGCCGATTTCTGAAGGGGTGGAACTGGCAGCGCCGCTGGTCGGCATTTTGGTCGGAGGCAGAGCGCGACGCATGGGCGGCCAGCCCAAGGGACTACTGCGGGCCCCAGGGGGCACGGAGCGCATCGTCCCGCGCCTCTTGCGCCTGTGCCAGGAAGCACTGCCTGGGGCTCGATGCGTGCTCTTGGGGGGGCATTCTGCCTACGCGGAGCTCGGCGTACCTCTGCTCGACGATGCAGCTCCCGGTGCCGGGCCGCTCGCGGGTCTGGTCAGCCTGCTTCGTGCGGCCCAGGCCGAGGGCCGGAGCGAGGTCCTGCTTCTGGCCGGAGATCTGCCCCGGCTCACCGCCGAGCTGATCGAGCGCCTGCGTTCCGCAGAGCTGCCTGGCCTGGCGCTGGCGCCGATGATCGATGGGCGCTACCAGCCGCTGTTCGCGCGCTATGGGGCCGCGAGCCTGCCACTGGCCGAAGCGGCCCTCGCCAGCCCAGATCGTTCACTGCAGGCCCTGCTGCGCCGCCTGAATGCCGTGACCTTTCCGCTGTCCCTCGCCGATCACGCCGCACTGGTCGACTGGGACGAGCCGGCCGACATCAGCGAGTGAGCGCCTTTTCGTCCTCGTGGTGGTGCCCCGCGTGATGCTCGTCGCCGTGGCAGCGAGCGTCCAGCCAGCCGACCCAATATGGACCATCCGGCCCGTGCTCGCGCTTCCAGACGGGCACCTCGGCCTTGATGCGGTCGATGAGCATTCGGCAGGCCCGGAATGCCTCATCGCGATGGGCGGCGCCGGCCACACAAACGACGGCGGTGTCGCCGACCTCGAGCGCGCCGATGCGATGAACGGCCGACAGCGCCACGTCCCCGAGCTCCTCCTGAATGCCTCGTGCGATGCGCTCGAGCTGCTTCTGCGCCATCGACCCGTACGCTTCGTACTCTAGGAGCGTCACTTCGCGCCCCTCGTTCTGGCTGCGCACTACGCCCAGAAAGACGTCGAGCCCGCCGAAGCGTTCCGCTCGAACGCTGTCGATCGCTGCGCTGACGTCGATCGGCTCCTTTTGGATGGCAAACAAACTCATGCAGGCTCTTTGGCGCGAAAATCGCCGGAGCGCCCGCCCGACTTCTCGAGCAGGCGCGTTGGGCCGACGGACAGGCTGCGATCGATCGACTTGAGCATGTCGTAGACGGTGAGTGCCGCCACGGAGGCCCCGACCAGGGCCTCCATTTCGACCCCGGTGGGGCCCACCGTCTCGGCGCTGCAGGTGATGTCCAGCGTGTGTGTGCTGTCGTCAGCCTCGAAAGTGACTTCGACGTGGGTGAGTGGGACGGGGTGGCAAAGTGGAATGATGTCGCTCGTGCGTTTGGCGGCCAGGATCGCGGCCAGGCGCGCCGTGCCCAGGACATCGCCCTTGGGCACGTCCGCTTGGATCAGGCGACGATAGGCGACGCTACCGAGATGGATCGAGGTGCCTGCCGTAGCCCTGCGCTTCGTGCTCGGCTTGGAGGAGACATCGACCATGCGCACGCCGCCTTTGGGCCCGAGATGACTCGACAGCGCGCTGTGGCCCACGATCTCCAGGTATGCGCCCGCCACCCGCTCCTCGCTGTTCTTGCTGCAGACCTTGTAGAGCGCGTAGCGATCCAGCGCCGAGAGCGCGGACCAAACCGCATCCGAGAGTGGACGGCTGGGTCCGAGCGCGAGCGCGATCTCCTGCGGCACCCGATCGACCGGCGGATCCTCGAGCGGCACCTCGCTCTGCGCCTCGGGCCGCGCCGGCGCTACCAAACGAGTCACGCGCGCCAAGTCCACTGCCTCGTCGGCGCCCGCCGAGGTCAGGAGCACGCGCTCGGCGTGAGCCAGCGAGGCGAAGCCTTCGCGAGACAAGCGCAGCCCGGCCAGGTCGAGCGCGCGGCGAGCTGCCAGCGGCAAGAGCTCGAGCCTCTGGTCGATGCCGTCGAACGCGTACAGTTTCACGAAGCCAGTTCTATCAGGACGCGCGCCCGCGCAAGGTGCCGAAATGCGCGCGCCGGGATGTCCGTCGGTTTTCGGAACTTTGTCGGCTGCACTGGTCCGAGCGATGCCACCTCCGGTGTTGCGAGCAGACCTGCGGGCCAGGGAGAGCGGCATGGGCCGGGCGACGGCCAGCCTTGATTCGGCGACAGCGGAACCGAGCGTCGGCCCTGGGGTACCCGCATCCTTGCTGGCGAGCGGTGCTTTGCTCACCCTGCTAGATTCCCCCCGTGCCGACCCTCCCCGAGGCGACTACCGCCGTCGATACCCTGGCGCGCCCCCTGAGGCAGCTCCGCATCAGCGTGACGGACCGCTGCAACTTTCGCTGCACGTACTGCATGCCCCGCGAGAAGTATGCGCAGCACCGCTACCTGCCCCGGGCGGAGCTCTTGTCGTTCGAGGAGCTGACGCGCACGGCACGCGTGCTCAGGGATCTCGGTGTGCGCAAGGTGAGATTGACGGGGGGAGAGCCGCTCTTGCGCCGCGAGCTCCCGCGGCTGGTCGAGCGGCTGGCCGACTTGGAGCTCGAGCTCGCCCTCACCACGAATGGCACCCACCTTTCGGAGCAGGCCGTGGCCCTGCGGACGGCAGGCTTGCATCGCATCACGCTCAGCCTCGATGCACTCGACGACGGGACCTTCCAGGCGCTCGCCGACGCCCCTGGCTACGGGGTGAAGGACGTCCTGGCTGGGCTGCATGCCGCAGAGGACGCCGGGTTCGGCCCGATCAAGATCAACTGCGTGGTTCGCCGCCAGACCAGTGACTTCCAGATCGAGCCGCTGGTCGAGTTCTTTCGCGGCACCGGGCACATCCTGCGCTTCATCGAGTACATGGATGTGGGCATGAGGAACGACTGGCAGGCTGGTGAGGTCGTCTCTGGGCACGAGATTCTAGGCCGCATCAGCGAGCGCCATGCGCTCGAGCCCCTCCTGCCAAGCGGCGCCACTGAGGTGGCCAGGCGGTACCGCCTGCTCGACGGGTCGCTCGAGCTGGGCCTCATCACCAGCATCAGCCAGCCATTCTGCGGCGACTGCGACCGCCTACGACTCTCGGCCGATGGGCAGCTCTACACCTGCTTGTTCGCCAGTCGGGGACACGACATTCGCGCGCTCCTGCGCACGGCCGTCAGTGACGAGGAGCTTCGCTCCGCCATCGAGGACGTGTGGTCCAAGCGCGACGATCGCTACTCTGCCCTGCGCTCCGCGTCGCTCGCCAGCGCTGCAAGAGCCGAAGACTCGGTGCGGCGCCTCCCTCTGCTGCATCTCCCCGTGCAGAAGGTCGAGATGCCGTTCATCGGGGGCTGAGGCTGACGCAGAGCTTCAGTTTTCGTTGGGGCCACCCCGGCGTCGCCGCTTGCGGCGCAGCTTCTCGAGCGTCGACTCGCGCACGGGTGCAGGCTTGAGCCCACGCGGCTGGATGGTCCCCGTGACCTGCGCGGCTTGGCGCGCCAGCTCGATGAAGCGCTCCTGGCTACGCAGGAGTGCTTCGCCCGGCGCCTCTACCGCACGTTCGTAACGCCCACTGGTACCGAGCAGCCAGCCTTTGACGTTGTCGCCCGCCATGGTGGCCAGGATCTCGTCCGTGATGCGGCGCTGCAGGAGCGGCTCGACCACCGGGAACAGGACTTCCACCCGGCGCCGGAAGTTGCGAGGCATCCAATCCGAGCTACCGCAATAGACCTCTGGCTGGCCACCGTTGGCGAAGGAGTAGATGCGGGCGTGCTCGAGGAAGCGGTCGATCAAAGCGCGCACTCGAATGTTCTCGCTCACACCAGGGATGCCGGGCCGCAGGCAGCAGATGCCCCGCACCAAAAGCTCGATCTGCACACCCGCTTGCGACGCCTGGTAGAGGGCCGCGATCACGTCGGCATCCACCAGTGCGTTCATTTTTGCCACGATGCGGGCGGGACGGCCAGCCAGCGCGTGCTCTCGCTCGCGGTGGATCAGGCCCAGGATCGCCTCCTGCAGGCCGAGCGGTGCCACGAGCAGCTGGTTCCATTTGTCCGGCGCCGAGTAGCCGGTCAAGAGGTTGAACAGCGAGGTGGCATCTTCGCCGAATTCCTCACGCGCGGTGAACAGCGACAGGTCCTCGTAGCTGCGCGCGGTCTGCTGGTTGTAGTTGCCAGTGGCGAGGTGCACGTAGCGCAAGAGGCGCTTGCCCTCCTGACGAACCACCAAGAGGACCTTGGCGTGCGTCTTGAAGCCGAGCAGGCCATACATCACGTTCACCCCGGAACGCTCCAGCGTGCGCGCCCATTGGATGTTGCTTTCCTCGTCGAACCGGGCCTTGAGCTCGACGACCGCCGTCACTTGCTTGCCCAGCTCCGCCGCGCGCTGCAGGGCACGCACCAGCGGGGACTCGCCACCCGTGCGATAGAGGGTCTGCTTGATGGCCAGGACTTTCGGATCCTCGGCGGCCTGGCTGACGAAGTCGATCACTGCCTCGAACGACTCGTAGGGGTGGTGCAAGAGGACGTCGCCCTGCCGGATGGTGGCGAAGAAGTCGTCGCTGTCACGGAGCGGCGGCACGTAGAGCGGGCTGAACGGGGGATCGGAAAGATCTGGCCGGTCGTCACCGCGCGTCAGCGCCGTGAAGTTCTCGAGCATCAGCGGTGCGTCCAGCCGGTAGAGGTCCAGCTTGGGATCCAAACCCAGCTCCGTGCAGAGGAAATCGAGCGAGTCGTCGGGCGCGCTTTCCGAGACCTCGAGGCGCACCGCGTGGCCTCGTTCGCGACGCCGGAGCTCAGCCTGAATCGTGAGCAAGAGATCCTCGCCCTCGTCCTCGTCGAGCTCGATGTCGAAATTGCGCGTCACCCGGAAGGCGAAGTCCCCGCGCACCGGCAGCCGCGGAAACAGGCGATTCGCGTTGCGCACGACCAGGTCTTCCAGGGTCACGAAGGCGCGCGCGACGCCATCGACCGTGACTGGCACCAGCCGCGAGATGGCGGGCGGCAGCTGGACGAGCCCGAAGCTCGGCTCACTCGGGTTGTGTTGGTCGAACAGAAACCCGACGTTCAGCGTCTTGTTGCGCAGGTGCGGGAACGGGTGGGCGGGGTCGATCGCGATCGGCGTCAGCACCGGGTAGATGTTGTGATCGAAATGCTCGTCCAGGGCCGCAAGGGCTGCAGCGTCCAGCTCGTCGGGGTGGAACACGCAGCGCCCGAGCTCGCGCAGGGCTGGCCGCAAGGCATCGTTCCAGATGCGGGCTTGCCAGGCGCAAAGCTCGTGCGCCCGCTCCGAGATTGCCTTCAGCTGCTGCTCGGCCGTGAGGCCGTCCGCCGGGATCTCGAGCACCCCACTTTGGATTTGTGCCTGCAGGCCAGCGGCCCGCACCATGAAGAACTCGTCCAGGTTGTTCGAGTAGATGGCGAGGAACTTCATGCGCTCGAACAGCGGAACCTGGGGGTTCTCCGCCTCGGCGAGCACACGCGCGTTGAACTCGAGCCAGGACAGCTCTCGATTGATGAAAAGCGAGCCATCCACCTCCAGCGGTGTTCGCTGCACCACCGGGACGTGGGCAGGCAGGTTGACGGAGGCAACGCGTTGTCTTGCTTCGCTGGGCATGTGGGGTGGCGCCGAGGGATATCACGCGACCGTCCCCGGTCCCCGGACTTACCAGGGAATCTCCCGGCCAGCCTTGAAGAACTTCCCGGTTTCCGAAAACGGGAGCACGAGGGTGGCCAGGAGCCCATCCGCACCGTCTTCGGCCACGCCGGGGGCCTTGGGTCCACCGATGTCCGTGCGCAGCCAGCCGGGATCGAAGGCATTGACCGCAACCTTGCCGGCCAGTTCGCGTGCCTGCGCCATGGTAAGTCCGTTCAGTGCCCACTTGCTGACCCGATAGGCAGCAATCCCCGGTTCGGTGAGGCCGTGGTGGGTGCCCGCGCCCGAGCTCACGTTCAGCACCCGGGGCTCCGAGCCCTTCAAGAGCAGGGGAAGGAGCTCGCGCAGCAGGCGGTGGGGGGCGAGCAGATTCACTTCGAGCGACTGCTCCAGGATCCCTGGCGGCTCCTCCGTGATCTCCGCGTCACGGAAGAGCATCACGCCGGCGTTGTTGATGAGGATGTCGAGCCTATCGAAGTGGCGTTCCGCGGCGCTCCGCACGCGCGGAGCGAAGGTGGGGTCGGCCAGATCGACTGCGAGGGCATGAAAACGTCCCGGTGCCCGCTCTTCCAGCTCCCGGCGGGCGCGCTCGAGCCGCTCCGGGTCCTGAGCCACGCCCAGGATGCGGGCGCCCGCATCGAGCAGGCTCCGAGCGCTGGCGAGCCCAACCCCGCGCGACACGCCTGTGAGAACGATGGTCCTTTCGCTGAAGCTGGACGCCATGGAAGCGCTTCTACCACAATTCCGACGAGACGAAAGGTGGTGGCGCGGTCGGCCGCCTCACGCGCCCGGGCGCGTGAACGACCCGCTCGGCGGCAAGGAGCTCTTCCCGGAGTGACTGCTGAGCTGGCCGGCGCTCAGGCGATAGCCGGGTACTTCCAGGCGCTCGATGAGTTGGGGGCGATTGGTGGCGACGAACAGCGTCACCTCCGGATCGTCGCGCAGCTGGCACAGGATCTGGTGGGTGACCTGAGCGGTCCGCGGATCCAGACCGACGTCGGGATCGTCGAAGAAGAAGAAGTTCGGCTTGATCGCCAGTGCACGCGCTAGCGCGAGTCTCTTGCGGATGCCGAACGAGAGGTGGGCGGGTTGGCGATGCCAATCGGTGCGGGATACTTGGGCCGTCTCCAATGCCGCTTCGGCTTGGGCCATCAGGGACGTCTCGTCGAGCGCGAGGACGTCGTAGTGGTAGCGGAGTGCCAGGGAGACGTTCGAGAGAGCGTCCAGGTTCGCCAGCAAGCCTCCTTCCTGGAACACGAAACCCACTCGGATCCCGCGCTGGACGCGAGCGCTGGGGAACAGCGCACCCAGCGGGTTGCCCGCGTGGAGCACCGTGCCGCGGCGTGGCGGCAAGAGGCCGGCTGCCACGTAGAGGAGAGTCGACTTTCCGCAACCGTTCTGACCGGTCACGACGGCTGAGGCGCCGCGCTCGAGCTCGAAATCCATGCCAGCCAAGATGACGTGCCCTTGGTAGTCGAAGTCGACGCGGTCGAGCGTCAACCCCGGTTCGCGGTCGCGCTCGCGGCGCGGGAGCCTGGCTCCGGCTATGGCGTCCACGCGGAGCAAATCGACCGGCGGCGGCGCTTCGTTGTCGCTCATTGCAGGCGCCCTCCAACGAGTAGGCCGTAGAACGCCATCGTGATGACGGCGTTGTAGATGATGCAGGCGATGAGAGACTGCACCACCGCCTTGCTGGCCTTTTGCGGCACCTCCGTCGGCGAGCTGCCGACTTCGAAGCCGTAGTACGAGCACACCCAGCCGACCAGGGCGCCGAGACCCAGCGTCTTGACCAAGACCAGCGGCAGGTCGATGACGGACAGGCCGAGCACGGCTCCACTTCGCCATTCCGCCACCGCGTGCGAGTCGATGAAGAAGAGGGCAATGAAGCCGCCGAGCACGGCCATGGTCGAGAAATAGATGGTCAAGAGCGGTACGCTCACGGTGGTCGAAACGAGCCGTGGCCAGACGATGAAGCGCGGTGGATCGATACCCAGCGACGCCAGCGCCAGGATTTCCGAGTTGACGCGCATGACGCCGATTTCGGTGGCGATGGCCGTTCCGCTGCGACCGGCCACGATGATGGCCGTGATCAATGGGGCCAGCTCGCGCACGACGACGGTTACCAGAACCCGTCCCGTGGTCTCACGCTGCAAGGGGCCGCCGAGGATCTCCGACTGGGCGGTCAGCGTCGCCCCCACGAACAGGGCCACCACGCTGATCATCGAGAGCGCTTGGAAGCTGGTATAGAAAATCTGGCGCACCGTGAGCGCACGACACACCTCACGCGCTCCGATACCCGGTGCGCTCGAGCTCCTGTAGGCCGCGATCAGGGTGAGCAGGAGCGCTCCCGCTACCCGGTAGGCATGGAGCGCGCTGCTGCCGAGTCCGGTTAGGAGCGACTCACCTGCCTTGCCCTGGTCCGCCATGTGGACGTCAGGCTCTCGCTCGGCTCCTTCGCCGTCAATGCGGGTTGGCCGTCAATGCGGGCCGGCCGTCAATGCAGGGCACCTGGCTCGGTGCTCTGCCTGGTTGTACCTCGGTGCACGACCTCGAGCGGCAAGACGACGGAGTCGGGCGTCGATCCGCCAGGGGTCTTGATCAACTTGAGAATGGTGTCGCCACCCCAGCTGCCGAAGTCCTCCATGGGTTGGCGGATGGTGGACAGGTTCATGAACTCCATCATCGGCATGTCGTCGAAGCCGACGATCTGGATGTCCTCCGGCGTCTTTCGCTTTGCCTCCCGCAGCGCCTTGAGCACCCCGACGGCCAGCGTGTCGCCACCACACGCGATGCCGTCCAACCCGGGGAAGGACTCCAAGAGCTCGCGCGCCGCCGAGGCCCCACTGTCGACGGCGTCCCATTCGCATTCCACGACGCGGCTCCCCGGCGGGCAGGCCTGGAGAAAACCGGTCTCGCGATCGCGGAACGCATGCGCGTGCCGCGTGCCGATGATGAGCGCTTGCTTCTTCGAGCCGCCCGCCGAAAGCGTTTGACTGAGCAGCCGTCCGCCTTCGACGTTGTCGACGCGGACGTGGGGGATGGTGTGCGCGTGGAAATCGAGCGCAATCACCGGGATGTGCAGGATGTCGAACTGCTCCTTGCGACCTTCGCTCAGATCCATGCTGCACAGGACCACGCCCTCGCACGAGCGCTCGGCGAGCAAGCGGTCCAAGTGGCGATCGGCCTCCTCTTGCCCACGCGCGTCCACGAGCACGAGGTCCGTACCGGCAGCGGCCAGCTTCCGCGAGAGCGCCTTGCACACGTTGAAGTAGAAGGCGGTGGTGAAGAAGGGCATCAAGGCCACGACGCGCGGCCGATTGGGTGCTCCCGCCGCGAGGCGCCGCGCGGCGTTGTTCGGCCGGAAACCCAGGTCGCTCATCGCCTTCTGAACCGACTTGCGAGTTTTCTCGGAAACGCGACGGCTGCCGTTGATCACGCGACTCACGGTCGCGATGCCCACTCCGGCGCGTGCGGCGATGTCGTAGATGGTTGGTGTGGACATGGTTGGGGGCGGGCCCGCCAAGTGGCTCGGGCGTGGAAGCGAACGTTTTAGCTAAAACGCGCTCGTTATCCACAAACCGGCCACCCATCGTCAAGGCTAGTGTCTGGGAATGTCGCGCCAAAAATGAGCCAGTTTCGCCCGTCGCAAGCAGAAGGGTGCGCTCGTGTCCGGCTGGAATCCGCTGCTGGCGTGCGCAGGCCTGCGCCGTGCCGACCATGGAACCGGCGTGCTGGGCGGTCTCGGCCATCGGGCGGCGCTCAACCCGCGTGGAGCCCGAGGCGCCGCACCACCTCGTCGACGACCTGCTCTGGAGGTGAAGTCCCATCGTAGCTTTCCGCGGCGCTTGGGGGCTCAAGGCTGGCAAGCTGGCTGTCCAAGAGGTCCGCGCCAGCGAAGTGTCCTTGCCGGGATTCGAGTCGGGCCCGCAGCACCTCGCGCGGGACGCGCAGATAAACCAGCGCAGGAGGTAAAGACGAAGCGCCAGCCAGGCGGCCGCGATAGCTGGCCTTCAGCGCCGAGCACGCGAGCACGATGCCCTGCTCCGCCTCCGCGAGCTGGCGTGCAAGCGCCTCGAGCCATGGCGCGCGATCCTCATCGCCTAGTGGGACGCCGCGACGCATCTTCGCCACTGCCTGGGCGGTGTGAAAGTCGTCTGCGTCGGCGAAGGGCAGCCGGAGGCGCTGGGCCAGCGCTCGCCCTACCGTCGTCTTGCCTGCGCCGGCCGGCCCCATGACGACGATTCGCGGCCGTGGTCTTACATTGTCGGTTGTGGTGGGCATGAGCAGCGGGATTGAGCAGCGCGACAAGAGAGTGGCAGGTCTCGTGGAAGCTTGCGATAATCGCCGCTGATGCGCGGTTTTGGGTCGCTCTTGGCGGGTGTGATCGCCCTTTCGTCGGTCCTCGGCCTCGGCCAAGGGCGCGCGCTGGCTGGCGATCGCCCGGGCACGGCGGAGAGTGCCCCGGCAGCCGACGATCCGGTGGAGCAGGCGCGGGCAAACTTCCAACGTGCGCTCGAGCTCGAGCAGGCTCGCGACTACGCAGGCGCGCTCAAGTTGTTCCGCCAGGTGGGTCAGGTGAAGCTGACACCCCAGGTGCGCTATCACATTGCGGCCTGCGAGGAGAACCTCGGCAAGATGGTGGCGGCGCTCGGTGGCTACGAGCTCGCGCTGAAGCACGGACAGGGCATGCCCGAGGGCTTCCTGGCCGAGGTGCAGCAGTCGATCGACTACCTGAAGCAGCGTATCCCCACCGTCATCGTGTCTCGCGGCGATGGAGCGCAGGCTGCGACGATCGAGCTCGACGGGGTGCAGCTGGGATCCAAGTCGATTGGCATCGAGGTCCCTCTCGACCCCGGTCCGCACGTGCTGACCGCGACGGCTCGCGGCTATCAGGACTTCGAGGAGACCATCAACGTCAGCGAGGGAGATCGGGAGGAAGTCACCATCGATCTCGTCCCGCTGCCGAAGGAAGTGGCGCCGCCCCCTCCACCCAAGGCCGAGCCGGAGGCGCCCCCCGCCAAGGGCTTCGGCGTGCTTCCCTTCGTGGTGGGTGGCTCGGGTCTGGCCGTGGCGGCCATCGGTGGCGTGCTCCTCGGCGTCAGCCAAGGGCAAGCCAACCAGGCGGTGACGCTCTGTGGCGGGACCGATTGCACTGCACTCGGCGACACCGATCCGGATGCCTGGTACGAGGCGCGCTCGCTGTTCGACTCCGCCACCACGCTACAGGCCGTGGGCTGGGTCGGGGTCGGCGTCGGCGTGTCCGCCGTGGCAGTGGGCACCGTGCTCTACTTCATCGATCCGGGACGCAAGAGCGAGCGGGCGCGGCTCGAGGTCCTGCCGAGTGCCCCAGGCACGACGGCCGGTCTGTCTCTCGTCGGACAGTTCTGAGGCAGCTGTTCGAGCTCGGAGGCGGTGCGCCTAGAAGCCGGCTTCCGACTTCCAGCTGTCGCTGGTGCCGGACGTGGCGGCTCCGGACGGAGTCGAGCCCGAGCTCGAAGCTCCGCTGGTCGATCCGGACGTGGATGCCCCGGTGCTGCTGGCCGAGCTGCCGTCGGCCGACTTCTGGCTCACCGCCTTGTCGCTACTCTTGCTCTTCAGCTTGGGCGGCGGGGCGGGCTTGGCCGGCACCTCGGCTTCCGCGGTGGCCGCTCCCGCATCGGCTGCGGGCGCGGGTGTGCTCGGCGCGGAAACTGGTGCCTCGGGGAGCGAGACTTCTTCAGGGGGTGTGGCCGGTGGGGAGCGCAAGACCAGCGTGGCCAGGACGCTGCCCGCCACCACGAGGGCTAGCAGGCCGACGCCCCCCAAGATCCTGTTCCGGAGCACCACCGGATCCAGCCGCGCTGGCACTCCCGTGATCTCGAACGTGCCAGTAGCGCCGGAGCCGGCTCGCACTTGGCTCTGGTCAGGGCCGGACCAGAGGCCACTCTCCCCTGCCGTGTCGGCGCGTGCGATGGCGTCGTCGATTCGAGCTCGCTGCGCTACGCGGGCGCTCCCGAGAACTCGGGTCACGAACGCGGCAACGTCGGCATCGGAGCCGACGCGAAGATTGGAAGGAAGCCCGTCGAGCGCGCGCAGCATCTCGTCGCAGCTGGCGAAGCGCTTCTCGCGATCCTTCTCGAGCGCACGCAGGATGATCGGCTCGAGCTCCTTGGGGAAGTCGCCGCGCACCCTGCTCGGTGCGACGACCGCCTCGGGGGAGCAGATGTTGTACATCGTGGCCGCCTCGGACTCGCGCCTGAAGGGGTGCTTTCCCGTGGTGAGCGCGTAGAGCACGATACCCAAAGCGAACACGTCGGCACGACGATCGAGCCCTTCGCCGTTGACCTGCTCGGGAGCCATGTAGCTCACCTTGCCCTTGACCTGCCCAGCGATCGTCGCGCCGCCGCCGAGGGCCGTCGCCTTGGCGACGCCGAAGTCGACCACTTTGGTCACGCCGTCGTAGGTCACGAGGAGGTTCTGCGGGGAGACGTCACGGTGCACTAGCCCGACCAGCTGGCCCTTCTCGTCCTTCAGCTCGTGTGCAGCGTGGAGGCCAGCGCACGCTTGCAGTGCGATACGAGCGGCGATGGCAGGCGGCATTCCACCGTCGGCCTTGGCGGCCTTCATCAGCTGGTTGAGTGGAACGCCCTCGATCCACTCCATCACCAGATAGAGCACACCGCTCTGCTCACCGAGATCGAGGATCTCCACCGCGTTGGGATGCCGAATCTGCGAAGCGAGCGATGCCTCGTCCAGGAACATCTGCTCGAACTGCTCGTCCTCGCTCAGCTTGGGGAGCATCGTCTTGACGGCGACGATCTTCTGGAACTGGCGAGCACCTCTGAGGCGCGCGGCCCACACCTGGGCCATGCCGCCCGACGCAATGGGCACCAGGAGCTCGTAGCGTCCCAAGACCAGGCCAGCGCGCACTTCGCTGATGGGGCCGATGGGCGGGACGGGGTTGGCGTCGGGGTAGGACACGTCGTTCGAGGTGCGAGCAGGGCAGGGGCGGCCCAAGAGAGCCGACGAGCTACTTGCAAGTCAACTATCAAGATGTCTGCGATTGCGCCATCTGGCAAACCGTAGCGCTCCGGTAGAGGCCACATTTTCCGCTACCACGTGTGTAGGTCTGCGTCGTTTCGTCCCCGTCCGCGCAAGCGAGCGCTTGCGGAAGCACGCAAGCATGTAGCCGGGGGATGGTTTTTGGCTCGCTTTTCCCAGCGCTCCCGCACTCAAAGCAGAGGGCGTAGAGGTGCATTTCGCAAAGCGGGCTACGATAGTCGGACACTTCCCAAGCACCGTGCCAACCCCCCACCCATCGAGCTTGACCAGGGCCCTCTGCGCCGTCCTCGCACTCGCCAGCGCCGGGTGCACGTGTGACCAGGCGCGCGAACCTGGTGCATCATTGCCGGCCGCTCCGGTGGAAGAGGTCACCATCGAGGCCGGCTCGGCCGCTGGTCCACTCCCCGTGACGATGGTGCTCGATCCGAGCGGCGAGCTCTGTGGTCTCGCCGTGCGCTCACTGGCTGGGAAGCGGCACGTGCTCTGCGACCGGACCCAGGAAGACCTCTCGGCGGCGGCGTTGCGTCGGGGGCTCGGCCGGCTGAAGAGCCAAAGGCCGGGGGACGTGGTCCCGGAGGACGCCTGGCTGCTCGCCGCACCTGAGCGGGCAGCCGTCGCGCGGTCCCTCGCCATGCGAGACCCTTCCTTCTTCTCT